>Ga0307516_10003230_pt1 | contig 21151 bp, 24 predicted proteins | sample 19_EM_MG_FD_203310 | JGI IMG/M metagenome (GOLD analysis project Ga0307516, IMG submission 203310) | Populus trichocarpa ectomycorrhiza microbial communities from riparian zone in the Pacific Northwest, United States - 19_EM | ecosystem: Host-associated > Plants > Roots > Unclassified | place...
CGGCTGCGTCCAGAAGGAAAATGCCCTGACACGGCTGCGTCCAGAAGGAAAATGCCCTGACACCGTGCGTCCAGAAGGAAAATGCCCTGACACCGTGCGTCCAGAACAAAAATGCCCTGCCACGCTCCGTCCGGTAAGCAGATGCCGTGGCGAGCTGCGTCCGGACGCATGGTGCCGTGGCGAGCTGCGTCCGAATTCACATTGCCTGTGCGTTTTGCGTTGGGAGCGGTATGTGCGCTGCCAGGGTGCGTCCAGAGCGTCCCGAGCGCCTGGTGCGTCAGGACGCAGCCTGTGCGTCCGGACGCACATTTTTTTTCCTGATGTTCTGGCACTCCTGTGTCAACGTTTTCAGCAACGTCACCCGGCATCTTGACGCTCGGTTTACTGCGATCCAGCACTTCCCTGCCACGCCCTCATCCCCCTTGATGAATGTGAAGCTGGGGTGTGAGTGTGTGCTATCCCTCTCTTTCTCTCCCCTGTGCTCCTGAATGAGCACCAGATCCACTCCTCATTTGACTGCCGATTCCAACACCGCCTCCATCACCTGGCCTCCCCGAGCGCAATTGTGCTGTAGCACCTTTAGCAGCATAGGTTCCCGTAGGTTCGCCATCAGACGGCTACGGGTGGGGCGGTGCCACTTGGTTCCTCTTCGGTGATCTCCATCGCATCCTTCGTCCATGCCGGGATTGCTGGGTTGCTTTTCTCATCAAGTGTGGGGATCGCTGGGGGCAGTGTTGCCGTGGCAACTGGGATCCAGCTTAGTGGTCCGGGGCGCACCAACACTCCTGCACACTCGATCGACAAGCCTGGTGACCGATCGCTGGGTGCCTGCTCAGATAGCACTTGATACGTCATTTGCGGCTGCTGTTTTCCTTTCTTTGGCATACGTCCATCTCTTGCTATGGCAATGGCAGCCGTCATTTCTTTGCACCTTGCGTCCTGGGCTGGGTGCCTCCCTCTGCAGTTTGGGCACTTCAATGCTGTGTTGGAGCACGCTTTCGCGGTAGCACCGTATGTGGAGACCTCGCACCTATGACCCTCTGTCCTGTGTTGTCCCAAGCAGATTGAGCAAGTCAGGGCCCCATCCTGGTAGCAGCAGAACTCACTATGCCCCCACCGGCTGCACCTGCCCCAGAGCACATCCGCTCTGTCTGCGATGAATGGAAGGGCCCGGAATATGACGCCCACCACCCACATCTCTGTTAGCAACTTCTTGCTGACTGCCTTGCTGCACACCTTGAAGACCACGGAGGTGGCGTTCTGTGGAAGCCTCCCAGCCTGCATCAGCAAAAACTCAAAAAATACTCCTGGTGCTCCCAGTGCTCCTGTAAGCTTTATTAAGCTTTATTAAGCTTCTGTAAGAGAGAAGTTATATTTTGCTCCTGTAAGGATTTGGAAAAAAATAATCTCATTTATTTCAACTAAAACACTGAGAAAGGAAATTTAAAATTTGTGTCTCACTTGGAAAAAAAGCAATATACCTCAACTTTTCATTTTTTTGCTGATGTGGTAGTGCTGCTCGATGATCCTTTTCGAGCACATCCACCGTATTGAGAACGGGGGGATTACCACTCCCTCATTCTTCGCCTTGATTCGCTCCCGGAGAGCAGCCAGCCCGTTGTCCTGCTGGTACTGGGCATACAGGACCAGTATCTTGAGCTCTGTCCAGGTTTCATTCACAACCACATTGATAATTGCCTTGTCCGCCTGCCGAGCTGCTTCGATTATCTCCTTTTTGAAGTGGAGGAGCATAGCCGCTGAGGCCCCTGCCCTTGCCATGGTGGTGATCCTTCCCGGTGCCGAGATCTTGAATGCCTCCGTGCGGATGTAGGGGGGAGCAACCTTGCTGAGGGCAATGTTGACAAGCACCGCTGCACTCGCTGCCACTGCTACGTCTATCTGTAGGGCTCCCACTGTCCTCTCAAATAGGATTACCCGCTCATTCCATGGGATGCTCCTCTTAATCAGCTTCAAGCCCGTTGGCTCCTTGGCCACCTTGCCTCCTCGACCGACCCAGTTGAAACCATTGCTCCCCCTTTGTGGGAGGGCCGCCACCGCTGCTGCGCGCTGGGCCCAGTTGCTTGCTTGCTGCTGTGGCGCCCTCTGCTGATACTGCTGCTGCATTGGCTGCTGGACCAGGTGCTGCTGCTGCTGTTGCTGCTCCCATTGCAGTGGTGGGACATGTGCAGCGATGCCCTTCCACTCCTGCTCCCAGTGATCCTCCACCGCCCTCATGCCAGCCAGGTGCACCACCTTCTGAGTGCCTCCTCCTCCTCATCGGTATCACCCAGACCCCACAGGGGGCGACCTGCCTGCATGTATGATTCCTCCTCCTGTTTGCTGAAATCCCCCCTTACCCACCTCTTCCTTGCTGCTGCCTTTTCCCTCTCCCTCCCTTCCTTTTTTGCTTCCTCTGCTGATATCGTCTCCAGTCGCTTGAGGATCGACCGTACACGTGCCGAGGTGCTGGGCACTACTGCCTCCGCCCTCAGGCCTGTCCTCACCTCTTCTGCTCTCTTCTTGTCAACTTCCGCTTGGTGCCGCTACTGCTGGGCAGAGCCCTTCGGCTTGCAGGTAGGGGTAGGTGGCGCAGCAATCTCCATTGCTTTCTCCTTTCCTTTGTCCTTCCTCGTCTTCTTTTCCTTTTCCACTGGAGCCTCTCTGGCTGGCACCGGTACTGGCCCGCTGTCCAGCGGGGCCGGGGTCATGCTTGATGACACAGAGGTTGGCGTGCTGAGTGTCGGGGCATACCGTGATGCAAAGAGGCCACTGCGTTCCACACCCTCCATGTCGCTGAATTCCTCGATCGGATCCTCCTGCAGCACCCAGGCTGCTGGGGGCACAGTAACTATCACTCGCTCCATCGGTTGCCGGGTGCTATGCCCCACCACTGCTGGGGCCACTGCCCGTATGGTGGCGGTGGCCAGAGTCGGCAGGCCACCCAGTGCTCGCATTCCCACAATCTCTGCCACAATTCCCTCAACCCCATGCTTCACCTCCGTAAGCTCCTCCAGCCGCGCCCTCATCATCACTGCCAGGTCCTCACACTGCTTGAGGTCCCATTTCGCCTTCTGTACCTGCTCTGTCTCAATTGCATCAAGTGCCAGGAGCCTGACCTCCAGCCTCTTCTCCCTCTCCTTGGCATCCGCGCGTAGCCTCGCCACCATCCTCTCTTCCATCTCCCCCACCTTGCCCAACACTGCCGACAGTCTCTCTACCAAAGTTGCATCCCACCTGGCTGTTGAAGATTGCCCGATCACCGTTTTCTTTTGAGAGTCTTCACAAGTACAGAGAAAGAGAGAGAGAAAAGAAAGGGGGACAGAACGAGATGATTTGATTGCTGACGGGTGATGAAATTGCTCAAGGTAAACGTAACGAGTATCTTTTTCTACTATGTAGATGTATGTTCCAGTCTAGAAGGAAGAATACGAAAGACGCTGCTATGGAAGAATGCCAAGCCGTCGTTACCAGGATCCCCTTGCCATTGCCGTTGCTATGGCGTTGCTGCCACCGCCGTTGCTGTGGTGTCGCTTCCGTCGGCGCGCCACGCCGGAGCGGCGAGAAGCAATTCCAACACACCCCCTCTTCTCGTGCTCCGTACATAGAAATCCACCAAATCAAGAACAATCCCAAATCAAAAACAATCCCATTAAATCCTCGTGGACCTCATTAAAACCTCTGCAGTGAAAACCTCGTGGGAAAAACACTTGCTAGTAGGAAAAAGAGTGCCAACTCACACTTGCCGACAGGATGCAAGAACATGCTCAACAAAGAAACCTTCTTTCCTCTTCTAATTCCTTATCACCCGCACCCCCTTTTCTTTGCCAAAGAACAGCACCCCCTTTTCGACATCGGCATTATTCATCGTATTCGGGTTCTCCATTGTTGGGGCCGAATGGAGTGAGACCGGTGAGTTGCAATAGTCGTTCATGTCGGGGAACCGCGAGAGATTTCATCAGCAGATCGGCAGGATTAGACTCTGAGGTAACGTATTGGAACTTAACTGCACCTTTCATCTGTTCGTCGTGAACATGATGATATTTTACGTCAATGTGTTTTGACTTTTGCCGTACGACTCCCGAGGTAATCAGTTTGATGGCGCCTTGGTTGTTGCATCCGATCGGTACCGGTCCATCAACAATCTTTACTGCCATTCCTCCTGCAGCCTCTTTCATCATGCGCTTGAGCCAGAGACTTTCCCGGGTGGCGTGTGAACAGGCGATATATTCGGCCTTGAGTGTTGAGAGTGCTACGACGCTCTGAGACTTGGCTTGCCAGTGAATCAACCCAGATATGACAAGTTTGTTGTTGACATTGACATTCCCGAGTCCGAATACGCATCCGCCAACGGATTTCCGAGTTGTGAGATTCCCTGCCCAGTCGGAATCGGTGTATCCGACAATAGTGGTAGGATTCGGGAGCCGTTGGTCTTCTTCGATAAATATCCTCTTCGAGGAGTTTTTCTATTAACTATGTTAAATATATTAAAGTATTTCTGAATTCGAAATCCGGCAGTAGTCTTCAGGTATCGGAGTACTCTCTTTGCCGCCATTGCATGCATTTCGAGAGGTTGGACATTGTACCGGCTCAGGGCGGTTACACTGAAGGCGATATCTGGTCGACTTCCGAGTGCCGCATACATGAGTGATCCAACCATTGAGAGATATTCTTTGCGGTTTGCCAGTTTGTCCTCACAGTGGGTGTTAGCCAGATCTGTCGGAGGATCAAGTGGAGACTTAGCCGGTTTTGTGTCCATCAGTCCGAATCGTCGTATGATTGTGTTGATGTAACCTCGTTGACAGATACTGAATACTCCATCTTTGGTCCTCTTGATCTCGATTCCTAGGAACCGCTTTGCCGCACCCAAGTCGCACATCTTGTACTTGTTTTGCAGTAGCTGCTTGATCTGGTGTCCCCATCCTTCTGCACTGTTATGCGTAATGAGCAGATCGTCCACGTATAGTACTAGAAGGACTCCTTGTTGAAGGTACAGATTCGGATCTTCCACTGATTGTCGAAATCCTATGGATTGCAAGTATCCATCGATATTCTTGTACCAGTGCCTGGGCACCTGTTTAAGTCCGTAGAGTGCTTTTCGGAGGATTAAAACGCTTCCGCTCGATCCGCTTTCGTTTGATGCGAGCCAGTCAATTCCAAGTGTCATTTTCATGTAGATGTTGTCTCGGTCAATCCTTGGATTTAGGAAAGCCGTCAGCACGTCCATATGATCGACGTCCCAGCCATACTGAGCGGCCAGTGCCAGTATCAATCGGAATGTTGCCTCTTGGACACCTGTACGTAGGTTTCGTCGTAGTCGATTCATTCCTTTTGTTCGTAGCCCTTAATGACTAGTCGTGCTTTGTATCGAGTGGATCTATCTGGATTAATCTTCCTCTTGTAGATCCACTTGCATCCAATAGGCTCTTCTACTGTCCTGTCAGTCATTGGCGTATGGACGGTAGTAGCTTTTTCCACGATATCAAATGTGTGATTCTCCACCAATGCCTGCCATTCCTGGCGCATGGCTTCCTTCCATTGTCTTGCTTGCGGACTTCGTAATGCAGCTTTATAGGTGGGCGGTTCGCTCTTGTTTCCGCACTCGATAGTCAGTTCCATCTCGGCTTCGTCTTCTGAAGCTTCGGCAATCACAAGTAGCAGAAAGGCGGACACAAGGTGTTCCGAAGACATCAAATCACCCCCTTCTTCGTGAGCCTTGCTCATAATTTCTTTGTTGGTTTCAAGACGTGCCTTGCTATGTGTCCGTGCAGAGACATATTCATTCTTATCTGCCATCTCAATCAGTCTTGGTCTCAATCATATAGAATCCATGTGAATTCAGTCAGTAAAGCCCAGCAGCTCATTGAGCATATTCGCTGAATTCAGCATACAAGTCACCAGTTATCGCTTTCGCAAGATATTCTCGACTTCTTCTGCCCAGCATTCGCTGAATTCAGCAGGCATCTGCTCAGCGTTCACTGAATTCAGCAGGTATCTGTCCAGCATATTCGCTGAATTCGGCACACTGCCCAGCATTCACTGAATTCAGCAGTCTTCTGCCCAGCATTCGCTGAATTCAGCAGGTATCTGCCCAGCATATCCGCTGAATTCGGCACACTGCCCAGCATTCGCTGAATTCAGCAGTCATCTGCCCAGCATTCGCTGATTTCGGCAGGTATATATCGCCCAACCGCTCATAGAGTGATTTCACTGCATGACGAAAGAAAACGGATATTTGTTGCTTACTGGTATTCTCTCGACTGCCATGTGTGTCATCCATTTCATGGATCTTGTCCTGCACCCTGTCGGTCTGCGCTTCTTCGGTGGTGTCTGGAAACTCAATGGCTTCCGTCTGCTCTTCTGTGTGAGCGTTTTCTTCTTCGTCAAACACTACACTTGAGCATTCCACTGCTCGCCCAGTTCTTTCCGATTTGAAGTCCCAAATTCTCCAGATTTTCGTGGTGTTATGAACGTATCCCAGCATCATGCACATGCTGGAGCGGTTTCCGAATTTCTTCTCCATTCGCTGAACTTGCGGAATATGTTTGTATGCTCGACATCTGAATCGTCTTAAATGTCCAATTTTCGGAGTAGTGCCGTACAGCGCTTCGTATGGTGACCGGTTGTCCGTCAGACTCGATGTGGGTGACCTTCCATACAGGTAGCATGCTGTCCTTATGGCTTCCGGCCAAAATATTATCGGCACGTTTGCATCCAACATCATACTTCGTGCCTTCGCATTCAGTGTCCGGATCATCCGCTCGGCTGTTCCGTTCTTGTGTTGGGTGTATGGGGGGGAGGGTTCAAACGTAATTCCTTTTTCTCCCAGTAAACCTAGGAATATCGAGTTGTTGTATTCTCCGGATCCATTGTCACTACGGAAACGTTTGATGTGGAATCCCTGTGTTTCCACCCAGGCTTGATAGTGTTGAAACTTGGCCGATATTTCTTCCACAGTTTTTGTGATCAGAAAGTACACCTCAGTGTATCTCGTACAGTCATCAATATAGATGATGTAATATTGGGCGCCTCCAATACTGTGTTTCATAGGTCCACAGAGATCTGAGTGCACAAGTGCAAACGGAGTTGAGGACCGGAGTACTTTGGTGTGTAGGACCTGTTGTTGTTGCTTCACCTGAACACATGTCGAACACAGAGTTGGTGTTTCCCAGTGAGGCTTGTCTGGCTTGTTGACAGGATTCATAACCTGTTCATCCATCAGTTCCGTGACCGGCCCGTCGTCTGGATCCGTCATCGACTCGATGTCCATAGGATCCGTCACCGGCTTGATGTCTATATTCGTAATACGCTCTCCTGAGGATTCCAGTAGTAGTCTCATGTCCTGATGGTTAAGGTGTGCAAGGCGCCGATGCCACATGTTGACCATGTGTGAATGTGGGGCTGTTGGCAGCATCCTGATTTCGGAAATATGTGCCGATCCATCTGTTGATAGCATGTATAGGCCGTCTTCAAGGTTGGCACCGAGAACCTTTTGTCCTTTTGTGTCGGCAATCGAGCATATCCCTGATCGGAATGTTGTTGTGTATCCGTGTGAGTCGAGTTGTCCTACTGATAGGAGAGATATTCGGAATTCCGGTACAAAGAACGCCTCAATATCCACTCTTCCCAGACGTACAATTCCTTTCTTCTTCGCTTGTACTTGATGATTATCTTCCAACTTGATGACCATATTCGTTTCCTTAACTGAGTTCTTCTGGAAATCTCGAAGATTGTTGCCGTAATTGTGAGATGCTCCGGAATCAATTACCCAGGTCCTTGTTGTTATTGCTGATTGATATGACGCTACCATTACCTCCGAGCTGAGGGAGGTAGACCCCGCAAGTCATTGCTGGTTACTGGAGGTGTTGTGCGAATGTCCGTTTGCGTCGTCTCCATCGCATCCGTTTCCATCGCGTCTGATTCCGTCGCGTCCGTCGCGTCCAGTTCCATCACGTCCGCCGCGTCCGTTCTGTCCGTCGCGTCCGTTCTGTCCATTTCCTCCAGGTTCCTTCTGATCACGTCCGATTCCTTGGCTATTCTGTAGAGCCTGTCTCTTTCTTCTGGCTGGGCAGTCATTCTTCATATAACCTTCTTCTCCACAATAGTAGCAGTCATTCTGGTCTTGAGCTCGTTTGTTGTTCTTCTTACTCCAGCAATTGGAGGTAGTGTGAGTGCCAGTTTTGCACCAATCACACCACCCCCTCTGAGAACGCTCATTTCCCTGGTATTGTCCCTGGTAGCCACCTTGTCCTCCTCTTCCTCCTTGTTGTGTGTAGAGAGCATATGAAACAGCATCAGGTTTTGTTGTCATCGATCGATTGGTTTCGCATTCGTTCAGTGCATCAATGACTTCTTGAACAGTGACTCTCGCACAGGATTGAAGTATCTCAATCGTGACTGCATAGGCGGGAGGAAGAGTCGTATAGATGTGATTCTTGAGGACCACATCGGAGACCGCTTCTTCGAAGCCAGCGAGCTCAGTGGTGACATCAAGGAGTTCTGCGAAGTAGGCATTGAGCGGCTGTCCGGGAGAGGGACGGAGAGTACTGAACTTCCGGAAGAGCGACATTCTTCCAACCGACAAATTGGCAGTGTTCGTGCGGGCCTCCAATGCTTTCCACATCTGGACGGAATTCTCCATTCCCTTGATGTATACTTTGACAGCATTGGTACAGGATCCGTAGATGATGGCCACGGCCTGCAATTTCCATTGCTTGTAGTCCTTGTATGCCTTCCGTGCCAGAACTAGGGGTCTGGTAAAGCCGTTGGGTCTTCCCTGATCTTCCGGTTCTTCTTCTCTCTCCATCACGATGTCCCACGCCATGATTCCTTGTAGGACCTTCATGCAATCTTCTTTCCAGACTGCGTAGTTGGTACGATCGAGTAGGCGGATATTGCCCAGCGGGTGTTTGAACGTTTCGTCACTCATGATGAAGACCGTTGTAGATGCTCATCAAGAAGGTATGTAGCGATGTGTGAGGGAGGAAATTCTTGTCGATCGTCAGAAATTTTCTGGCACTGAGATTGTTAGCACTCAATTTCGAGGAGAACGCTTCCAAGTGAGACTTAGAGAAAAGGGCCTTGGAATCGCTGGCCCACATGTTTACCACTGGCTCCTGAGAGCTATTTATCGCGCGAGAGTGTGGCGGCGGTGAGGTTTGATCGTATGTGGAGCGGTTACGGCTCCGGGCTCATAACCTGTTTAAGATTGCCCGATCACCGTTTTCTTTTGAGTCTTCACAAGTACAGAGAAAGAGAGAGAGAAAAGAAAGGGGGACAGGACGAGATGATTTAATTGCTGACGGGTGATGAATTGCTCGAGGTAAACGTAACAAGTATCTTTTTCTAATATGTAGAAGTATGTTCCAGTCTAGAAGGAAGAACACGAAAGACGCTGCTATGGAAGAATGCCAAGCCGCCGTTACCAGGATCCCCTTACCATTGCCGTTGCTATGGTGTTGCTGCCACCGCCATTGCTGTGGTGTCGCTTCTGTCGGCGCGTCATGCCGGAGCGGCGAGAAGCAATTCCAACACTGGCCACTGCCGCCTCCGCTGCCTCCTCAACCTTCCTTGCTTTCTCCTCTATTTTCCGCTCCACCCTAGCCACCGCTGCCAGGATCTGCTTCAGCACTGAGCCTGCCGTAGACCCCGGGTGTGACACTGCCTGGTAGTGTCTGATGGGCCTCGGGGTGCCTATTGCCATCCTCTTGCTCCCTCTGGTGGGCATGACTGGCACCGGGGTTGGTCTGTTACAGCCTGTGGGTGACACCGCACTCACGCTCCCCCACCTGCCTGGGGTGGGTGATGGGGTAGCTGACCTACCTGGACCCGCCACACCCTCTATCTCGTCTTTGCTCTGATTCACCACCTCCTCCACCCAATCCTCCACTGCTACATCCCTTCCATCCACCCCCTTGTTTCCCTCCCTTCCCACCCCCTTGCTGGAACCCTCGCCAGACTTCAGGGTCAAAGCTGATCCCACCTGCTGGGGACTGCTGGCTGCTGCAGAGAGGGAGCGCGTGAGTGTTCCCCTCATGGTCTGCTTGCCCGTAGTCGCAAAGAAATTGTCGTCATCATGCATGCCGTTGTCGCAACCATTGCCACGCCAGAAAAACTCCTGTGTGCTCTGCTGCTGTCCAGTGCCCGCTCAGTCACTGCAGTGATCCAGCAACTGCCTACATAAAGTACCAGGCCAAAAGTTTCCGTACACCCGCCCTGACGATGCCACCCCACCACACACATATACCTCTCTAACTCAGCAACAACACCATAGAAAGTAATAAAAACTTGCATACATAGTCTTTAGATACAAGTGCAGCTTCTAACAATTTTACAGCCAAAAAAAATTAGTACTTTGTGTACCAGCCCTTCGCTTCCAGCAAAGCAGCCACCCTTCTATGCATCGACTCCCACAGCATCTCCAGAAAGTCCCCCTCAATCTCTTCCCTCCAAGTGTCGGTGAGAGCCTCTGCAAGGGCCCTTCTCACTCTATCCGGACCGCCGGGTGTCTTGTGAATTTCTGGAAACCTCTTATGCATCCGCTCCTTCAGCCTCTTCCACACGTGCTTGATCGGGTTCATGTCTGGCGAGTTGGCGGGCCATGTCATGACCTGAATGTTGTGCTCCTCGAACCAAGCCATGGTATCCTTCGCAGTATGTATTTTTGCGTTATCCTGTTGAACGACAGGGTCGCCGAACGTGTCGTGCACCTGCTGGTGGACGTCGACGAGGCCGTCCTCGAGGACTCCGATATACACCCATCGATTGACTGACTTCTCGAAGATAGGGATAAGAGGCCCCTTGTTACGCCCCCAAATACACCCCCAGACCATCAACTTTACCCCAGGACCCTTTGTGACCCCATGGATACAGTCTTTGTGGTACTTCTCAGGTGGTGTGCGAAAGACCGAAATCCCCCGCGGATCCTTACTCTTCTCGACAGAGCACTCATCACTGAAGATAACCCCTTCCCAGTCTGCCATATCCCAATTCTTATGGAATCTTTTTAAGCGGCCACCATGCTAAGCCTAAAAAAGTAAGCGTGCAGCTGCGACAACTTAGCTGGCATTAGTAACCGGAAAAAAGGGGGATTAAAAAAGGGGATTCCAAAAAAGGGGATACTTCTCATCCCACCTACGCAAATAGTTCATTGATGATACCGTGACAGCTACCAATCCCTACCATTTCATTCAACAGAATGTCTTCTAGTATGTTTCCCCCCCCCAAATACGTGTCACATTGGAAGACGTAACTCTTTCAGTTAGAAAAGCCTGTTATTCTCCCAATTCCGGAGTTCAACGATATCTGGCCATTAGTAACGTTTATAGGTTTCGAAACAAAAAGTTACAGCAGAAAGGGGCTGACGGGGTTGAACATGGGCCAAACATGCAGCACCGCCAAACCACAAGCCAAAGGGAACCTGATCAAATGGGGAACTGGCTGTATCCGCAAGAAAGATCAGTGTGCGGTTACAGTCAAGCTAACACGTCACCTTCTCGGACCAAATCCTACTGTCATTCTCGAATGGAAAATCGAACACCATTATGACCATGCTTGGAACAGTTGTACGGTGAAAAGGTCTGTACCACCGTTGATTTTTTAACAGAAACCGAGAACATTATGCAACACCATAAATTTTCAGTACATTACCCAGTGCCATTCGGAGAAAGGAACATCGGTATGATGAAAATTAAAGTGTTCTTGCTGGTATTTATTTTCCTTCAAATTAATACATGAATTTTACTGATTAACAGATTTCTCGTCGCTATTATCTTACATGTCGACATATTTTTCACTTCGATACTGTGACAAAGCGCTTACATCTGACGTCTACAACTGGTATATCCATGTTCGATGAACTCGGATCGGAAGTGAATCAAATGACTGGATCTGTGCCAGTCGAGACTGGTGAAGAAGCACGAATACGGGATAGTGAACGGATGGAGGCAATTCCAAATCTTCATTATCGCAGAGTAGTTACAGTGGGTGCGAGTTGATGGGGGAGAATTATTGGGAAAATCACGAGCAACAGATAATCACGGACATGGATAAAGAAGCGGTCACGACATTGGTAAATTCACGATCGGAGATTTTAGAAAGACACTGGCCTTGGGAGTTGCAATTATTTTTATAAAAATATAGTAGCCGGTCTCTTCGACGTGTAATAGCAGCAAGCAAAAATTGGAAGTAGCAAAAAAATTGGAGAACCGTGTTGTAACAAGACTGGCTGGCAGGGCTCCAGGTAGTGAACAGAAAGGTTGATGTGCCATGAGCAACAGGTACGGGAGCGACGGGGCTCTGAGCAGAGCACACGAGTGGACATGAGCCAGTAGGCAGGCACTGAATGCACGAGCAATGAGCAAAGTGTTGTAGTTGAAGTGATAGTTGATCGACGAGGGATCGTTTGTGCGGGAACGTTGTGTGGATGGGGGGTGGTGTGTTTTTTAGGAATAAAAATAAAAAATAAAAAATAAAAAAGGCAGCGACACCAAATTCGACCAGCTGGCAGCCACACCCAGTCATTGCGCCACAGGCTAAAATTTAGTGTCATGGCCGCTTGAAAAGGACCCAATTCTTATGCTCCTTAGCCCAGGCAAGATGCTGAGCAACATGGTCTTCAGTCAGGAGCGCTCTCTTCTTCGCCCTCCACTTCCTGATGTCCTCCTTGGCGAGTACCCACTTGATGGTACGTACAGACGCGTTGGGAGCAACCTCGTTGGTCAACTCGCGAAGAGGTAGTCATCTAGCCTACTTTGACTCTCTGACAACACGTCTTCGTGTGTGAGCAGTGATCAGTCGAGGCGTGCCGGCGGAAGGAGTGTTTTCGTGGAAGTCGCGACTTTCGTATCGATCGAGAAAAGTCTGTATCGTGGACTTAGGGCGGTTTATCTCCTTGGCTATTTGAGATTGAGATAAATTTTGCTTGCGAAAAGCAATTATCTGACCCTTATCGAAGTCGGACATACGTTCTTGGAAGTTGTTCGGCATTGTGGTCGTGGTGAGCAGTGTTTGAAAAATGTGGTGTGGTGGCGGGCGACATGTCGATGAGGCTAAGAGTACGGAAACTTTTGGCCTAGTACTTTAGTATGTTCTGCCAACTAACTCTCCCAGCGATCCAGTAAATAACATTAAGGTTTTATCAAAGAGTTATGGGCGGCGCTGCCGGCTGGAGTTGTGAAAGTGCTACTCGCCGGTGCCGCGCGTGACCAGCCATCGGCCACTAGCCATGCACTACTGGGCTTGGCAAACACACGACTTTCAATTACTGCCACAAGATATCTTATGGCGGTGTATTGTATTGCTTTAATACGAAAGTTGACATCCCTAGCATGAAGGTTGGCCGAAATAGTTAATGGGCGATCGCGGAATGGTATAGTGGGTGGATGTGCCAGATTTCCGTAAAACAGGGAGAGGATGCAAAGAGCGAACGAATCACGGCGATGTTTTCTTGGTAGCTGGCTGGACAAAGCGTTGGTCGCGATTTGCGTCCTCCTCGCGTGGGTGTAGATAGACATTCGCTGTGCGGTTTCTTTGTTCTCCCTTATTATGGTGAGGGGCGTGGCTTGTCTCACCGAGCGGATAATTGGTCTTTCTGAGAGAGGTAACTAATCGATGTCGCTCCACAGGATGTCTAAAATATTGCAAGGACAAGCACTCTTTGTTTGTTCATTCTTGAATTCGGTCTGTGTAGGCTCTGGCGGCGCATCGGTTGGATAGTACTTCGTTTCTGCTCCGCGTCACAATGAACTAGTTACAGCTTGGAATCATACCCCACCTATGTCCACCCCACCTGTCGGCCGTCAACCCCATTCGTTCTCATCTTATCAGGCGAACGCATGTGTCAGCCGCTGCCAGTGGCCGCCGTCTTCCAAGTCTTCGATGAGAATCTCCTCGGACTGCCAGGTCGGGAGTGCGAAGTCGCGCCACTTGACGAGCCATATCCGGTCACGTCCACTGCCCGAGAACCGGAGGAGGCGTTCAACCGTGTATTTGGCTTCTGTGACAGTGCGAGACGATGTCGTGATGCTGGCAGTTCGTTGCGTGGTGAGGGCCGAACGCTGAGGACGATCCGCGTGGCCGGCGAAGGCGATGCAGAATTTTTGGCGGCGCTGAGGAGACTCGCACCCGGCATCGGTGGCATCCTCTACTCCCGCCTCGACTGCTGCAACACGCATGCTGTCTTGGCTGGTGAGCAAAACATCCGGGTGTGCACCGTCCCGGTTTCCAGCACGGTGAGCACGATCATCCTCTTCGCCAACAGGATCTGGTTCCGTTACCGGGGCGGCAGAGCGCGAATCACTTGCGTCGGACTGCTGCGTTTCCTCCGTCACGACGCGGATCGTCACCAGCTCCATGCGCGGCTCCGTCTCGTGCACGCTCCTGCGCTTGGCCATCCGGGCCGCTGCATCATCACCCGCCTCCACAGCGTCCACCTCTAGGTTGAGGCCCTTCCTCTTCCGCTTCTTTACGAAAGGCGGCGTGGCGCTAGCGTGAATCTGCCATTCTCCAGCGGCAGCCGCATGCCCTGGTTGCCGACCCTGCGCCTCCCCTCGCTCTCCCACGCGCGTTCGCTTTTCTCGGCTAGCGTTGATCTCCCCGCCGCCCAGCACACCCGGACTCTCCAGTATTTTCCGCTTCCGCGCCGCGGGCAAATCGGCATCTTCGGCAGTGCCGCCCTCGCCTTCCTGTAGCGTGTCTCGTTGCATCGGCCGCTGTAACTGTTCGCGTCTGGTTTCGTCGGGAGGTGATCGCCATGAGTTGAGGACGTCTCTCGATGACTTAATAGGCGGACGGACAGGAGAAAACGGCGCCAGCAGCGTTGGCGCAGAGCGGTCGTTGCGTGCCATCGGGCTTGTGGCTGCCGTGGGTGTGTGGAGGCGATTGATGGGCGATTTCTTGGCTGTGGTGTTTGTTTGATTGGGTAAAAGAGTTGTGGGAAGGAATTTAGTTGGGAACGTACATGCCAAATCATAGCGCCTCACTCCGCCATATCACGTGCTACACTAGAGACACACCAGCTGCCACCTCGGACCTTGACACTGCCTGCTCTCACCACCACCGCCGCCATCGCTACGCTCGTATCACCTACCCGTGCTACTTACTCGCACCGAAGGCTCTATGCCGACAACTAGTTCAGCGCGACCGTTCGAACAACGGCGGCAATCTCCACCGGAGGACGGCGACGACCGTACTCCATCTCTTCGGTAGGCCTGGCGGGGCAAGGTGCGCCTTGCCCCTACCCGGCGGTGCTAGCTGACGCTCTAGCGATGTGCTACGAGGGACGGATGTGGTAGCGTGCATACCCCACGGGGCCGTCGACCCGACTACTCACATCCGCCTGCGTGAGGGCCGGCCGTAAAAGCACGTGAGCGAGCGAGCACAGCCTCTTTGTCTCCAAGAATGCCGCCCCCGCCCGCCTCCCTAGTAGTAGGACTCTTCTTGCGCTGACTATGGTAATATAGATCTCGAAAGTTACGTTGATCGGGTCATCGTAGCGTGCCTGGTCATGAACCGGTGGACGTCCTTGCCCACCATTGGGTTCCCTCGCGGTAACGTCAGATTCGAATTGCACGCACAAACGCTTGCCGTCCGTATCGGGAGGTGCCAGTCCACGGCAGGCGCACCGGGTATCCGCCTCGAGACCAACTGGGCCGGTTCCGCGAACTTCTTGGTCCCGTGACCCTGGCGTGGCTGGAACTCTTACGATTTGAGGTATTCCGAGGAACTGTGCCGGAAGAAGTCGGCCTCAGAGTACTCCGGAGCGCGCCGCGGGCCACTTGTGGACCGCGTCTGCGCTTCGAGGGGTGGAGCCGGGTAGTCAAGGACCTCTTTCCGCGACCGAGCGACCACCAAACCACCACCGATGAGCTAGCGCGACCGCTCGAAAGCGGGAGCAACAACCTCATCTCGACTCAGAATTCGCTTTCAAGGGATGTGTTCTCGTCATGACATTCTGACCGACCGGCGTTGAGGACTCTATGCCAGCTCAGATCTTGCAGGCACTGAGATCCTCGCCGCCACTGTTAGCGCCTTTAGAGAGATATCGCTTGATGTGCGTGCACTGCGTGGCGATCCTGGAAGTGGCCCCCGGCTTATCCCGTCTACACCAACTACTCGATTGCGTTCGGGTGGACGCTGCCTTCCGGCCTTCCGGACTCCGTTCGCAGCAAAGTGTTGGACCATCTCGACCACCTGCTCGTCACGTACCCGAGTAGCATCACGCGCGAACGTCGTACCTAAGTCCGATCGCTCGGGACAGAGTGAGGCTCTTTCCTCCGGTGCCTACGGCGCCCAAAGTTGCCAGGAATTCACTCGCCGAGAGGACATCCTTCGTTGCCAGCATCAAAGCGGCGTCTATCATAGCGCTTGGGGGTCGCCTTTTACGGGTACTTCCATTCGTTCGATCCCGAGAGTGTTTTTTTTCTTTTACCTTCGGATTCATTTGCAGCCATCGACGGCTACTTGTTTGCTACAATCCCGTGCAGGTTGCAGGTGGGGGGGTGGCGAAGGGGGGAAACTACAGTTGTGTTGATCTGGGAAAAAAGCGATGTCACTCCTTTTTACTTGCGGGGGTTCCGCTGAATGGTACCAGGGCGAATCGATCCATTATCCTTGACAGCTGGTTGGTCGTGTATACTGGACAAACTGTCGGTAGTGCGGCACGGGTGACGAGAGCGGGAGCAAGACTCGAGTTAGTTGGCTGAAGGTTGCGTTTCGAGCGGCCGCGATGGGCGAATCTTCCCGGGGGCCGGCATGGTCGCCCTGATCCTTTCGGCCATGGAGGTAGGTAGGCAAGCAGACTGCAGCTCCGAGTGACTGAGAGAGTGGCCGCCGAGAGCACAACAGAGCAGAGTATAGAGAACCCGCGAGCATTTCAGTAGGAGTCTGCTGCTCCCCTCCCTCCCCGAGTATTGATGCCAGATGGACTCTCCGGGTACCGGGTTTTGTCTATCTTTGCTTTGGCGCGCGCTATCATATGTGCCAAGGTGGCGGGGTGACGGGGGAGGATTTTATTTTCTATTTCTTCTGATAGCGTGCAGCCTGGCATCGCCATCAATGGAGAAACATCCACTGCGGCTGTGCTGCATGCAGCGATAGTCACGCCCTCAGCCAATGAACGACTACCATTTTGATGCAGCGTTCGGCCGACGGGGCCAGAGCCGGCGAACTGAGTGTGGGAAATAGAGGTCAGCAGCATCGAAAAGAAAGCAGCAGCAGCAGAGCGAAATCTCGGTGAGAGGTCACTGATGCCATGGCCGGCATTGGGTGGGCTGGAAGCTGATGACACCGATGCGGAGAGCCAGTACATAGCCGCCTGCGCAGACATCATGCACAGTCCTCAAGTCGCAGCCACAGCGTGCCCGTCGCGGCAAAGGGGCCCACCAAACCTGCGCCCGGCAGAAAGAAAGTCGAAGCTCTGGTCGCCGAGTCACCCGTGCTGCTGGAACAGCGCATACAAAAGGAAGGGAAAAGAGAGTACGAATAACTCTGGGGAGATACAACTGCGGCAGGAAGTACTACTTCCTCTGTTTCCTCTGTTTCCTCTTTGTCCATTCTCTCCAATAGGGGCCGGTGCGCGCTATCTCTCTTTTTGTTTTCCACTCTTTCTCGCTCGTTCTCTCTCTGTTGTGACCATCGGCGGGCACCGTTTTCGTTGTTTCCGCTACATAGATACTCCCATCCCCAGGCACCTACCCAGATACGTGCTAGTGTTCTCGGTTACTGCAACCCTGTGCCTCCAGCCCAATCAATCTGCAGTTCTGACCAAGTGCCGCAATAACTCATAAACTGGATCACAGTAATTACATGCCAGGCCTCCCCACACGGTGGTACCCCACAGGATGGTCCCTCCACAACTGACCAGCCATTACTACCACTTTCTACCTACCTACATTTCTCTGACACCACGACATCCACTCCTCCGATACCTCACACTCATATGAACCATCTTCGCACACCTACATCACAGCGTTAGAATGAGTATGCTCTATGAAGGATCCGTGTCGAACACCAGTTGCAGTGAGAACCGAAACTGCCAAGGAGATGGATGACCAGGTGTGAATTTCTCCACTAAGTACAACCGAGCAACAAATAGCGGCAACACAGCCAACAGCCATAACGTGCAGACAGCCACCACCATAGAAAATCTCTTCATGGAGGACAGCAATTTGATGGAAGATTTTGGTTGGTTACATGCACTCTAATCTGATTTCCATGGCTGATTTCCACTGTATGGTAATGAAAGTCAAATCTCAATACTTGCTGGATGCTGCATTTAATGCCTGGCTATTGGACCATCAGTCCATATGCTTGAACGGAATTCAAATGGAACTCCTCACAGAGATCATTTATTTGTTAGAAATGTACGATGGTACGTGTATCTTTGGGTTGAACGGCATAGCTAACATGGGAAAGACCACTATTGCAGATACCCTTGCATAAATTTGGTATGATAGGAATATACTTGGAGCTAGCTTCTTCTTTACCAGAGGTCAGGATGACCTATCTTGCACATCAAAGTTCTTTCCCACCCTCGTCTGCCAGCTGGCGTACTCGCAGCCCCACTACGACACTACTATACGTTGTATGATGTGCAAAAACCCAGCTATTAGCAAGCTAAGTTTACCTGAGCAATGAAAACATCTGATTCTTGAACCTCTTTCTCAGCAAAAGAGTTCCCAATTGCAGTTGATGTTTGTCATTGATGTGCTGGGCGAATGCAACGGTGAAAACGATATCCAGTTAATCCTTCGGCTTCTCTCACAGGTGAAGAATCTCTACTCTGTCCGGTTGAGGGTACTTGTCACCAGCAGACCTGAGACCCGATCCGCCTTGGTTTCAGCGATATATCCAATGATAGCCATTGTGATTACACCCTTCATGAAATATCCAGATCACTAGTCGATCACGAGATTTAGATCCTTCTCCAATATGAATTCGGAATCACTCAGAAGTGCCACTCGCTTCTGAGTGAGTGGCCACACCAACGCGACCTGGAGCAGCGCGTCCAGAAACCAGATGGGCTGTTCATCTATGCCACAACTGTATGCCTATTCACTGGTTACAGAGACAGCAATCCACCAGATCATCTCATTTTGGTGCTGAAGGGTGCCGAAGAACATGGACCGTTGGAGCAACTCGATTTGATGTACACAACTCTACTACAGTATACCATATATCACAGCCATACATCAGGAAAAAAAATGTGCGTCCGGACGCACAGGCTGCGTCCTGACGCACCAGGCGCTCGGGACGCTCTGGATGCACCCTGGCAGTGCACATACCGCTCCCAACGCAAAACGCACAGGCAATGTGGATTCGGACGCAGCTCGCCACGGCACCATGCACCCGGACGCAGCTCGCCACGGCATCTGCTTACCAGACGGAGTGTGGCAGGGCATTTTCGTTCTAGACGCAGGGTGAGAGTGGCACCGGCGCCGGTGCCAAGCAGCCTGTCGCGCCAGGTTCGTGACAATGGGCCCATCAGCCCTCATTCACAGTCTGGGCACAAATACTAAATACTTTATATTGATGACTTCAGCCGCTATACCAGGATATGCTTCCTATGCTCAAAGTCATCATCGGAAGTGTGCACAGTATTCAGAGCTTTCAAAAACCTGGTCGAGCTACAACTACAGCATCGTATCACTCACTTTCGGTACGACAATGGCAAAGGAGAATACGACAACAAAGCATTTTGATCAATCCTTAGAGAATACGGTATCACCTTCCAGCCATCACCACCATACACACAGCATAAAAATAGAGTCTCCGAAAGGATGATTTAGACCCACAATGCAAAGGCTTGTGCAATGCTACTGAACTGTACTCTCCCACCAAGCATGTGGGCAGAAGCCATCTCCACAGCAAACTACTTGCACACTCAGAGTCCAACCTCATCAAACAATGGTATGACTCCTTATGAAAAGCTCTTGGGAAGAAAACCGGAAGTTGGTCATCTACGACGTTTTGGATGCAAAGCTTTCAAATCACTCCCAGCCTCCCACCACATCAAGTTCAGCACAAGTGCTGACCCTCTATTTATGCTCGGCTATATTCATGACAGTATCACTATCTGGTATTTTTGGGATCCCCACCAGAGGCAGGTAATCCAGGCATTAAACTTCACCTTCATAGAATCGGTCAGACTCAGACTGGACGTCTCGAGCAAACTCAATTCCTGGGGTGGACTCAGATTCGATGCCTTGACGGTCGGACTCAGACTTGGCATCTCAAGCCAATTCAATTCCTCTAGCGGACTCAGACTCGACGCCTCTGCGGTCGCACTTGGACTCGGCACCTCGAACGAACTCAATTCCTCGGATGGACTCGGACATGATGACTTGGCTGTTGGACTCGGTCTCGGTATCTCGAGCGAACTCAATGCCTCGGCGGTCGGACTTGGACTTGGCACCTTGAGTGAACTCAATTCCTAGGGCAGATTCGGACTCGATGCCTTGGGGGTCGGACTCGGACTCGGCGCCTCGAGCGAATACAATGCCTCGGCAGTCAGACTCGGATTCAGTGCCTCGAGTGAACTCAATTCCTCGGACAGACTCGCACTCAGCGCCTCGGCGGTCAGACTCGGACTCGACACCTCGAGCGGACTCAATTCCTTGGGTGGACTTGGACTCAATGTCTGGAGTGGAAGTCCTGCCAATTTGGAAGGAAACACCAGCCGGTATGATCTTCGGAAGAGACCTAGGATGGTTGCCCACCGGATCTGGATGGAAGAGGAACCAATGGATTCTGCAGATCCGGTGTCCTACCGGGAAGCCATTGCACACCCAAGGTTTGGCCAAAAGTAGTCTGATGCAGTTGATGAGGAACTCAGATCTTTGGCTGAAAACTCAACCTGGGACTACGTCGGGCTGGAAGACATTCCAGTCGGTGTCATACCCATTAGCTCCAAGTGGGTCTTCAAGACCAAGGAGTTGCCAGGAGATGGTATTCAGTATAAGGCCAGTGTGACACTGGGGTTGTCTTCGTAACCGGAGTGTGGGTCAAATCAAAGGTGATCAGGCTACTTTCGATAATTCACAACGGAATAATCTTAGATCTTGTGTGTGGGTTCGGTGGTAGTGTTGGTGAGGATGTTCGTGCTGATGAGCCTCTTTCTTTCGAGCGGAGTCCCTACTCCTTTTAACCCCGAAAG
>Ga0307516_10003231_pt1 | contig 21150 bp, 17 predicted proteins | sample 19_EM_MG_FD_203310 | JGI IMG/M metagenome (GOLD analysis project Ga0307516, IMG submission 203310) | Populus trichocarpa ectomycorrhiza microbial communities from riparian zone in the Pacific Northwest, United States - 19_EM | ecosystem: Host-associated > Plants > Roots > Unclassified | place...
CACGCGGGCGTCGGCATCGGCCAGCGCGTCCAGCGCGGGCGCACTGGCCTCGGGCCATCGCAGCTCGCGCAGGGCTCGCAGCGCGCCGGCCCGCACGAAGGCGTCGCCATGGCCCAGGTGCGGCAGCGTCACCGGGCCCAGGCGCGGGTCGCGCAGTTCGCCCAGGCTGGCGGCGGCGGCATCGCGCACGCCCGGGTCCGGGTCGTTCAGCGTGTCGCACAGGGCGGCCACCACCTCGGCGTCTTCCCAGCCCGACAACACGGCCGCGGCTTCACGGCGCACGGCGGCATCGGCATCGTGCAGTGCGTGGCGCAGCCAGGGCAGGGCGGCGGGTTCTTCGGCTTCGGCCAGCTCAATCACGGCGAGGCGGCGCACCGCCGGGTCGGAGGCGGTGGCCACGCGCTGGGCCAGCGCGGCCAGGTCAGGGTCGGACAGGGAGGGGGTCATGGTTCGAGATCTGCTTCAGCACAGCAAGGCAGTGGCGTTTGAGGGCGTTGAAGCCGGCTTCAGTGGTCAGCTCGGCGGTGCGGGGCCGCGGCAGCGTCACGGCCAGGTCTTCGACGATGCAGCCCAGGCGCGGGCTCACCAGCAAATGTGGCTCTGCCACTTTGCTGGATCCCCACGGGGGACGGCCGGCTTCGGCCGGCCTGGGGGCACTCATGATGAACAGGCGGTCGGCCAGGAACAGCGCCTCGTCGATGTCGTGGGTGACGAACACCACCGTCGTGCCCAGCCGCGCCCACAGCGCCAGCAACTGCTCCTGCATGCGCGCGCGGGTGAGGGCATCCAGCGCGCCGAAGGGCCCGAAGGCCACGTTGTCCAGCACGGTCTTCCACGGGAACAGCGTGTGCTGCTGGAACACCAGGCCGCGCTGCGGGTCGGGGCCGGCGATGGGCGTGCCGTGCAGGGTGAGCGTGCCGCGGGCCGTACCCAGGTGTCCAGCCAAGGCTGCCAGCAGCGTGCTCTTGCCGCAGCCCGAAGGGCCCAGCAGGCAGACGAACTCGCCGGGCCGGATGACGAAGCTCGCCTCGCGGACGGCCTCGATGCGCTGCGCCCCATCGCCCACCTCGATGTGCACGTGGCGGGCCTCGATGCGGCCGGCCCGGGTGACCGCGGTCACCGCGGTGCCCCCGAGGGCCGGTACCAGGGCATGGTGCGCCGCCCCAGCCAGCGCACCAGCGCGCTGCTGCCCATGCCCAGCACGCCGATCAGCAGCATGCCCACCACGATGTTGGCGTAGTTCTGCACGGTGTAGGACTCCCAGGTCCAGTAGCCGATGCCGAACTGGCCGGAGATCATCTCGGCATTCACCAGGCAGAACCAGCAGGTGCCCATGCCGATGGCCAGCCCGGTGACGATGCTGGGCGCCGCGGCCGGCATTGGCGGCAGGGGCCGTGCCGGCGCCAGGCACGCATAAGCATGGACGCTTTGCTTCGTTGGCAGGTGCGCCTGGCTTGCGTACCGTGTGGCCTTTGCCGGGATTGAAGCGCACGGCCTGTGCCCCCAGCGCCCGGCACATCGCGGGGAGCAGTCCGGTCCTCTACGTCAACCCTTGTCTCCTCGCCCGCAGGGGCGATTTCACACCCTGGTGCCAGTCCGGTGCCGGGGCGTTCTTTACATGGACCACCCCATGACTGAAGTCCGCCACGTCGACCACGTGCAGTTGCCCATCCCGATCGGTGGGGCGCCTCGGGCGCGCGCGTTCTACGAACAGGCGCTCGGCCTGCGCGAACTGCGCGATCCGGCGCTCGACCGGCCAGGCACGCTGCGCTTCTCGATCGGCTGGCAGCGGCTGGACCTGACCGAAGGTGCGTACACCGGCATCGCGCCGCAGGCACACCTGGCGCTGGCGGTGTCCGACGCCGCCCGGGTAGCTGCGCGGCTGCGGCAGGCCGGCTTCCTGGTCGACGACAGCCTGCTGTTCGACCGCCGCAGGATCTACGCCGAAGATCCCTTCGGCAACCGGCTCGAACTGCTGGAGCCTGAGGCCGGCCTGGAGCGGCATGAGGTGGGGAGGTTGCAACTGGCGATCTGAGGCGCTGACCCGATCACGCCCGCCGTGCCGCCGCAGGCTTGACGCGGCGGATCAGGTTCAGCACCCCATTCGGCAGCAGTGTGCGCACCAGCGCGCGCAGCCCGGTGGTGTTGATCGCCTGGTAGCAGAACACCGCCAGCCCCAGGCATCGCAGGGCCAGGAACGGGTCCACCTCGGCATTGGCATAGGCTGCATCGGTGGCCGACCGGCCCAGCATTGCCATCAGCGCGGGGCCGCATCGCTGCATGAGCGTCGGATCGCTCCGGCGGATGCGCCTGGCGACGTGGAAGGCGTCGATCGAACCGCGGGGCCGTTGCTCGGGGGCGGACATCTGGGTCGCCGACCGCCGGTAGTCGAGCAGCGCGCGATGGACGTGTCCGATCTGGGTGACATGGGCCACGCGGACCAGCCAGTCCCAGTCGCACATGGTCCGCGCCGCGGGATCGAACCCACCGGCCCCCTGAGCACCTCGGCCCGGACCATGACCGTGGGCGGGTGCACGAAGTTGCCGCAGGCGATGCGTTCATACACGTCACCCTTGTAGACGTCGACGAGGCACGGCTGCCCAGACGGCTCGGGCAGGCAGGGGGCCACGTCGAGCGTGCCGCTGTGGGGATACAGCGCCGCGGGGCGGCCCTGGGCCCGCGCGTACTGGGCGTAGTAGGTCGCAATGTGCGACGGCTCGATCGGCCCGTGCTCGTTGAATGCGCTGAAGTCCGACCCGCACAGTCCCACCGCGGGATGGGCGCGCAGGAACGCGACCTGCACGGACAAGCGTTCCGGCATGCACAGGTCGTCGTGGTCCATCAGCGCGATGAATTCGCCGCGTGCGTGGCGCAGCCCGGTGTTGCGGGCCACAGGCAGGCCGCCATTGGGCTGGCGCACGGCGCGGATGCGGTGGCCATACGAGCGCAGGACCTCCCAGGTGCCGTCGGTGGAGCCGTCGTCCACCGCGATCACCTCGAAGGCCGGATAGTTCTGGCCGAGCACGCTGTCGATCGCCTGGGCGACATCGCGTTCGCCGTTGTAGACGACGAGGGTCACGCTGACCAGGCCGGGCACCGGCGGTTCGGTGGGCATTGACAAGGGGGCTGTGGCTGAATTCATCATGCAGTTCGGGGCGCGGGGCGGGCGCTTCGGGTCGCCCATTGCGCCATCAGCGACCGGCGGGCTTGCGGCGTGAACGCACTCCATGGATCTGGCCCAAGCCAGTGTACAAACCGCACGGCGACGACCCCTCCCCGAAATGCGTGTCCCCGCATCCCTTGATGCGAAGGGCGCGGTCGGCGGGAAGCGGGAGGTGCCACGGATTGCGCATATCGAAGCTCGCAAAGCTTCGTTCCCGTTCGGGTGGTGGCCAGGCCAATCTGCGGCTGAAAGAGGCGATCATCGGGGTTTCGTATGCATGGCGGCCCTGATGACCCCCTTCACCTCCTTCACCCCGTATGCAGCCCTGGCGGGCGGGGTCTTGATTGGCACGGCCGCCGTGCTGCTGCTGTGGCTCAACGGCCGCATCGCGGGCATCAGCGGCATTGCCGGGGGCCTGTGGTTCAGCGCGCGGGGCGAGCGGCTGTGGCGCGTCTTGTTCATCGTGGGGTTGATCGCCGGCTGCGGGGCCTGGGTGCTGCTGTCGGGCGAACCGGCGCCACGGCGCTCCGGGTTCCCGGTGTGGGCGCTGCTGCTGGCCGGTGGGCTGGTGGGTTATGGCACGTCGCTGGCGGGGGGCTGCACCAGCGGCCATGGCGTCTGCGGCCTGGCGCGGCTGTCGTGGCGCTCGCTGGCAGCCACCGCAACCTTCCTGGCCGTGGCCATTGCCACCACGTTTGTCGTGCGCCACCTTCTTCACATCGACTGAGAGGCTGAGAGGAAATCCGACATGTCCGCTCGTGCCGCCCAAACGCCCCCACTCGTCGTTGCGAATGCTCGCCATAGCCCGAGCTATGGCTGTGCTTTGCGCCTAGATTGAAGTCGTTTGGACGTCCCGCTCGGCCACGCCGGATTCCCTCTCAGCCTCTGACGCCATGCCGAACCTCCTCACCCGCCCCCACTTGCGCGCGCTGAGTGCCCTGGCTGCCGGCGCCGTGTTCGGCATCGGCCTTGCGGTGGCGCAGATGATCGACCCGCACAAGGTGCTGGGCTTCCTGGATGTGGCCGGGGCCTGGGACGCCAGCCTGCTGTTCGTGCTGGGCGGCGCGGTGGGGCTGGCGGCCATCGGATTCCGCTTCGTGCTGCGCCGGCCTGCCCCGCGGTGGGACGACCGGTTCCACTTCGGCCTGTGCCAGGGCATCGATGCGCCGCTGCTGCTGGGCTCGGCGCTGTTCGGCATCGGCTGGGGGCTGGCCGGCTATTGCCCGGGGCCGGTGATCGCCTCGCTGGCTTTCGGCAATGCCGAGGCCTGGTGGTTCGTGCCGGCCATGGTGGCGGGCGCGGCCTTGCAGCGCTGGCAGGTCCGGACTCCCGCTGACGCGGCGGCCGCCCCTGGATGATGGCGGGTGCCGCACCCCCATGAGCTGGTCCACCCCACGATGAGTACCGCCTTGCACACGCTTCCGGTCATCGACATTCGCGCCCTCACCACCCCGCAGGCCGGCGCGCCTGCACTCGCCGCCGTGGCGCATCAGCTCGACGCCGCGGCACGCCAGTACGGCTTTTTCTATGCAAGCGGCCACGGCGTGGACCTGGCGCTGATCGAGCAGCTCGCGCGGTTGTCGCGCGTGTTCTTCGCGCAGGACGAGGCCACCAAGCTGCGCATCCCCATGTCCGCGGGCGGCCGTGCCTGGCGCGGCTACTTCCCCACCGGCGGCGAACTCACCTCCAACCGGCCAGACTGGAAAGAGGGCCTGTACCTGGGCAGTGAACTGGGCGCCGAACACCCGCGCGTGCGCGCCGGTACCCTGCTGCACGGTGCCAACCTGTGGCCGGCGATCGATGGGTTCCGCACCACGGTGCTCGACTACCTGGCCGCGCTCACCACGCTGGGCCACGCGCTGATGGGGGGCCTCGCACTGGGCCTGGGCTTGCCGCAGCACTGGTTCGCCGAGCACGGCACCCAGGACCCGTTGATCCTGCTGCGCCTGTTCAACTACCCGAGCCGGCCGGTGCCGCCGGGCACCGATGCCTTGTGGGGGGTCGGCGAGCACACCGACTACGGCCTGCTCACGATGCTGTGGCAAGACGATGTCGGCGGCCTGCAGGTGCGCACCGATGCCGGCTGGATCGAGGCGCCGCCGGTCCCCGGCACCTTCGTTTGCAACGTCGGCGACATGCTCGACCGCATGACCGGCGGGCGCTACCGCTCGGTGCCGCACCGCGTGGCGATCAACACCAGCGGCCGCGACCGGCTGTCGATCCCGCTGTTCTTCGACCCGGACTTCGACGCCCGGGTGCAGCCGGTGCCCGGCAGCGGGCCGGGCGTGGACGACCGCGGCAGGCGCTGGGACGGCGCCAACCTGCAGGCGTTCGAAGGCACGTACGGCGACTACGTCACGGCCAAGGTGGGCCGGGTGTTCCCGTCGCTGAAGGCGGCGGTCGGCGACGCTTGACGCGGGGGCAAGGAGCCGGGCGATTTCCAGCAGGCCCGTTCAGCGACCCGGCGCGGCGGCCCCCCCTGCGCTCGAGGCCGGCCGTGTCGGCAGGGGGGCAGCGGGCGAGCCTGTCTGCGCATCGTCCGGCGCGGGCTGGTTGCCCGCGGCGCCGGTGGGCGTGCCGGCGCGCTCGACGGCGGTGCCAATGCGCCCGACGGGCGTGTTGTCGGTCAGCGAGGCGGGCGGGGGGCGCCTGGCCAGGGATTTGCCCGCCCGCGAGGTGCCGCCCCCGGACCCACTCTCAAGAGGCCCCAGGATCAGCGGCAGCCCGTCGGACGCGTTGCCGATGACCACCACCTTGGCGTTCTCCGACTTGGCCAGCTCCAGCGTGGCATCGATGCCCTTCCAGCGCAGGTAGCGGTCGGAAATGCCCTCGGCGACGATGTCCTGGAACAGGCGGATGCCCTCGGCCTCGATGCGCTTGCGCTCCTTCTCCTTGCGCTCGCGCGCCAGGCGAAAGTCGTATTCCTGGGCCTGCTGCTCGATGACCAGCTTGTTCTGGATGGCGCGCTCGATCTGCTCGGGCAGCGTGATCTGCTCGATGAGCACGTGCTCGATGTGCACGAGCGTGGCACCGTTCTCCATCAGGTCGGCGGGCGTGCCGTCACTGTTGACGCTGCGGACCGAGTTGACGCGGTAGTAGTGCTTTCCGTCCACCGTGCGCTGGCGCAGCACGTCATCGCGGACCAGCGCCTCCAGGTCTTCCTGGATGGAGTCCTCGTCATCGATGGTCAGTTGCCGGGCAATGGACAAGGCCGTCAACGGGGCCTCTGCGCGCTGCAGCGACGAGATGATGCGCATGCGCAGCACGGTGGTGCGGCTGCTGCCCGAGTCGGACACCTGGTACCGCACGTCCAGATCCTCGGCGAGGCGCTGCGCGATGCCGCGCTCGACTTCGGCCCGGCGGCTGGTGTAGATCTCCGCAGGTTCCAGCATGGCCATCTGCGTGCGGGCGTGCGAGCCGATCTCGGGCAGGACCAGCACGTCGCGGAAGTTCGGCCCCGCGTAGCGGTGCAGCAGCCCCAGCCGCTCTTCGACCGGGCGAAAGCGCACGGAGATCTGCACCTTGATCGGCAGGCCGCCCTTGGTGAGCACGTCGTACTCCTGGCGTGCGTTCTGCAGCCGGACGTTGTAGATGTAGATGCGGTCCCAGGGGAACTTCAGGGCCACGCCTTCGCCCAGGGTGTGCTGTGTGTCGGTGCCGGCCTGCACCTGCCCGAAGTACGAGAACCGCCGCCACAGGACGCCGGCCTCGCCGGACTGGATGACGATGAAGATGGCTGGAATCAGGTAGACGAAGAGCAGCAGCAGGACCAGGGCCGTGAGCTGCACGACCAGGCGGTTGCGGTGCCAGGAATGGGCGATCCAGGACTGCAGCGGGCGCTTCACCTCGCGGTCTCCTCGTTGAGCTGGCCATCGCGCATCACGAACAAGCGGTCAGCCACGCCATAGTAGCGGTCGTCGTGGGTGACCGCCACGATGGTCTTGCCATGTCGGCGCAGGTCGGGCAGCAGCTCCTCGTAGAACTTGCGCCTGAAGTGCGGGTCCTGGTCCGCGGCCCATTCGTCGAACACCAGGACGGGCCGGTCCTCGAGGATGGCCACCAGCAAGGCCAGGCGCTTGCGCTGGCCGCTGGAGAGGTCGGTGGTGGTGAAGGCATCGCCCTCCACCTGCGTCTTGTCGTCGATCTCGAGCACCTCCAGCAGTTCGCGGATGCGCTCCGGCGTGGCCCCGCGGATGCCGTAGAGCCGCCGGAAGAGGTGGAAGTCGGAGAACACCACGGCCAGCAGGTCGTGGTAGACCTCCAGGTGCGCCTCGTCGAGCAACCCGCCATTGACGCGGATGGTGCCGGAGCCCGGGCGGTACAGGCCCGTCAGGAGCTTGAGCAGGCTGGACTTGCCCGCCCCGTTGCCCCCGGAAATGAAGATGATCTCGCCGGCGCGGATGCGCAGGTCCACGGGGCCGATCGTGAAGCCGCTGACCTCCCCGGTGCTGGGGTAGCGGAACGACACGCCCTGCAGCTCGACGGACTCGAAGGCGGCATGCGGCAGCGTGGCGGCCGCCGCCGTGCCCATGCCTTCGTGCAGCCGGCGCTCCAGGGCGCGGATGTTGCGCGCGGCCTCATTGGCCTCCGACAGCACGGGAATGGCGCCCACGAGGCTGCCGATTGCGCCAATGAGAAAGAGCACGGCCGTGGTGGTCTTGATCACCACGTTGCCATACGCCTCGCCCCCGAACCGCGGCGCGATGAAGACGATGGTGGCCAGCAGGAGGAAGAACGCGATCTGCGAGAAGATGAATTGTCCGGCGACCATGTGCCGCATCTGCACTTTCAATCGCATGGTCTCGCGCGAGAGCTGGTGCGCATGGGCATGCAGGTCGTCGGACCGGGCCCGGTTCAGGCGCACGGACTTGAAGCCGTCGAGCAGGCCCGAGAGCACTTCCCACAGCCGGTCCTCCTCCTGGTTGGCGTCGCGGATGGTGTCTCGCAGGGCCGTGCGGCGACGGAAGTAGATCGACAGTGCCAGCGCCACGAAGACCACCATCAGCACGAATGCCGCGGCCGACAGCCACGCGATGTACAGCGCGGTGAAGAACAGCAGCAGCGCCGACTGCAGGCCGTCGAGGATCACGAACGAGGCCTGCGAGAGCGTGGAGGTGTCGCGGTGGATGGCCGAGTAGATGTCGGCGCGGCCGGTGCGCTCGAAGGTGATCAGGTCGGCCCGGCGCACCTGGTCGGCGATGCGCAGGCGCAGGCGGTGCAGCATGCCCTCCAGCTCGGAGCCGGTGCGCGTCATGGCGTGCCGCTGGGCCACCACCCAGATCAGCACGATGATGACGAACTGCGCAAGATGCCAGGCCGATGCCGTGGTATTGGTTGCATCCGCGGCCGCGGTGTTCACGATGGCCAGCAGCAGGGCGTTGCTAACCCCGGCCACTGCGGTGACCCCGGCCAGGCTCAAGGCGGAGAAGCGTGACTCCTCACGCAGCAGTGTCAGGAATTCCATGTCGGCAGCCCGGTGACTGAGGACCGGTCCTTGTCAGCGGTCAGCGCTTTCCGATCGGCCCAGGATGAGGAACAGCAGCGCGACGAGGGGGGAGAAGATCAGCGACGCTGCAAAAAAGCCGACGAAGCCGCCGGAGCGATGTCGGCCCAGGTAGCCCACGACGAGGGAGAGGATCACCCAGACGGCCACGTAGATCATGCTCACCTCGGTTGGGGTACAGCGGCCTGCCGCGGGCCGCGTTCAGGCCGGTGCCTGCTGCGTGGCCGCCGCGTGCGGCGCGCTTTTGTCGATGGGGCCGGATGACGTGCCGGAGGCCGCATCGGCGGAGGCCCGTGAACCGCCGCGGAGCCAGTCCCGCGCGACATCGAGGCCGCGGCTCACCGAGGCGCGTATGTCGCCAGGCAGGGGATTGAAATCCGCCAGCGCGCCGCCGCGCTCGAAGTGAAGCGTGAGCATGCTGCCCAGACCCCAGGTGAGGGCGGCCACATAGAAGGGCTTGAGCACCCAGCCCACCGGAGTGAGCGCCGGAAAACCGCTCACCATCCACTTGGGGATGCCGTGGCTGAAACCTGCCGCGGCGCTGACCACGGCGAGCGTGACGGCCCGGGCGCGCCCGGACTCGAAGGGAACGCCGTAGGCCTGCGCGAGATCGCGGATCATGCGCACCTGCACCGCGGCCGAGGCGGCCATGTCGACGCCCGCCACCGGCACGCTGCCGGCGACTGCCGACAACACGGTGTGGCGGCGGATGATGCTCAAGGAGTGATCACTGGTTGGCATGGTGGCCTCTTGTTTGCGCGATGCTGTCTGCGTGGTTCTATCTACGTGGTTCTGTCTGCGTGGTTCTGCTCGCGGGACTCTCTATGTGAATGCGCCCATGCGCAGGCTCGCGCAGCGCGCGGCGTCGCCAAGCAGCGTCAGAACGGCCTGCCGCTGCTCGTGGAGGAAGAAGTGGCCCCCCGGGAAAAGCTGCACCTGCGGCGGCCGCCGCAGGTGCAGCGCCCAGTCCTGCAGGGTCTGCATGTTGAACTCGTCGTCGAGCCCACCCAGCACGGTGCAAGGCACATCGAGTTCTGCCGCCGCTGCGCGGTGGTAGCTCTCGATCAATTCGAAGTCCGCCCGCAGTAGTGGCATCAGCAGGACCATTAGTTCCCGGTTGGACAACACCGCCTCGGGCGTGCCCCGCAGGCCTTGCAATTGGTCGCGGAATGCCTCGTCGGCGAGCCGGTGCAGCAGCGGGCCGGACGGTGGCACGTGCGGTGGCCGCCGCGCCGAAAGCACCAGGTGGGCCGGCATGCGCGAAGGATCGTGCCGCTGCTGGTGCAGGGCCCATTCAAAGGCGATGGCGGCGCCCATGCTGTGGCCAAAGAGGATGTAGGGCTCGGCCAGGTGCGGCCCCAGTCCGGCGAGAAGGTCCGCCACGAGGTCGGCCATGCGCCGATGAGGTGCTTCGCGCAGCCGCCCCTCGCGCCCGGGCAATTGCACGGGGCACACGCGCCACCCCGCGCCGGTTCCGGTGGTCCACGTGCGGTAGATGGAGGCACCGCCGCCGGCGTAGGGCAGGCAGAACGCGGTCACCGCGCCGGGAATGGGCGATTGCAGGGGCAGCCACGGCGGCGCCACGGCGCCCGCGCTGGTCATGCCCGGTCAGGCCTCAGGGCTGGACGGTGGGCCTTGCTGCGCCCACTCCTGCATCTTGCGTCGCAGTGACAGGGGCCGCATGTCAGTCCAGACCACGTTGATGTGGGCCAGGCACTCGGCCTTGGGGCCTTGCCTGCCGGCGTCGAGCCAGCCGGGGGGCAGGTCGCGGTCGGCAGGCCAGATGGAGTACTGCTCTTCATGGTTGACGACCACTTTGTAGACGGTGGTGTCTTCTTCAATTGAATTGTTCATGACGTGACAGTGGGAGTGCTGCTCCAGAGTAGTCAGGACACGGCCGTGTTCCGGCCCATTGCGCGGGCAAGGCCCTGGAGGGCCCTGCGGGATGCTTCAGGCGGGCGCCTGGGGCTGGGCCAAGGGCATGGCCGGCGCCGCCACGGGGGCCGGCCCGGCGCCAGGCGCGCGGCGGGAGAGCAGCGAGCGGCCTTCCTGGACGGCGTCGTGCCAGGCCTTGCGCAACTGCTCGGTGGTGGGTGCGAAATCCTCGAGGGTGCCGCCGCGTTCGAAGTGCAGGGTCACGATGTTGGCCATTGCGTAGGTGACGACTGCTGCATAGGCCGGCTTGAGGACCGCACCGAAGGGCATGAGCCACTTGGCCTTGGCCGACAGCCAGCCGGGAACGCCGTGGCTGAACGAGGTGAATGAGCCGGCCAGACCGATGACCACCAGGCGCGCGCGCGACGAACGCACCGGCACGTCGTAGAGGCGGGCGACCTCGCTGATCATCTTCACCTGCAGGCCACAGACGGCTGCCAGGTCCCAGCCCAGGCTGAGCACGACACTGGCGGCAGAGGCCATGAGCGTGTAGCGCTTGCCGATGATCAGTCCTTGGGTGGCTCGGTCCATGCGAACTCCGTGGTCGTGGGGCTGGATACGGGGCCGCCCCGCCAAGCTCACGCTTTTTTGCAGGTGCCGTGCGGGTCAGTATAGTGGCCGAGTGGGCTTTTTGGTGACATCTGCACACTCGCGCGCAATGACTGAACCTCTGCTTCATCGGCCACTGCTCGTCATCACAAACCGAATGGGTCAGGTGCTGCTCGACCCCACTGCCGCAGGGCCGCGCCTGCCCGTGGGCGCGATGCACGACGAGGCTTTGCCGGAGGCGGCCGCAGGGCTGGTGGCGCACATGCAGCGCGAGGCCGGCGCCACGCTGCTGCCGTTGTGGGCGCAGGGGCCGTCCATGGCAGAGGCGCCTGCCGGGCCGGCCTTCGTGGCCGCGTTCCTGCTGGAACACGAGCCGGCGTGCCCCTGGCGGGCCTGCGAGCCTGGCGAGGCCATGGGCCGGGTGTCGCCCGGTGAACGTGAGGTGCTGCAGGCCGCGCTGTCGATGCCGGGGCGCACCCCCCTCGGGTCGTCGCCCGCCTGGCTGCAGCCGTCCTGGTGGACCTCGGCGCTGCAGTGGCTGGAGGGGCTGCTGGGCCGCCAGGGCCTGGCGCTCCTGCCGGGCACGCGGGTCCTCAAGAGCCCGTGGAGTGGGTCGGCGGTGCTCGCCTTTGCGACGTCTGATGGCGACCGGGTGTTCAAGGTGTCGGCCGGTGAGCCGCCCGAAGCCGCGGTGCTGGCGCTGCTGCAGGCGCGCGCGGCCGAGGGCGAGGCCCGTGTGCCGGTGCTGGTGGGGCACGAGCCGGTCTTGGGGTGCCTGGTGATGCGCCCGTTCGCAGGCCGTGCGCCGATGTTGGTGGCGGACCACGCACGGGCCGTGCGTGCGATGGCCGGGCTGCAGATCATCCAGGCCGGGCGGGCTCCGCAGTGGGCCATGCTGGGTGGTGCCCGGCGGGACGGGGCCTGGCTGCAGGGGCAACTGGGCTCGCTGCTGCTGGAGATTCCCGGTGCACTGGTGCAGCATGGGGTGGCCGATGCCGGCTTGCTTGCGCTGGGCGCGAAGCTGCCGGTGGCACGGCGCCACTGCGCAGCGCTCGACGAATGCGGGTGGCCGTTGATGCTGCACCACGAGGACTTCAGGCCCGACAACGTGGTGCTGGAAGATGACGGCGTGTGCATCTTCGACTGGGCCGACACCGCGTTCGGCCATCCGGCCTGGGCGCTGCAACGCTACCTCCAGGACCTTCCGGCCGACGCGTCGTGGCACGGGCCGGTGGCGCAGGCCTACCTCGAGCCCTGGTCTGGGCACCTGCAGCCCGACGCCCTTGCACAGGGGCTGCGCGTGACGCGGCTGTTGGCACCGCTGTACGAACTGGCCCGCTACGCTGCGGCCATGGACGTGACGGTGTGGGCGGCCTCGAACCCCTTGCCCGGCGAACGTGCCATGGCGCAGTCCCTCATGGCCCGGCTGCTCGCGGCAAGCCGGGAGTGGTGACCTCGCTCGGCGGTTGCCGCAGCGCTTGTTCGACGAGTTCGGCGTTGTGTGCGGCATAGGGGGGTAGCGTCATGTCCTCGTGCGGGCCGTGGCCTTGCAGGCCCTGGATCGGCCCGCGTGTCCAGCCCTGCCAGGGCGAACGGTCGGCGGCGGCGGCGCTGCTTCGGATGTGGACCACCGGCGCGGTGATGGGCGTGGTGGGCAGGGGCCGGTCGAGGTAGCGCATGTAGGCCCGCATGCGCTGGGCCAATGCCTCGCGCATGCCCAGGGTGCGGTACGTCCCGGCCAGCTCGGGGCGGTGTTGCAGGGCGGCCTCGAAGTGCACAAGGTTCTCGTGCAGGATCGCCTCGCGGCCGGCCTCGTCGGTGGCGGCCGGGGCGGCGATCTCGCCATCCAGGCACACCAGCACGGCGACCCGGCGACCCATGCGCTCCAGGCGCAGGATGGCCTCGAAGGCGAGGCGCGCACCGGCCGAATACGCCAGCAGGCGCAGGTCGCCCGCCGGCTGCGCGCGCTCCAGCAGTTGCACGCAGGCATCGACGGGGTCGGCGACGCCGTCCTCGAAATCCAGTGCCCAGACCTGCCAGCGCGGCAGCGCGCGGGCCAGCTCCAGGAAGGCGATCCCCCAGCCCAGCAGGGGGGGAAACGCGAACACCGGGGGGCCGCTGGCAGGCAGCAGCGGGCGATGGGCCCCGTCGTCGTCGGCGGCGGGCTCGGCGAGCGCTTCGGTGCGCGCTGGTCGGCCCGCCTGCTCGGCCACCGTCGGCCAGCGGAACACGTCGGCCACGCTCAGCCGCAGCCCGAGTTGCCGAGCCAGGGCCGAAGACAGCATCACGGCCAGCAGCGAATGGCCGCCCAGGTCGAAGAAGTTGTCGTGGCGGCCGACCCGCGACAGCCCCAGCACCTGCGCCCAGACCCGCGCCACGGCCTCCTCCTGCGGCCCTTCGGGCGCCTGGTAGGCGGCATGGGCGGCCAGCCCCTCGCGGTCGGGCACAGGCAGCGCCCGCAAGTCGCGCTTGCCGCTGGCCAGGGTGGGCCACTCCGGCAGGCACACGATGGCCGAGGGCAGGAAGCCCGCAGGCAGCCGCTGCGCGAGGGCGGCGCGCCAGCCCGGCACCAGGCTGCGCGACCAGCGTGCCGGCAGCGGGTCATGGGCCCAGCGCCGCAGGCCTTGCCGCACACCGCGTGGGTCTGCCGCGTGCCCGCCGGCCCCCGGCGGCAGTTGCCGCCGCATCGGGCTGCCCGGGGGCACGAAGGTCACGCGCAGCTGGCCTTGGCGGCCGGCCGGGTCCCAGTCCACCGCCACCGCCAAGCCCAGGCGTGCGCCGGCCTCGCACCAGTCCTCGGGGTCCGGCGGCAGGGACGCGGCCTCAAGCTCGCGGCGCAGTGCTCCGGCGGTCTGGGCCGGCGTGGCATCACGCAGTGCCGATGCGATGCGGGCGTCGGCGAGCAGGCGCCCGTTGGCCACGCGCGTCACCACCCGCGGTGCCTGCAGCGCCGCGCCGCGCAGCAGACGCTCCTGCGTGTGCAGGTCGGCCGGGCCGCGGCCAGGTTCGGTGTCGGGCTGCCCGGCCACGGCCGTGCCCTCCGGCACCTGCGCTTCATCCAGGCACAGGACCACGTCGTAGCGGTAGCGGGCCAGCTCGTTGTCATCGCGCAGCGGCTTGACGCGCACCTCCACGTGGGCCAGGCGAGGCATCAGGGCGAAGAGCTGTTCGAAGTAGCCGGGGTCCAGGGCGAGTTCCTCCTCGGCCAGCCGGGCCGCGCGGGCACGCGCGGCCACGGCCGCCAAGGGCTCGTCATCCGTGCTTCGGGCCAGCTGCACGCTGGCGTGGTAAGCCTCCAGCAGGCCGGCGTGGCGCACGTCGCCGATGAAGAGGCGCCCCCCCGGGGCGATGCGGCCGGCGCACGCCACGAGCACGTCGGTGAGGTAGGCCAGGCTGGGGAAGTACTGCACCACCGAGTTGAGCACCACGGTATCGACATCGGCGCCCAGGTGGGGGAGGGCCTCGTGCGCGGGCAGGGCGTGCAGCTCGACGTGCTGCCACCCGCGGCGCTGGGCCCGTGCCTGGGTCCGCGCCACCACCTCGGTGGAGAAGTCGATGCCTTGATAGCGCTGCAACCGCGGCGCCAGCGGAAACAGCAGCAGGCCCGTGCCGCAGCCGATCTCGAACAGCCGGCGGGGTGCCAGCGCGGCAATGCGCTCCACCGTCGCATCTCGCCAGCGGCGCATCTGCGCCTCGGGCAAGGGGATACCGGTGTAGCTGCTCGTCCAGCCGGTGATGTCGAACTCGGGGTCGGCACCGCCCGGCTGCGCGTAGAGCTCGCGGTACATCTCGCGCCATGCGTGCACGCCTTGGCGCGTCAGTTCCTTGCCATCGCCGTCCGCGGTGCCGGCGTCCAGCGCATCGGCCGAGGGCACCACGTACGCCACCAGGTCCGACGGCTCGCGCAGCCGCACCAGGGCATCGGCCACGCCGGCCAAGCCGCGCAGCACCGCCTCGACCTCGCCGAGTTCCAGGCGCTGGCCGTGGTACTTCACCTGGCGGTCCATGCGACCCAGGTAGTCGAACCTGCCGTCCTCGCGCTGCCGCACCCGGTCGCCCGTGCGGTAGACGCGGGCCCCCGGCGTGGCGCCCCAGGGGTCGGGCACGAAGCGCTCGGCCGTGGCCGCGGGCATGCCCAGGTAGCCCCGCGCCACGCCTTCGCCACCCAGCAGCAGCTCGCCGGCCACCCCGGGCGGCAGGGGCTGCAAGGCCTCGTCGACGACCGCGGCACGCAGGCCATCGATGGGCACGCCGATGGGCTCGCCCTCCTCGCGTCGCTGTGGCCAGACGGCCGACAAGGCATCGATCGTGACTTCGGTGGGGCCGTAGAGGTTCACCACCTCGGCCTGCCAGCGCGCCCGTGCGCGCTCCACCAGGGCCCAGGTGAGTGGCTCGCCGCCGGCAAAGACGCGCCGCAGCGCCGTGCAGCGGCCGGCATCGGGTTGGTCGAGCACCATGCCCAGCACGGTGGGGACGAACTGCGCCACGGTCACACCTTGCTCGGACATGACCTGCACCAGGTGATGCGGGTCGGCATGCAGCCCGGGCGCGGCCATCAACAGGGGGACGCCTTGCATCAAGGGCGCCCAGAACTCCCAGACCGAGGCATCGAAGGTGCTGGCCGTGCGCTGCAGCACCCGGTCGCCCGGGCCCAGCGGGTAGACGCTGGCCATCCAGCGCATGTGGTTGGCCAGTGCGCCGTGCGTGACGAGCACGGGCTTGGGCTGCCCGGTGGAGCCGGAGGTGGCGATGACGTAGGCCCCTTGCTGCCCATCACGCACGCGCGGCGGCGCAGGCGGCGTGCCGGCGCCCGCAGGGGCCGCCGGCAGGGCTTCGATGTCGTGAACCAGCACGTCGCCGAGTTCGGCGGCTTCGGCCGCGGCGCGCGTGCCGGGCTGCACCCACAGCTGCCGGATGCCCGCAGCCTTGCAGAGCTGGGCCAGGCGCGCGGGCGGCCAGGCGGGATCCAGCGGCACGTAGGCCCCGCCGGCCCGCACGATGCCCAGCATGGCGGCCACGAAGTCAGGGGTACGCTCCAGCAGCAGCCCGATGCGGTCGTCGGGCTGCAGCCCCTGCCGGGCCAGCCGGTGCGCCACCGCGCCGCTGCGGGCCTGCAGCGCCCCGCGGGTCATCTGCCAAGGCCCCTGCACGATGGCCAGCGCCTGGGCATCGTCGCGGGCCCGCAGGGCCACTTCGTCATGCACGAACGGAGCCTCGGGCCTGGGCCGTGCGGAGCTGCACCACTGCGCCTGCAGGCGCAGCCGCATGGCCTCATCGGCCAGGGGCATGTGCGTGAGGCGCCGCTGCGGATCCGTCGCCAGCTCGCCCAGCACGTGCTCCAGGAGCTGCTGCAGCCGCTGCACGGTGGACTCGCGGTACAAGTCGCGGGCATAGGCCCAGTAGCCGACCACGTCATGCCCGCGCTGCCAGGCGTGCAGCTCAAGGTCGAAGCGCACCCAGTCCAGCTGGGTGTGGGTGTCCTGCAGCGTCAGGCCGGGCAGGTCCAGCTCGCCCCCGGGCACGTTGTGCACCGCCAGGGTCAGCTGCACCAGCGGCTGGCGGCTGGGGTCGCGGCTGGGGCTGAGCTGCTCCACCAGCATCTCGAAGGGCAGTTCCTGGTGATCGAACGCCTGCAGGGCGGTCTCGCGCACCTTGGCCAGGAGGCTCCGGCCGGTCTCGTGTTCGTCCAGCGTCACGCGCATGGGCAACAGGTTGACGAAGAAGCCGACGAGGCCCTGCACCTCCAGCCGGCTGCGTCCCGCCACCGGGGTGCCCAGCAGCAGGTCGCGCTGGCCGGTGAGCCGCCACAGCAGGACCAGGTAGGCCGCGCACATCACCATGTAGAGCGTGGTGTCGGTGCGGCGCGCCAGGGCCAGGGCGCTTGCGGCGAGCGACGGCGGCAGCGAAAACTCCACCTGCCCGCCGCGGAACGATTGCTGCGGCGGCCGCGGGTGGTCGGTGGGCACCTCGACCACCGGCGCATCGTGCAGCCGCCCTCGCCAATGCGCCCACTGCGCGGCCAGCCGGTCGCCCGAGAGCCAGCGGCGCTGCCAGACCGCAAAGTCGGCGTACTGCACGGGCAGGGGCGCCAGCGCAGGCGCCTCATGGCCGGTTTCGGCGCGGTAGAGCGCGCTGATCTCGCGGGCCATGATGCCCATGGACCAGCCGTCGGCCACGATGTGGTGCACGGTGATCAGCAGCCACTGGTCTTCGGGCGCCAGCATGAACAGCGCCGCGCGCAGGAGCGGGCCCCGGCGCAGGTCGAAGGGCAGCTCGGACTCGGCGGCCATGCGCTGGGCCAGGGCGCTGCCGGCCTCGCTGCCCAGTTGCTCCACGCGCAAGGGCACGGGCAGCCGCGCGTGGATGCGCTGCACCGGCCGGCCGTCGGCCTCGTCGAAGGTGGTCCGCAGCGCCTCGTGGCGCAGCGCCAGGGCCTGCAGGGCCCGGTCCAGGGCGTGCACGTCCAGCCTGCCCTGGAGGTGCAGCCCATGCGGGATGTGATAGGCCGCACTCAGCGGCGCGAAGCGGTCGAGGAACCACAGCCGCTGCTGCGCGAAGGACAGCGGCAGGCCATCGGATCCGGTGCGCGGCCCCACCGGCTCGGCGGCACCCTCGCCCTGGCGGGCCTGGCGCACGCCCGCCAGGAACGCGCCGAGCCGGGGGGCATCGAACAGCAACTGCAGCGGCACCTCCACGCCGAAGGCCTGCCGCACGCGCGCCACCAGCACGGTGGCGAGCAGCGAATGGCCGCCCGACTCGAAGAAGTGGGTGTCGCCACCGGCCGCCGGCAGGCCAAGCACCTCGGTCCACAGGGTGCGCATGAGCTCCTCGTCCTGCGAGGGCGCCGGCACCGCGGGCCGCGGTGCCGCCTCGGCGCGGGCCTGCTCGGCCAGGGCGCGCTGGTCGACCTTGCCGTTGACGGTGAGCGGCCAATGCCGGACCCGGTGCAGCCGGGCGGGCAGCGACCAGGCCGGCAGCCGCTCGGCGGCCCAGGCCAGGACGCCGGCGGACCACGCCTGGGCGTCGGCCGCATCGTCGTGCGGTTGCGCGTGGGCCAGGAGCTGGCGCTGGCCGGCCGCATCGACCTCCACGGTCACGTGCACGCGCGCCACGCCCGGCGCGCTGGCCAGCACGGCCTTCACGCCCTCGAGTTCGACACGGTGGCCGCGGATCTTGATCTGCGCATCGCGCCGGCCGTCGAAGACCAGTTGGCCGTGTTCGTTCCAGTGCACCCAGTCGCCCGTGCGGTACAGGCGCAGGCCGGGGCGCGAGGCCAAGGGGTGCGGCACGAAGGCGGCGGCGGTTTCGGCCGGGCGCGCCCAGTAGCCGTCGGCCAGGCCGAGCCCGCCCACGTGCAGCTCGCCGCTCACCCGGGGCGGCACCGGGCGGCCCTGGTCGTCCAGCACGTAGACCTCGGTGTGCGCGATGGCCCGGCCGATGGGCACGGCCGACGTGATCGTGCCGGCCAGGGGCCGCAGGTCGGCCACCGTGGAGAAGGTGGTGTTTTCGGTCGGCCCGTAGCCGTTGAGCAGCCGCCGCGGCCCGGGGCGCGCCAGCAGCGTGCGCACGGCGGCCGGGTCGAGCGCGTCGCCGCCGGCGATCACGGTGTCGACCGTGGCGAGCGCGTCGGGGGCCTCCTGCACCGCCAGGTGGAAGAGCCCGGCCGTGAGCCACAGCAAGTCCAGGCGCAGGGCCGGCAGTTCGCGCGACAGGCGTGCCATGTCGGTGAGCGCCGCGCGCTCGATGACCACCAGGGTGCCCCCGTGTGCCAGCGCGGCCCACAGCTCCAGCGTGCTGGCGTCGAAGGACAGTGCGGCGGCCCAGCCGATGCGCGCGCCAGGCCGCGGCTGCAGCCAGCCCTCGGCCGCTACCAGCCGCAGCACGGCCGCCTGGGGCACGCACACGCCCTTGGGCTGCCCGGTGGAGCCCGAGGTGTACATCAGGTAGGCGGTGGCGTGCCGGTCGACCGGGGCGGGCACGGGCATGGGCGGGCCGGCCGGATCGTCGCGAAGGTCCAGGATGCGGGCCGCACGCCAGCCCTGCGCGGGCTGGTCGGTGAAGACCACCTCGAGCCCGGCATCGTCGATGGCGGCCTGCATCCGGCGCAGGGGGAGTTGCGGGTCCAGGGGCACGTAGGCGGCGCCGCGGTGGAGGATGGCCAGCATGGCGGCGAGAAAGCCCGCGCCCGGTGCCGCGACGATGCCCACGCGCGTACCGGGCTGCACGCCGCCGGCAGCGAGCACGCCGGCCCAGGCGCTGGCACGCGCCCGCAGCCCGGCATAGGTGAGCACGGGGCCGGCCGGTTCTTCAAGCACCGTGGCGTTCGGCGCGGTTGCCGCGGCGCGCGCGAAGGCCTCCCACAGGGTGTGAGCGGGCAGTGCGGGGCGCGGACCCTGCAGGCCCAGCAGCGCGTGCGCGGCGGCCCCCTCGGGCAGCAGCGCGTCCAGCGGCGTGCCGTCCTGCGCGCTCCCCAGCAGGCCCAGCGTCGCCATCAGGGCCGCGAGCAGGCGCTCCAGCCCGGGCGCGTCGTGGCGCGAGGGATCGGCGATCAGGCGCACCTGCCAGGCCGGCCCGGGCGCCACCACGATGGCCAGCGGCTGGTCCGGGTCTTCCTGCGCCTCCAGCACGCGCACCTGCAGCCCGCCGATCGCGTGCGCCGATGGGCCTGGGCCGGCGTCGGGGTAGTTCTCGAACACGAACAGCTGCTCGAACAGCGGGGCGGCATCGGCCAGGCCCGCCAGTCGGCGGAACTCGGGCATGCCGAGGTGGCCATGCGCCAGCGCGCCGCCCACCCGCTCGTGCAGCGACCGGAGCCAGCGGCCGGCCGGGCTGCCGTGGGCCATCGGCGGCGAAACCAAGGGCACGGTGTTGATGAACAGGCCCACCATCCGGTCGGCCTCGGGCGCGGAAGGCGCGCGGCCGGCCAGGGTGACACCCACCGCCGGCCGCGGCGCGCCTGACAGCCGCTGCAGCACCAGCAGGCAGGCCCCCAGGGCCAGCACCCCTTCGGTCACCCCCAGGCGCTGCGCCGTCTCGCGAAGGGCGCCGGTGGCCTGGGCGCTGAGGTCGGCGCGGCGCGTGAGGGGAAGACCCGGGCCGGTGGCGGCGTGCGGGCGTGCGGGGTGCGGATCCGCACCCAGGCGCGAAAGATCCACGGGGCCCGGATGGCCGCGCAGGCGCGGCTCCCACCAACTGCACGCCAGCGCCGGGTCCTGCTGCACCAGGCGCTGGACATGCTGCTGAAAGGGCGGGGGTGGCGTGAGCACCGGCGCGCGCCCGGCCAGGCCGTCGGCATAGGCGGTCATCACGTCGTGCAGCACGATGGCGGTCGACCAGCCGTCGAGGATGAGGTGGTGCGAGGTCCACACCAGGCGGTGCAGGGCGGGCCCCAGGCGCAGCAGGGTCAGGCGCATCAGCGGGGCACGGCGCAGGTCGAAGCCCTGCTGGCGGTCTTCGGCCAGCCACTGGTGCAGGCGCTCCTCCTGCGCCTGCGCGGGCTCATGCACGGGCTCCTGCACCGACTCCTGTGTCACCCAGTCCTCTTGCTGCCAGGGCAGCACCACCTCCGAGACCACCGCCTGCACCGGTGCGTCACGGCGCTCCCAGGCGAAGGCCGTGCGCAGCGCCGGGTGGCAGGCCACGGCCGCCTCCCAGGCGCGGCGCAGCGCCAGCGCATCCAGCGGCCCTTCAAGCTCGGCCTGCCACTGCACCACATAGGCACTGCCGCCCGGGCGGCGCAAGACGTGGAACAACAGGCCCTGCTGCAGCGGCGTGAGGGGGTAGACGGCTTGAAGGCGTGCGGCCATGGTGTCGGTGCTCAGAGGCTGAGAGTTTTTCGAGCGTGCCCGAGCAGCGCGTCAAAAGGCGTCCGATCTAGTGCAGTGTTCGACGCTATGCGGCACATAAAGCCGCGCCTTTGCCGCCCTGGCGTCGTTGCAAATCCTCGCGATGCCTCCGGGCATCGCTGCGGTTTGCGCCTAGCCAGGACGACAAATCCATC
>Ga0307516_10003232_pt1 | contig 21145 bp, 34 predicted proteins | sample 19_EM_MG_FD_203310 | JGI IMG/M metagenome (GOLD analysis project Ga0307516, IMG submission 203310) | Populus trichocarpa ectomycorrhiza microbial communities from riparian zone in the Pacific Northwest, United States - 19_EM | ecosystem: Host-associated > Plants > Roots > Unclassified | place...
AACGTACGTGAAGCGTTCATTGTGTACGATCGAAACCTCAATCGGAGGGATAACTCCGATGCTAGTTTGGTTGCTAGTTGGGCTATGGTCGGAAGATGGAGGGATCCAAAGTCCGGCGTGGTGCTAGGACTGGAACGATAACCCCGCTCATCGCCAGAGAAGTTAATCAGACTGTTCCTCTCGCATGGCGAAGCCCTGGATCGGATCAAGGAGGTTAGCGACGAATGGATAAATGAATTGAAGCGTGGGAGATATGCGCGCGTTTGCGGGTGTCACATACGTCTGCAGGCAAGGCGGCGCACGCGGGAGAAGCGCGACATGAGACATTGTTTGGCGTTTGAGGATTGCGAGAACCGTGAAGATGGTGCAGTGGGAAGGCTTTAGTTGGGCGTACGAGTGGCGAGGCGGCGCCTCTTTCATGGAAAATTTTCCATTCCGAGTCTAAGCCGAAACTGGGTTCCACAGGACGTCTCCCGGAACTGGGAGCCACCAAAGCAAATGCAAGAAGGTACGGACGTAGGGGGGTGATGCCAAGGAGGCGAAGGGTGAGCTACGTCCAAGTGGAAGACCAACAACGCTTCCACGTTGACGAACTGGAAGAGCGTGAATCGATCGCTTCTCCAGTCCAACCAGATAAGGGTCCGTCAACCAACGAGGACCGAACGAGACGGATCGCGTGTACCTACATCTGTATACAGCGCATACGTGAGGGACACCCGGCCCCGCAGTGCGAACCCAAGAGTGGAGGTTGCCGTTGTATTTCGCCGAACAGCTGGGCCCACCATCGCACGAATGGAACCACCGGACAGGATTGACGGGTGGGGAATCAGTTCCGGAACTAAAAGTAACGGAAGGGCTATTGGAAACTTACCATCTTCTGGAACGACCAGGGGGAACAGAAGGGGAGGGCACGCAGCACGCCATGCACGCGAATTCGGAATTCGGAGGATCCAAATTGGGTATCACAGTAGCGAAGTAGCGTTGGTGTCGTTGGTTTGAACTAACTGTGATCTGAGCCAGTCAGCCTTGGGAAGGAAGGACCTCGTGTGATGATGCGACCGTACGGCAGAGGCACCGACGGGAGAGGATCAACGGTGGCTGTTCCGTTAGCTCGATCATCGAAACGAAGCCAACAAGGGATACGAGTAGGGTAGGCTCAAGGCACCACGGGAAACAGGGGGCGGGTGTCGTTTGGGCGAAGCGTCGATCCTTCTCTCAGCGTCGGCAGCCGACAGGCTAGTAACCACTCGAGTGCTAGGTCTCTCTCTCAAGGAGTGGGTGTACCCCTCTCAGGGCCATGCACGGGGCCCGAACATTCTGATAGCCCGTTACGTTCCCCACGTTACACTCTCCTCCCCGAGTGTCTCGTCGGAGGGCCAAATGTTGACGTGGGAGAAACCGACGATCAAGGCGGTGTAAGTGAAGCCACCAGGTCTCCTCGCGTCGGGCGAGTGAGAAACGAGTATGACGTTATACTAGGTGGCGCAGAGAGGCCAAGGGAAGTTCTGGGGAGAAATGCCTGGTGAGAATGAACGGAGACGATGTGGGTGGAGGTGGAAGAGAAGGTACGAACATGCCACGTGAAACTGAGACGACAGTCCATTAGCCGCAATTCGGCCATTAATGTTCAGACTATTTCGAATTCGAACGGCCAATTCCACGCCAGAGAATGATCGATGTCAGGCAGTGCCTGTCAAGCCAACAGGAAGTCATATCCACAAGAGCGTGTGCCAACAAGTCAGGTTACCGTCAGGTGTCTCTCGGGTTTGGCGGCGGCCCGTGGGGAACAATGGGAGCCAAGCTTTCGTCAACGCCCGTTCCTTCATTTGTAACCACTGGGTCGTACCTGACCGAAACCGGGGAGGGTGGGAGTTTCGAACACACGCACCGAAACATGAGAATACATTGAAAGCGAACAGAAGAGAGGCAGTACACAAGTCCGAACAAGCGTCATGAGAGCATGTAGAAATGAAAGTCATAAGAGGGGGGTAAAATGGGTCCCCGAGGAGGACCTCGCTGAGTCAACGAGCCAATATTAGTCGTGCCCATTAATGTGCTTGCCAGGCTCCCACACCATACACCACAACGTGAAGCCCGGATACGCGGGACTGAAAAAGTTCTTCACGCTTTGATGCTGGAAGCCCAACTTGTGAAAGAACTGTTGGTCGTTTCGCCCACCCAACATCAAAGAAGACAAAGGGATGACGAGAGATGGTGCGACCATTTGGAATCGAATCAAGAGGGCGTGGACAGAATTCCGAATTCCAGTTTTTTTTATGATTTTTTTTGGAGGGGGGGGGTGTTTCGCATGACGTTATGGGAGGGACGACGGGTTGCGGGGAATGCATGTAGTACCGGTGGTATGGCGGGTGGAGACGGCAAACAGCGGGTGGTTGGGCGGAGGACGTCCGTGAGAAGTCAAGGTGACCGCGTGGAAGCGGGTGCAGGGGTGCAGGGCGCGAGCCGGAAGTCGTTCCGTACAGCACCGTAATTATCACGGCACCAGGAGTTGGAAATGGGGGGCGAAGAGCACCAAGACGGATGATGCGACATGAACAGAACATGGGTCGGAGAGCGAGGTAATGTCCGAATAGGTCAGTTAGATGAACCCAGAGAAAGCGACAGGAGGGTTGTCTTACCGCGATTTGTGAATGACAGTCCGCCACCACCTTGTGATTGCTTGCCGTGGCCTGCAGACGAACATATTAGGTATCATCTCAACCGACTGGTCAACTGGAAAGGGTGGTAGGTGGGGACGTGGGGAGGGAATACCCCCCGCGGTGATCGCCCCGTCGTACCCGGGGCGTGATGTAGTTTCAAGCACGCAAGGAGGGGGTTTTTGGAGAAGACGTTACCTTGCGCTGAATCGCCTCCATCAACGCCTTTCCTAGACCTTTCCGCCGGTACTCTGGTCGGACGGCGATAGCTTTTAGCTGCCAGTTGTTTATGCTGGCGTTGTACCCCCACGCGCCAAAGGCAGACTTGTACAACTCGTCATATTTGGGTACCGCCTACGGTACGCATGCTCAGAGCTCCAACGGGGTTTGAATATCAGAGGTAGGAAAGTGGGGGCTTACGTGTTGGGTTATCCAGTCTCTCCCCTCTTGTCGTAACTGGGACAGAAATGCCTCCTCTTCCCTGGGTGAGACAAGGTGAGGACCTTGGGAGCAGAAAACGCGGAGTACCGGGTACGCACCAAGGCAGCCAATCGTCGCGCGGAGGTCCCCACAGCGCCACACCGTCGAACCCGTGAGGGTCAGAGGATGTCCCAGCAACGAACAGCGCGCCGGACTCTGCACACCCATCGATAAGCAAGCGTAGGTATGCGCTCAAAGCCTTTGTGGAACCCCCAGTTAAAACCAGAAGTACCGGGTCTATGTTCCGTTCAGCGTCGAGCGGGGAGGTACCTCGAAAGGCTCATCGCTATTCCGGTCGGGGACTTACCTTTTGAGAGTGTTTCATTGAGAATGGAGAGCACTCTTTGGATGTCTTTCTCTGTTCGCCCGTCGATCATTCATAACGTAAGCAGGGGGGCGTGCCCGGGGCGAAAAACGGGTATGTGAAGAAATAGAAGTTCGACACGGGGCGGGAGGCGAAGTGAATAAACGAGTAAGTGGGCCCGGAAATAATATTAGACGGGGAGGTAGGGTAAGGAAGCTTACCCGATGGTTTTGTGAGTTGGCGGACATGTGGTCGGTTGATGCCCATATTCCCTGAGAGATCCCACGTGGGCGTCTGAATGTGTCAACTGCTCGTAGAAATCGATGGCGGAGGGTATAGGGAACTTCTCCAACGCGAAATCCGCGGTGTCTGACTCGAGAGCTATATAAGAGGGTAGTCGGTGGCCGCCAGCCAGAGCCCAAAATTGGAATATGGAGGTGGAACGGGAGAGGGAGGGAGGTAAATGGGATACGAGCGAACTTGCGGGAGGGCGAGAAAGGGAAAAGGGTGGTCAAATGGGGTCATGGCCTTGAAACGGCCAACGACCTTAAGTATTTACGTTCTGCGAAGGGAATTTCATACCTCAGACCGGGAAGAAGCGAGAGAGGGTAGGAAATGAGATCGGGATGTCAGTTAGTGGCGGGATATCCGGAGGGCCGCACGAGGGAATATCATATTGGAGTTTGTGACCGACGTTGGGGATTCGCCTGCACAGTCAGTCCAGTCCAAGGAGGTTTTTAATCGATTTCATGGATCAGAATAGAATGTCCGAGGATTCCGAGGCAATAGCGATCCACCCACCCCAGGTGAGTTTCCCCATCAGAACCGCATGTATAACACGTTCCGGCGTGCCCACGCAGAACGCCCTGAGTGGGCAGTCGTTGCGGTAGACCAGGGGGAGAGTTGACTCTCTCTTTCTTTTTATCCTTCGTTCTCCATTGGAGATCAGCCGGTGTGGGAAACGGCCTGGTGGCTGTACAGGTTTGCCTGTTGTGGCTCCATATGACGATCACTTGACATCCACAGCTGGCCCATTCGCTTCCCTCGGAAGACGCGTTATCGAGCCCGAGGAAAGCGTTATCGATCGGAGATGGTGCAAATCTGGGTTGGCTAGAACTGAGGAGGCGAACACGCCTAAGTCGGCGGGTCTGCCGCAATCTCCATTAAAATGCCAGCGCTGAGAGGACCTCAAGGCTTCGATCAGGGCTCAGATTTCGAGCGAGTACGCCACCACCCCCATCTGTGTGTGAATAGATGTGTGCTTTACGGAACCTATCCAATTTTTCAGCCGGGAAATCCGCGGCTCAACCCTGATTACTGCGTTGCGGCCCCTCTGTAACCCGTGGTCTCTCCCAGCGACGTCACTCGGGCGAGGGCGAGGGGAAGAGCTAGGGTCTAGAGTCACCCACCACGCCGACTGCGGCCGTGACTCCGGGGGGGGGTTGTTCCCCTGAAAGGTGACCCTCTCGGGCGGCTGACGGCTTCGCCGCATCTCGGTGTGCTGACGCGTACAAGTCCGTGTCGGGGTTACCAGTCAATCTTTGGCGAGACTGGAGACATTCGAAGGCGAACCTTTGTCGTCACTGTACGGTGATCGTCCCTCTGACTAGAACCTCCAAGAAGATCGGCGGACCCGACCTGTGGGCCGACAGGAACGGGGGGGGCTTTTCTTCGACGCGTCTTTTCACCACAGTTGGGCAAATTGGGTAAGGTGTGCAAACCAACCCCACAGCAGAGCTCAACCAAAGAGGGTTTGGACCACGAGGTTCCAGAGCCGAGGTGGGTTTTTGGGGTTCGGTCGATGGGTGAAACATTATGCCAGTCACCGGTCGTATCTGTCCCCCTACCAGGAATAGAGAGAAAGCGCGTCGGAACAACCGGTGTGGACCGTAACCCCAGTTGTTCCTTGAGGCACCCAGGAAGCTAGCGCTCCTGCCTGTTGGTCCACCGTGATCGGCGTGGCGAAGGTCGCGTCAGTCACATGACCCCGTACACTGAGCACACCTCCCTGCAACAAATGACCCAAACGACCACCCCACAAGCGGATTTCTGCTTCCGTTTCTCTCTTTCAACGTTCACCCACCACGAGACAGCCAAAAATGCGCCTGGACTTCTTTATGACGATAATATGCGAGCCAAGAGTTACCGAGTTCTCGCTCGAAGCTTGTGGAGGCCTGTCCACGGGGGCAGCTACGGTTCCCCTTCTTCCCCCTCACGCAAGATGACCCCTTAAAACCCAATAATAACGACTCCACATGAAGAGAGTAGATTCGCTTCCCCCGGTTGGATGGTTCAGGCGGTTCGGCCCGTAATCTTTGAAACCCCGGAACGTTCGCGGTCTTCGGTGTAGGGCAACTGTCCCAGTGTCCCACTCATTAATTTGGGCTCCCCGTCATACCCTAATAAGTGGCGGTGATACCCAATCACAGCTCCAATACAAACCGCCTCGTGTTACTCTGCCACGAGTCGCACGGAAAGCGTGCCTCCGACTATCGTGCACTTCTAGGTGATCCCGCTTTCGCTCCCGGAGATGACTCCTCCAACTCGTACGCTGAGTGAAAATTCGTCTGCCTTGGCTCTAAAGGATTGATTGATGTCAGATGACTTATGGCGAACGCTACTGGAAGTAGACAGGGCTTCAAATGAACTCCCCCGCTTGGCGATGGAGGTTCTCATTGCTCAGAGGCAGAGCGACCTTGATGTGTCTCGGTTTACCAAGGACGAAGTCACACGACTCATCGAACTCATCGAAGCGAGGGTGAGAGTTCCACAGCCTCGCACCTATGTAGTCAGAGTTCAACATATCGCAGCTCCTTCGACACGAGGACATCCCAAGCCATCTGAAGAGCACCGCTTTCGGGATCCTAAGAAGGTTGTGCGGAGCATTCCAACAACTGCCCAAATCTTGCCTCATCGGTGACGAGCTTAAAATCGATCAAGGGATACCGTACGCGACGCGTACGTACTCGGACCTGTGGAAAGGGGATTGGAGGGGAGAAGGTGTTGCTGTTAAGTTGTTGAGATTCGCCACAAGCGATGACAGGGCTGGGATTACCAAGGTATCGTCTACCTCCGATAATCTGTTCACATCCGGCCATCGCTGACCCGCGTTGTACCTTGGTAAGAGATTCTGTAAAGAGATAGTGCTCTGGAAACATTTGCACCATCGGAACCTAGTTCCCTTCTACGGGGCTTGTACGGCCAATCAGTTCGGTATGGTGTCTCCATGGTTGGAGAACGGAAACATCGTTCAATTCACGAGGAAGAATCCAGAGGTCAATCGTCTTCGTTTGGTGCGTTGAGGTTGGCGGTCTGTGTCCTGGAATATCGATGAATGTCCCTCGACAGCTGATCGACGTAGCCCACGGCTTAGAATATTTGCATCGTGCCAGCGTAATTCACGGGAACCTCAGAGGAGTACGTCATCCGTTGTACATGTTGTGAATAAGGTCCATGTTTTAACCGTTCACAGTCTAACATACTCATCAGTACCCATGATCCGCCACAGGCCCTTCTGTCAGATTTTGGCCTCACATCAATCATTTTTGACCCCTTCTCCCTGACAAAGGCGTCAATAAATTGGACCGCTCCGGAGCTTTTATCTGTCGACAATCACAGGCGTGGGCCGTCTTTGGCAGGCGATATCTATGCACTTGCTATGGCTGCATACGAGGTACGTGACCTGTTCACTTTGCTACGTTGGCCCGGAACCCTTTTCAGATATCGATACTAGGTGCTGACTGGAGCTCCACCATTCGCAAGTCAACAGAAACCGGAGTTGGCGTGCCAAGTCGTCCTTGAGGGTAAACGCCCCCCTCGGCCGAGCAACTCGGGGGGCCTGGGAATCACGGATGAGATCTGGTACTTATTGGAGCTGTGTTGGGCAAAGGACGCTTCTTCACGACCGGTGGTCAACCACGTGGTGCGTTCTCTAGAAAATATAGTAGAATACTGGACGGCGGACGCCACTGCATTCCTGCTCGCGAGCGAAGCCGGAGTCCAGGAAGTGGTGAATATGAAGAACGAGCAGGCACAGAAGATCGCGGATGATCTTGACAAGGTGCGCAGGCATACGGGTATCCAGCACAACTAGAACACTGATCCGGGAGACCAGGCTCTTGACCGTATCGGGGTCAGTAAGAACACTAGGAAATACCTCAAGTGCCTGCAAAAGCTGTGCGGTGCCTCGGGAGTCCTTCCTCAATCGTTTGCCCTTACCGAAGAACTGGAGGGAATTGAGAAGGAGCCATTCAACGGAGGCGGTTTCTCGGACGTATTCAAGGCTACATACAAGGGTCAGGTGGTCGTTGTGAAAACCCTCAGGATTGACGCAGTTGGTGATCCAAACCTTACCCGCAAGGTGTGTGTACCGTTCATCTACCCCATCCAAATCCTCCTCACTCGGCAAGGTAGAGCCTCGCAAAGGAGGTAGTGGGGTGGAAGTGGCTTCGCCATGAGAACGTTCTACCGCTTCTAGGGGTAACTCCGATGCCACAACCATTCCGCATGGTTTCTCCGTGGATGGAAAACGGAAACATTATTAATTTCATCAGAAGTGATCCTGGACAGAATCCCTTCGACCTGGTGAGCACCTGCAAGCTCTTGGAATTGTTCACGGGTTCATGACCAGCGTATAGCTGGTAGACGTTACAAACGGGCTGCAATACCTCCACGATCACGATTTCGTTCACGGGGATCTCAAGGGGGTGAGAAACGCGATTGATGAGCTTGAGAAGTGGATACTGAACTATCATCCGCAAGGCAAATATTCTCATCGATTCTGGTCACCGTGCTCGTTTAGCAGACTTTGGGCTCGCGAGGATTATCGAGGACTCGTGTTCCAGGGGCACGCAGAGTAGTCGGGGAATTGGAACGGTTCGGTGGAGCGCGCCAGAATGCTTGCACCCGGAAATGTTTGGGTTTGGAAAAAAGTCCCGGAGGCGACTACCGTCAAAGAGCACGGATATCTACGCGCTAGGGATGACGATATTCGAGGCGAGCACCTGTGAGATACTGCAATTACCCCTTTGGAACTCACGGTTTAGTCATCAGGTTGTGACGCGGCGTCCACCATTCGACCACATTAGGACCGACGCCGTTTATATGCACGTCATCGGTGGAGGTCGACCTGATCGACCAACGGTGGGGTTCTCGGACGTGTTGTGGGGGTTACTGGTGCAATCGTGGTATGACGAACATGAGTCGATGCTTCCCAGACGACCCCCCATCTCCCTATTACGCGCGCAGCTAGAGCAAGATGGTAGGACGTGGGTTTCCCCGATCGGGCTGTCGAGGACTACAACAATCATCGGTTTGTGTTTTCTTTTGTCCCTGAGGTGGAGACCCTGTGATTCACACCCTCATCAAGCCGATGACATGACGCCGTTGTCCCCAGTCGGCGACACGGATCCGACTTTACAAGTGTTGCTGAAACAAGTTCAAGAATTCCTTGGGACCGAGAGACCAATCACACCTGTTGTCGTCCCTACTCCGGCCCCTACAAACCAAGTCCCTGCACGGGGATCCCAGAAGGGAGGTAGTCTCCAAAGGTTCCGAGATAAGTTCCGGCTGCTGTTGGCCAAGTTCAATCGTGCGAGCGGGGGACCCATCACACTTTCTCGCGGGCTTGTCCCCGAACGTGAAGAAAATGCAGAGATCGCAGGGGGACGTTTTACAAAGTTGTTTAGTTAGGTGGAACACGGTCGGGGCCACAGGGCGTTCACCATTGTTTGGAAAGACATCCAGTTCCTCCCAAACCCGTGTTGCTGCGAGGCTACCTCGAGTTCACGCTTTTGAGAGTCCATCCACAATGTCCATACCCTAAACCCCCGGTATCCGTCGAGAAAATCATGGGATGGAGTGAGACGGTTTCCACGCATGTACGTAGATTAGAAAAACATGGCCGCGGGCGTGGTAACTGGTCCTGGGTCCGAAGGAGATGGGATGGGGTCCGGCGTACCGACCTTCACGACATAGTAGCTGAAGAACATCACCTTGAAAAGGAAGGCGACGACTACGTGGAAGAGGATGATTGGGATGATGAATATCCTGCTCACGCGCGAGTCCGCCTGGCGAAATTATCAATGAAATACTGCCCAAGGCGGATGGCACTCCGCAGGCGTACCGTCTGGAGAATAGGGTATACGTTTGCGCAGAGAAAATACCCGGATATGACGAAGCCCACCCCCGTGAGCACCCATCTCAATATAGAGGAAGGGGCGATGCAGATGAGCTGAATAGCCAAGTCCGGTGCAGTGAGTGGATGAAGCCAGAGATTGGATGGGCGGGAACGAACCGAGATCGGGATCCATATGAATTGACCGTACCCCCACACGGCAATCGCCTCAATCACACTCCATTCCCCCAGCCCATAATATCTCAGCGCAACCCACAAAAGCGCAGGCCAAGCCAGGCCGTAAACGTAAACGAGCGCGAAAGCGGTGCTCAGGAGGCTAAAGTCATAGTCGATCGGTTCGTCGGAGAGGTAGGACACGATGGAGTGAGCGAGGGAGGAGAAAACGTAGAGGGAGAATATGAGAGTTGTCAGCGTCCAGAAAGGCCCGTATAGGTCTGCAGCTGGTGTCAGGTGGGCGGAGAGGTATGAGGGAGACCAAGGAAGGAGGGTCGTGTAGCAGCGTTTGAGGACCTGGTCGGGGTGGTGTAGGGAATCGAGACGGAAGGAATCAGGAACAGAGGCTGACCATAGATGTATCCACGTCGAAGTACGGTTGGTAGTACTCTAGGTTCCAGAACGCGCTTTTTGCATTTGCATCTCGAAACCCTAGGGGCGTCAGCACACCGCACGTCGAAACATTCAAGTCACCACACCTGGCCCGGTCCCTCCCCTCGGCGCGTTTGGATCGGCACCAGTGCCCAGGTAAGCTGCGTCGGTATTAACTACGACCGAAGGTACGGTGGTGATCGTCTCGTACAATGGAACTGTAATCTCTCGGGGCCTTCCTCTATCCTCTGCGGGCGGGAGTTAGAGACAGCACGTTGGGAATTTGACAAGCTAACCTCATCAGCTTCGATTTGAATGTAAGCCATCGGGGGTGTTATCCCTCAAGCAGAGAGGGTGGTGAAATGTTGGGACGCAGGGGGGTGAGCGGGTTGGTGGAAGGTATTTTGATCGGTTTTGGTTGCAGTTCGCACGCTTGCTCGTCTTCCGTCCTGGTTGATAGGGATCTCGTCGTTTCGACCTCATAGGTCGTGGAGGTTGTACCCTCTCGAAAAGTGCTCGCCTTGTCGCAACGTAAACGCGTGGGCGTACGCGCGTGCTTCATTTCCCACCTCCGTTTGGCGACCGCCGGCCCATCTGAGGGAAAACGACGGCAAGTCTCAGAGGGCTCAGGACGTTGATGTGAGCTATACGAAGTGATACAATCCGACCATGCCTACGGTGGAAGTACGTTACCTCTCCTGGATGTGTTTGTATGGCCGTTCCTCCGGACGATAAACCGGTTGTAGGAGATGAGTAGGCTGGAATCCAACCTCGACTTCAGAGGGGAGCAGCTCTGGGAGATGAGATTAATCACCCCCGGTTTGTCTCAGTCAGATCTGTGGGCTCCGACAGGGGTACTTACGGTGGAGCGTGGGCAGTACCTACGGCAAAAATGCACAAACCACGCACCCACACATAACCAGAAATGAAGGTCGTCCCCGCGAAGACTCCCGGGAAGCAATAACAGAGACACGGGAGGAGGACATGGAGTGCGGGAGGGTGGGGGGAGATACCCGAGTTGCTCTGAGCTGGAGACTGTACTTTTGGCCGTTGGTTTGGTGAGGATTTTCCAGGGCACGAGTTCGCGCCAGCTCAAAAAACGTGGGGGCCCATATAATACAACAAGTAATGTGCATATTATCGAAATACATATGAAAGTTATACACAGAGGAGAGTGTATATGATAGTGAGTGATCCGCTTAACGTATGGGAGAGTCCATGTACATTGCAATGCTACAAATGTTCGATGTCCGACCTTCCGCGTGTGGGTATCCGATCCTGCGATATTTTACTTACTCGGCACCAAAAGCCCTCGGAGTTTACTGAAGAAACCCAGGCCGAGAAACCGCCTAAACTTCTCCACAATCCTGGTCCTCCTAGGGTTACGACGAAGTCCCTGACTGGGGCTGGGGTAGGACGAATGAAAGCGAGGATGCGTTGGGCGGGCAACAGTAGGCATTCGAATGTTTTCAAATACCCTCACTGTCCGTGCTTGTGTCAATACCGAGGCGACTGCTTCGGTCATAGAGATAACCTACCTTCTAACTGGCCACTCACTCCGTCGGTGTCCCCTACTTCATAGAGTCGTAAGCGGACCTCACTCCCGCGTTTGAGGGTTACGTACCTCTCCGTACTGGGGCCGGCGGTATGGTTGATTTTCCCCAGTTATGAACGTCCTCATTCAGCCGGTTGCGAATGATCGAAGTCGAGGGTCGTTTGGAGGATTGGGACCCGTGCTCCGCACACCAAGTGTTCATCAATAGCTCCCATAGCTCGTCCGAGAACCCTGAAGACGGTCTGCCTGGTCGGTCCCCTTCGAGGACTTTGTACATAACAGCCGGCTCTGCGGAGACGTCGCAGAAAGGACGGCACCCCGTGATGACCTACCCAGAGCGCGATACGATTATTCAGCGCGCGGTAGTGTGGATGAAAAAAGCTCTGACCTCTAGGATTGTCATGCCAAAAGCATAGACATCTGTGCTCCTCGAGGGAAGCCGTTTCCGGTACTTGCCAGTAAAGCCAAACCTTTCGGGATACATCACCTCTGGTGCCATCCACCGGAGCGTGCCCCTCATTCCGTGGTGATGTGTAGTGCTTCCAGTGGTTGATTCGTCAATAATCGTGGCTAATCCAAAGTCCGCAAGCCGAGCGCAATGATTTGAATCTATCAGGATATTCCCCTACCGGTATTCAGTGTCAGAGCAACTTTGCAGCGGGCCACCAGCTTACCCCCTTGAGATCTCCGTGGATGATGTCGCGTTCGTGCAGGTACTCCAGCCCAGTTGCTGCACCTACAAGCTGTCCAAAAAGTCAGTGTGATGGAAGGATAGATACTCTCTCTTCACTCACGAGGCGCAAGCGATTCTGATTTGGATAATTCCTCACGAACTCCATGATGTTCCCGTTTTCCATCCGTTCCGAGATGATCGACAAAAGGGGGGACGTCAACACAACACCAACGAATGGTAGGATGTTATCGTGGCGAAGCCACTTCCATCCAACGACCTCTCGGACGAGGAGCTTAAGGTCTAGTGTGAGTAGTGACGTTGATGCCTTCGGGACCAAGCCGCTTACCTTGTGTACCTTCCTCTCGAGGTCTACTGTGGTAACCTTAAGGGCCTTTGCCACAACAGGGCGCCCGTTGAGCGTTGCCTTGTAAACATACGAAAAGCCGCCCGTGGCGAATGGTTTGGTTTCGTGTTCGTCAAACGTTGGTTCCAGCATGAACGACGACGGGAGAGTGCCAAAAATACCACATAACTTGTGCAGGTACTTCTGGCACTTCTTTCGGCTTCGCGGGTGTAGCCCCCCGTCTTCAAGAGCCTGAGTGTGTGGTTAAGCTACCTAAGACAATCGATTCCTGAGCTGACGCACCAGGTCAAGCATATCTACAATCTCCTGTGCCTTCTTCACGTCCTGGTCGCACCTGGGCCCATCTTTACAATCATTCAAGAGGGAAACGAGGTCCACCTCGCTGAATCCCCTGCTTCTGAGTTCGGCAACATCTCCCGCATCCTTCAATCCGATAATCACAGCATTATGATCGGGTCGATTGTCCCAGGATGTGGACCAGCATCTGGAAATCAAGCTCCAGACATCATTTGAAAGCCACTCGTCGGGACCCGGCGGGCAGGCCAGCCGCTTCCTGGCCACAAGATCATCCGTAATCACACCCTCAGCCTCAAGGAAGGGTTGCCTCCCCGTGAGGACCTACACGACAATTTCAGCCTCCGTTCGCGAAACGAAAGATAGTGCCCCACCTGATAAGTAACCGTTCCAAATGCGAAGGTGTCGTTCTCCCTTGTCGGGACGCCATTTTTCAGACCGAAAGCGGAGGGTTTTGGCGGCTCCAGTGGCAGGTATTGGGGCCCATTACAGCGGAGAAGTGCACTCCCCACAGCACCGGTATGGGGGGAGATTCCGTAGCCCATGAGACGGGGATGGTAATTGTGGTTGACTAGGACCTTCGCCTGTGTGGGATGGTCAAGGGGAGACAGAGAAACGGTTGGTTATGCGTACGGGCTTGAGGTTACCATGAACGATGCCCACCGAATGCAGATACTGCAAACCGTTGGCTGCTTCTGCGAGCTTCGGGAGTAGTTCAGCGTTTGAGAATGAAGAAAAAAACAGAGATCGCGTACGAGGCGAAGGCGGTTGACATCCGGGTGCTCTGATATGAAGTCCGCGATGTTTCCATTAACTATCCATTCAGTGACGACGCAGAGCGGGAATAGTTTCGGGGAGACACCCAGCACAGGTAAGGCGTTTGGGTGGGAGAGGCGCCTCCAGATGACGATTTCTTGGAATAAACGCTGCCATGAGACGTCAAGCATGTATGTCGTACGTAGGATCACTTACTACATACCTGCTTGATCTTGGATAGATTCCCGGCTGTGTAGCCGCGGAAAGCTTTTATGCACACGCGGTTCCCACTGTGACGGCCTTTCCAAATATCGGCGAACCCTCCAGAAGCCAACGCGATGTCGCCCTCCTTTGAGATGCTGTCTGAGAGTATGAAAGAACGTGGCAGGATGGTCTGTGCGCCACAGACCTTCCGGAGGATGCGAACACATCTCCTCCGAAGGTCAAGCTCCACGTTCGAAGCGTCAAAAGCCTGTGCGGGCGATCAAGCGGGGTGCTCCGGTTATCCTTGACCTGCTTACCTGGTCAAGAATGTCCACGAGGGTCAGAGCGTCGTCACCCTGCAACGACATCGCGGTGTTTATACCCTCTTGAGAAGCCAGCATCTTGGTGAGGGTGTTTGGGAATTCCCTGGATCTTATGTTAACGGACGTGAGTTGGGTGAGGAAGGTGTTCTTGAACGCTAAACGTGGCAATCAACATGGAGTGGTCCCCGACTCGAAACTTCTTGACCTACGATAGTTAGACGTCATAGCTAGTTGGATAGTTCTGCGCAGGCAGCTGGTAGACTCGTGAAGGCTGAAGTGGGGGAGTGTGTAAATTGGTCGATGGCGCCGTCCGTTTAGGTATGCGGAGGCCGAAGTGGGGAGAATGGGTGGATTTTTCGACGGCGCTGGCCGTTTAAGTATGGCCTCGATGGATCCTGGAGGTATGGTATTTCCGTAAGGAAAGCACGTGTAGGAACATCGTACATCATTGCTTATCGCTCTGGCGTCAATGTAAGTACGATAAATATCCATTTTTTTGGGGGGATGAACTCACCGGTCGGTCCTATGTTCCCCGCGATCCTGCCATAGCCAAGATATGTGTATCCTCATGTACCTCAGGTGTCTCCTCAGAGGTGGGGGTATTGGTAGGCGCCCGGAACATTCCTCGGCCCGATTTCTCACAGTAAAAAAGTGGTCACTCTGTGGGTAACTGGGCCATCGACCAGGGTGCGCGCGGTGTGATGTTAACGACCAGTATATCGAATTTGCAATGTGTATGGCGCTCTCTGTCACTCTGACGTTTAGAAGATTGGGGTCAGTGGTGGGCTGCGATGGTGTTCCAGCGAGGTACGACTGGTGTTTCAACTTACGAACAGGATCCGACACCGGGCCGAGCAAGATGTCAGTGGGGGATCGGTGTTCCCACCATTCAACGATTGCCACCGCGCCAGCGTCATTGCTCGTTTGGGCTGGTTCAGTTGTTGCGCTTACAGCCACTGAGAGTCTAGAAAACAACAAGTCTGGAGAAGCCTGAGTGTTGAGCCCTGGCTTGGAGGGCGGTTCATGGTTAACAGGATGTCCGCGGTTAGCGGGATATCTACGGCTAACAGGGGACTCCTGAGGGAACTTGAGGGATAGGATTGGGGATGTTATCTTCCTCGTCTGCGCCACGTCATGTGAGCGCCCTGCAAGTATGTGATGGGGAATTGAGGTTCGCCGAAGGGGAAATTTGCGAGGAATGATCCATTTACGAAGTCCGATAAGCCTTATATCGCTTGACGAGTGGGGGAGTGACCTACCGAACTTGTCCAAGTGCGACACAGGGTCTTCGTACCGCTTGGGTGGGTTCTTGACTGAGGGGAGAGTACTACAGACCGATGTAGCTGCCTTGACACGCTCAAGACGGCTTTGACCGATGGCTGAAGCGTGCGCTCGGTATCGGCAAGTGCGTGTGTTAGGTATTGTGTAGTACGCACCCGGTGGATTGCCATCCCAATCACGTATATGTCAGCTTCCTTCGAAGGCGTGCACCTGTCTGTCCAAACCTGGATGGAACAGGTGTTCCGGTGGCATGAAAAAAGTGGTCCCCCGCATTATTGGGTCTTCGGTGACTGCATATCTAGGTTTGGATCGTACACGACGGTCATGATCCCGAATTCTGCGAGGCACGCCGTGACAGGGTTGGTGTTCGAGATTAGGATATTGGCCCAAACAATGCGAGAAGGGTTCGTGAGATCCCGACGGGGAGGCTTACACCTTTCAAGTTGCCATGAATGACGTTGGTGTGGTGAAGTTATTTCAACCCCTCAGCGGCATCCACGAGCTGAAGGGTGCTCAGTACGTAATAAAGGGATATGTGATTGCGACCTACGAGTTCAAGGTGGTTGCCAGCGTTATCACGGACGTGCTCCGTCATGCTTCCGTTGGCCATCCATTCGGAGACCATAGAGAACCTCCCACCTTCGAGGGTGTCAGCGACTCCGATGAGATCGAGGACGTTGCGGTGGGACAAGTTCTTCCACATGGCAACCTCTACAGAAACGCTGTAGGGTGTGTGAGCGAACCTTGGCGGGGAGATGTAGTTTGGTTTCCGACCTTGTGGATATTCTCCTTGTCGTCCAATTCTGAGACTCTCAAAGACTTTACAGCGACGTCCTTCCGTTTGAACACTCCCACCCGAACGTCGTCAAAGCCACCGAAAGCTTGGGGCAGCCCAGAGAGATCGAACTTGTGGAATCATGGGTAGGATTCTCAGAGGTGTACTGTCTTCCCACATAACCTCCTGAGGACACCAAATACGAGCTGGCGAAGTTCGGGCTCCAATCGTGCAACTCGGAATCATGGTGGAAGGGTATGAGAGAGGGGCGTGTTGAGTGGCAGGTCTCAGGCCGGGATACGCCACGTTGCATCTTAGCGCTCGTGGGTTGTGGGGACTAGATATCTGGTCAATTCACTCGTCAGGTTGGTGGTGTGCGATAGGGGTTGGGATGTGGTGTTGTTCCGTAATGGTCGGCTGGTGAGAGGGTAAGTATAGTGGGCAGCGCGGAGATTCTTCAAAGGGATTAGCGTGGTGGACAATCTCTTGACGATTAGTTACCGGGCGCGGGGGCTCGCAATGGGTATCAGTATGTGGCGCAATGGTAGCGCGTCTGACTTCGGCCGTCATCCGGTAAGTAGTGTACAGATTGTGGTAAGTAGTGTACAGATTGTCGAAATACATATGATACTGATGCACGGAGAAGTTTCTATATGAGTGGCTCGCTTGACATAGAAAAGGGTGCATATGTGGTAGTACTACGACATCATAAGCGTTGTAATTTACTAACTTGGTGACGGGTTCGCTAGGAGCCCCGATAATCGACCGAGAAATCTTAAGATTAGCCCCCTGACCTTGGTTGCGATCCTTTTCCTCTTTGAACCAGCTTTGGGTGGGCGGAGGGGGGGAGGGGTCGGGTGGACGACCGTAACCGTTTGGGTGCTTTCAGGTTCTTTGCCATGTTGTCAGTACTGTGACTGATTCAGTCATGAATGAAACCTACCGCTTTCCTCTAATTGTCCGCTCACTGTCTCAGTGACGCTACCACCCGGGTACATGGGACTCCTACGTCTGTTTTGCGACGGAACCGGGGCAAGTGGGATAGTTGACTTCCCCCAATTACGAACATCCTCCCTCAACCGATCGCGGATGGTGGTGGCCGATGGACGCTTTGAGGGCTGGGAACCATGTTCTACGGACCAAGTCCTTTCCAACAACTCCCACAGCCGATCCGAGAACCCTGAATGTGGTCTATCCGGTCGGCCCCCTTCGAGGACTTTGTACATAACGGTCACGTCCCCAGTGGTGCTGTCAAACGGACGACACCCCGCGATAACCTACACAGATGGTCGTAAAGCACTCCGATGCATGAAAGTGGCAGTACGGAAACACTCACCTCGAAAATTGTCATACCTAGCGAGTAGGTATCCGTGCTCCTTGAGGGAAGCCGCTTCCTGTGTTTGCCACCAGCAAAGCCAAACTTGTCGGGATACATCACCTCCGGTGCCATCCATCGGATCGTGCCCCCCACTCCGCGGGTATCGGGACTGCTCCCAGCTGTCGATTCATTGATGATCACAGCCAGCCCGAAGTCCGCCAGGCGGGCGCGGCGGTTGGAATCGATTAGGATGTTCGCCTGTCGATAGTCAACATCAGGGTCAACTTTACGGTGGACGGCCGGCTCACCCCCTTGAGATCTCCGTGGATGATGTCGTGCTCGTGCAGGTACTCCAACCCGGTTGCTGCACCTACGAGCTACCCACAATCAATCAATATAGCAGGAGAGTAGCGACCACCTCCATCCACTCACAAGGCGCAGGCGATTGTATTCCGGGCACGCCCTGACAAACTCCATGATGTTCCCGTTTTGCATCCGTTCCGACACGATTGAAATGAGTAGAGGGGTAAACATGACGCCCACAAATGGGAGGACGTTCTCGTGCCGAAACCACTTCCACACAACGACCTCTTTGACGAGGAGCTTAAAGTCGGTTTGAGAGGTCACTTTGTTGCGTTTGAACGCGAGTTGCGTACCTTGTGTACCTTTTTGGGATCCGCTGTGGTGGCAACTCTGAGAACCTTGACTGCAACAAGGCGCCCATTGAGGGTCGCCTCGTAAACATCCGAGGAACCGCCCGTGGCAAAGGGCACGGTTCCGCGCCCATCAAACGTCGGTCCCAGTATGAACGATGACGGAAGAATGGCGAGTGCACTACATAACCTGTACAGGTACTTTAGGTACTGCTTTTGAGTTCGCTTGTCCAGGTCTCCACTGTCAAGGGCCTAAGTACATCGTCAGCTCACCTGAGGTACATGTTTCTGATCTGACGCACCAAATCAAGCATATCTACGATCCTCTGCGCTTTCTTCGCTTCTAGAGGTTGGTTCGCCCGACAGATGGTGTCGACGAGGGTCGAGGTGTCATTGGCTTGCGACTCCACCCCGGTGTTCGTGCCCTCTTGAGGTGGCAGCATCCTGGTGAGGATGTCCGGGAGCTCCCTGGACCCTATGTTAATGGACGCGAGCTGCGCGAGGAGGGTATTCGTGAATACTAGAACGCATCAGCAAGGAACTGTCCTTGACTCGGAGCCCTTTGACCTACGATAGTCAGACGTCATTCTCAGTCGGGCGGACAGGAGGAGGCTGAAGTGGGGGGAAGTAGCCAGCATCGTTCGACAGCACCGTCGTTTTAAACGTTGCCTCATTGGGTCCTGTAGGCACGTTAGAGACTGTTACGAACGAGGAGGGCCATTCTTCAGAAACTTGGGTCGCTCGTTAGCGCTATACCACTAAGGATCAACGATCGGTCCCAATACTTCAATATCAATGCCCACCCGACACGGCGGCTCGATAGCGAAACCACGAATAGCGCTCCGGCGAGGCACACAAGCAAGTTCAACCGAAATGAAACCCGAATCGAATCACGGTCGGTTTCATCCACTATCTTCTAGGATCGGCCATCGCAAACTGGTGATAGCCGTGACCGGCATGGTTACATCAGCAAACCGGGTGGTTGACTGGGATTTCCACGCCTCTTGCTCGTTTTCAAAGCACTTAGGGTCTGGTCAGTTCCGTGGATCTCGAAACCGCCGAGGTGAGCTTTCGGAGCTTGCCAGGGGGGAAACCCATCATCTCAGCCAGTCGCCCAGTTCGCAGATGTAACTATGCCGGTCACGGCTACAAGTCTATAGGGCCAGCAGGCGGCAGAGCCCGGGAGTGGCGGCGGTCAAGTCTTAGACAAAAGCGGATAGAGTGGACACGGGTTCCTCCCACCAAGTTATGCGAAGGGATTCTATTTACGAAGCCTCATATCCAATGCATTTATGTCATTAAGCGCTGGCGTCTTCCCGTTCAACACCGACCATCATGACCAGTCCTCTCCAGTCGGTTCCGTTGGAGATCATCGACCACATTCTTGGCCTAGCTGAGCCAGAGGCTATCTCTAGCGTCTCACAGGCATCGCGTTGTCTCCACGCCTACGTTCAGGGCAACGGGCACAATCCAGATCCCGACCTCACATTCGCCCGACGAGATGTGATCCACGAGTTGGGTCCTGATGTCGTCTACATTGCCTTTCGAATCAAGGTAATGTTGCGCGGCGAGCTGCTGGATCGATCGCTTCCCAAGTTCTTCGACTGTATTGAGTGTGGTCTCGAATGAGTCCAAGAGTCGTCGCAAGTCTTTGCATCGTAGGATTAGCTTATCAACGAGGTTGGTGCTCTCCGGCTTGCCACGCTCGGGTTGGATTCCGACCGCGGAACAAACTGACCGGAGATTTTCTGATGACAGTTCTCCCTGAGAGTATCCATCAATGACGACCCCAGTAACAGCGATCGCCATCCTCACGGATGACTTGATACGTCGCGAAACCTCGGCACATCCGGGAACCTTCTGGTTTGCACAGTAACCATTTATCGGGTGTGATATGACATCAGAATTATCCAAGAATCGGTCTTCAACGTCGAAACCGTGGGCAACAAAAAAGGCATCGGCATCGGCAGTAGAATCGTTTGACAGATATTCATTTAATATGGATAATACGAGGACAGCGTCAATCGAGTGCTTATTGAAACGGGATCCATCTACAGCGGATTAGCGAACCGCGCGTGTGGCGATAAAACGTGGTATCACCTTTATTCGGGGTCCAGTGGTAGCAGTCTGGCAAGGACGCGATGACAGGCTGTGGCGGATCAAGTAAGCCAGAACCATCGTCGCAGATGATCACACCACTCGCGGACACCCAGTCCGGACCAAGAACGATGTCGCTGTCTCCCTGTGCGTGGCAACACCTGAGAGACATCCGGGACGTGTAGAAACCGCTAGCGGTCGGGACGGACAACGAGGTGTTGCAGGCGTAACGGCCAAAGCGATCAAAGAGGAGGAGAAGACCGAGGCGATAAACAGTAGAAAGTTTGATCGTCGACGTGGCGGCCATCGGCTGGACCGCCACGGATACGGTGGAAGAACCAATGAGGCCGCCTAGGAGAGTGTTGGTTTGCATGCTGTTGCGAGGCGAAGACGGGAGGGGAGAAGAGTGTAATGATGACAAAGCATGCAGGGGATACGAATGGCGTGCGAGACGTGGGCCGAAGGCCTGGGAACTCGTCATGTGCCAGTGCAAAAACTTTACGATTTTGGCGCGACGGAGGCAAATGAAAAAACGACAAGACCCAGGACTTTCAGTCCCGGGAACTTTCAGTCCCGGGAATCACTGGATGACTACGTCACGGTGATTCGATTGTTGTTTTCATTTCGGCAGACCGTTTTCTGGGGAAAGCGTCCACGGTTCAAATGAACTGGGGACGCTTTCCCCATGAA
>Ga0307516_10003233_pt1 | contig 21143 bp, 18 predicted proteins | sample 19_EM_MG_FD_203310 | JGI IMG/M metagenome (GOLD analysis project Ga0307516, IMG submission 203310) | Populus trichocarpa ectomycorrhiza microbial communities from riparian zone in the Pacific Northwest, United States - 19_EM | ecosystem: Host-associated > Plants > Roots > Unclassified | place...
TTTTTTGGGGGGGGGGGCTTGTGTTTTTGGGGTTTGATTTTTGTACCTTTTTGTTGTAGCGTCTACATGTCATCATCTGTTCGTTTGCTGCGGGCGGCCCCCTGTCGACGGTATTACAATCCCCCCACACCTACATACCTACATATCTCCCTAATGTCCCATGTGCGGGGCTATCGTGAATCTCGGGTATTTTGTTTTTCGGTTTTGTGAGCGCGTATCGTACGTAGTTACTGGCAAGCTTTGATTTTGGGTTTACTCTGTACTTGGGGGACCGGGTGGGATTTTGGGGGGGTTGTCTTGTCTGAGGGAGAAGCTGGCTATATACACATGGGATTGGCTGGGCTAGTGGAAGCGGGTGGGTGCGCTACATGTACCGTACGCATAGATAAGTGATTTCTCTCATCGCCAACTGTGAAATACCATGTTGAGTGAAACTGACGTCGATGGAGGAGAAATGCTATCATATATGCCGACATTCCCCAATCAAACCAGTGCCTAATCGTCGACATCGACTCCAATTAATGTGTCCCCCCCAGTGTTCATAATCTTATCATACAACCTCCAGCTTATGCTAGATATCTGACTCCAGGCATTCTATGCTACATCCCTTTTCCGTATGGTATAATCGCCTCGCACTCACTCGCTATGTGTCCAAAAAAAACAAACTCAAAACTCGGGGCAAAACTAAAAAAGAAACTCAAACTCAAAACACAAACAAAAACTCCCATACACCTATATCAAATTTAAGACCAAACGCTAAACATCCGGGTCGTCATAATTGAGGGCCAGCCGAAAAGTTGAAACCTTTACGCGAACAAGCCTTCACCCTCCCAGCTACCAAACACCACCGCTCCCACTCCGCCATTCGTACGGACGTCGCACCAGGGTTCCATCTCGGCCACGAGCTTGACCGCCAGCTCGGCCTCGTCGGCGCCGATGGGGTTCTTGACGCTCTCGCGGACCTTCTCGACTGCGGCCCTGAGTCCGATACTTTCGCCCTTGGCACGGCACACACGCAGGACCTCGCGAACCTCCCCGACCCTATCCTCCGCGGCACGCTGCAGCAGTTCCTCGGGCGATGGTGGCTTCTCCGCCGCCGCAGCTTTGGCGCGGATACGTTCCAGCAGTCCAGAAGAGCGGGCCGAGGCGGCGGCGGCCTTCTTGGTGGGGAAGGTGATCGTATTCTTCTTCGGGACCGCTTTGAGCTCCTTGATGAGCCGCTGAGATTTTCCATGGAGGACGGTATTAATCGTTGCCCTGTGGAGGTGTTCCTGGATCGGCGCCTGGGGTACGGTGGCCTCGGCGCCTGTGTCTTCGCGAAACTCATGAACTAACTGTCGGAAGCGTTCTTTGAGGGATTCGCTGTGGATCAGCTTCGTGGATGGGGTTTCAACAAACTTTATCACCGTCTTGCCGGCACCGTAGTCGATGAGGTGTAGGCCGCCGTCCTTCTCCTTTGCTGGGAGTTTGTAGCGGGAGAGGAAGATGATCCTTCGTATATCCTCGAGGGATACACGCTTCGACGTGAGCCGCTCGATGTGCGGCTTCAATGCTGCGAAGGATGGGAATACGCCGGAGCCGTTCTGTGCCTTGTGCAGGAGGAGTGCGGTAAGGAGCGACTCATGGAAGCGAACCAGATTCGACAAGGACTCCGGCACGTCTTCCGCCTCTGCGTCCTCACCCCTGGCGGTCTTGCCCACGGAATGTTGGTGCAACGGACTCAAGGCGGTGGCGGCAGTGTGCGTTTTGGTGGCAAAGCCGTTAATTTTCCTCGAGGCTTTCTTCGTCGGCATGGCAACAGTAGCGGCAGGTGCCCGCGTGAAAAATCCATCGAGGTTTCCTGATGGCTTTTTTGGTGTCTTTATCAGCGTCTCTTCCACTGGTATCTCCTCCTTTACCGGGGCAGGCGTTCGCAAAACGAAATCGTCCAGCGTTCCAATCTGCTTCTTTGGCGTCTTCTTTGGCGTGTATGAACCGGCTAGGAAGGCGTCCACGGTTTCAATCTCCGCCAGTGTGTTCGCTGGCATGAGCATGGCCTTGGTAGCTACTTGCTTCTTGGGCGTTCCGGTCATCTCCATCGCCGGGTCCCCGTCTTTAATCTGGATACGCTTCGTCCTCGCTCTCTTCGCTGGCTTTTTAGATGCTCTGGAAACCTCCACCACCGGGTCCCCCTCTTCAACCTTGAGGCGCTTGCCCGTTGTCCTCTTTGCAGTTGTCTTTTTCGCTTCAGCATTAACACGTTGCGCCGGTGTCATTATAGTCGTCGCCGACTTCGTCTCGACCTTTTTCGCGATGAAAATAACCACGTCCTCATCCCCATCCTGGTGAATAAGTAACTTCGGCTTCAGCGCGACATCCTTGTCCTCGTTTTGCTGGATAAACAGTCTCGGCTTCACCGTCCCTATAATCTCTTCCTCTTCCACTTCCTCGTTGTCCTCGGTTTCAAGCTTCCGTTTTGTTCCCTTAGGAATCAGCATGGTGGCCATCGCTTTCTTTGACGAGCTCGTTATGGTAGTGGTAGTTTTCGATGATCTCAACGTCCTCTTCACCGCGTTCGGTTCATTGGAATTCGAAGGTTGACCTTGCGGTGGCATGTTGCAACGTCGTTGTTGATTTGGGTAGGTAGATGTTACTATTGTACAGGAAGTGGTAGAGGTAGAGGTACAGTTACTCGTGATTCGGAATTTGGTAGGTACGGGTTGAATACAGACGGTGTAAAGGGAGAAGCGTCGCAGTTGGAGGGGGGGTTTAGAGGAGGGCGCAGTGAGAAATTGAAGCAGTTCACTAACAAGGGATCCAAGTAAATCAATTGGTTTGTTTACTTTTGGTTGCTCCAGTTACGGGTAATTTCCGAATACCACTCAGGGCTTAGCGTTGATGTGGGAGTTAGATAGTGACCGTGAGATGAATGCTTACATACCATAGTACTTGGCTAAGGCCAAGCAATGGTTAGTGCCTTGGCGTGAGGGAGGGGAGGCAACTTGTGGGAGCTGGTCTGTCTCTTCTGTACATACACTCTCAATCCCGCGATACCATCAAGTTAGGTATCAACCACAACTACCTCCACATTCTCCAGACCGGTCCACTTCCGGGTCTTTCAGTACCCCTATGAGACTTGACCGTAGAGTAATGCTCGCGAACCACGCGTAAAGTGAAAACTAAACGTAGATGACAAAATAACTTCACGGTTGGAGCCCAGACCATCACGATTCACGTCAATGAGAGCAAGAGAATAGAACCACGAAAACGGTTTATATTGTGACCCAACCTTAAACACCAGTTGCAAGTGAGAGAACACCACTATCACCGTTTTAAGAAACAAAGAAAAAGACAAAAGAACAAGACGCAGCAGCAGCAGTCTTCAATCATTATGGTATGTGTATTATCACCTATTTCACTATCCCCCACCAGAGATCCTCTAAGCGAAGAAATTCTTCAGTGCCTCCTTCTGCCTCTGCTTCCTCGCCGCAATATTAGCCTTGGCTGCCTCGAGTGACTGGACGATGACAGCATCATCAGGCGAAAGCTTGTGAGCCTCGGCAAGATCCTCAACCGCTCCTTCGTCGTCCTTCAGTTTGGTCTTGGCCGTGGCACGTCGGAAGTATGCTTTAGCCTGGTCCTTTCCGTCGATACCCTTGATCTCAAGAGCCTTGGTAGCACTCTCCATCCCGTCCCGCCAGTTGTTCTGCTTGTTGTGAAGTAGGGCAGAGTTGTTGTGACAAACGAAGCGCAGCTGTTGAAGCTGGCCCCAGAGCTCCTTGGGATCGCTATCTTCAGGAGTTGGCCACTGCCCAAGGTATCGCAAGGCCTTCTGATACTTGTCGAGGCCGAGCTCGAGATCGCCCGCCTTGAAAGCCTTGTTCCCAAAATCCTTGATCTCGCTGGCAACACGTCCAATGGTCTCGCCGTTCATGTTGGGGTCTTCGTCGGCGGGAAAGTCTTCGTAGTTGTCGCCGGTGCCATCATCCTGACGGATAGTAGCAATCTCTGCGTCGGGACCCTTAAGCTCACCACAGTCTATACATGATCAGCAATGCGCCCTTGCAATCTTTTGTTCCCCACGGGAAACTAACTAACGATGACAACTGGCTTTCCAGGCTTGTCGGTGTTGTCGGTCTTGGTATCCTCAATCTTACGGAGGGTGCTCTTTCCGCTGAGGACTTCACCGAAGACAACATGTTTTCCGTCGAGGTGCGGAGTGGCAACAGTCGTAATGAAGAACTGGCTTCCATTCGTGCCTGCACGTTTTGGATTGTCAGTACCAATTTCGCCCCTTCGCCATCCAAAAAGACACTCACCAGGACCAGCATTCGCCATCGACAGCAAGAACGGCCTGTCGTGCTTCTTTTCGAAGTTCTCATCTTCGAACTTGGCGCCGTAGATAGATTCACCACCGGACCTTCACTCAAACCCATCAGTAATCCCCACTATATCCATAAATGGGAAAGACAAACCCATTGCCGGCCGTGAAATCTCCGCCCTGGAGCATAAAGCCTTTGATGACGCGATGGAAAGCGCTGCCCTTGTAGTGAAGGGGCTTTCCCATCTTTCCCACTCCATTCTCTCCGGTACACAACGCGCGGAAGTTTTCGGCCGTCTTCGGGCAAACTGCGATTCCATCAACAACCCATTTGTCCTCCAGAGTTCGTATGCAGGAAGCTCACTGTCATTGTACTACACATAGTTAGCATCTCGGACCTTCACGATAGAACACAAAGAAGAGCAAGACAAAGAGGTAACCCACCAACTCGAAAGCAACACGTTCAGGCTTCCCTTTTCCTATGGCGATGTCGAGAAAGACGCGGGCACGCCCTGTTCGCACATCAGGTGTCAGCCGTCATCTTGATCCCCACTACCCCGCGTCAACACTAACTGGGAGCAGTATCCTCAGCAGGAGTAGCAGTGGAAGCGTCGTCAGCCATGGTATTTTTTGAGTGTGTATGGCAGTAAATAGTGTTACTAGAGGTAGGATTATCGTGAAGACTAAGCTTTCGTTGGGAGCGGAGGAATGAAACTGGTGGGGGAGGGCGGGTGGATTAATAGGTATTCGTTCTGCGGCCCGAGAAGGCTAGCAGCGCATGGGATCAGCCAAGAATGCACAGAAGGTTCTCGATAGAACCAGAGTTTCTGGTCGTGACTCTAAATGGGCAACAGAGCCGTTGCCGCCCTAAATCTAGTCGCAATGGCATTAACTCAGCAGCTCACTGTCCTGTGGGACAGAATTGCTGTGAGACCAGGTGCAACTGCAATTCCACTTTTTCAACCGTAAAAAACCCTCTAATGTAGGTATTCTATCGTTTGGACGAAGTATAAATTATCGACATGAGGACGTAAACAGAAACACAGACCTAAGGAAATATATAGGAAAAAAATGACCAAGGGTGTACAAAACAAAACAAACCCAATTCTTGGTCTCGCGACCATCCATAATATCCAGTTTTGGTGAACTCCCCCAAGCCTTCGAATTTTTTTAAGAGAAAAAAAACAAAAAAGAGACAAAACATGAAATGATACATGAAATACCTTTTCATCCCTCACTGGATGTATTAAGGCTCGTAAATCAAAGAGAAATCAGTAAGCTACAAAAATGAGAGAAATAAAGACATAAACAACGCGGATGATCCTATACACAAAATAACAGGAAAGAAATTAACGAGCATACGACTCCCAATTATTCCACGTTCTAGACACCCAACAAGTAGAAACAGTAGAACGAAAAGAAAAGAAAAATCCATCATTCAATCAGTTTTCAGGTTTAGTGCCGCGTATATGGACTCATTCCAAATGGCTCCATATCACCGTGATCACCTCCAGTCTCAGTAGCATTATCCTCATCATCGTCATAGAGCTCTCCGCTTAATACACTACTATCCGCGTCCGCATCGTAGTTGTCCCTCCGGAAGAGTGCGTGTGATGGTCCTGGAGAAGAACTCAATGGACGCCGGCCGGTGAAGGGAGTGGGACGCCTTCCCACTGCTCTTGCTGTCGGAGGAGCCCTCGGTGTAGCTGAGGGAACATCAGCAGACGCACTGCTGCGACCGAACCCAGCAAATTTTCGAGCTCCAGCTACACTATTGCTAGGAGGAGTGAGGATACCGTTGAGGAACCCACTAGCGGCGGAGGTTGGCCGAGAAGGCGTAGAGGAAGGGGGTGTGTTCCGGGGCGTGACATCCCCAGACGTCTTTCCTCGGTTCTTCCATGTTTGCCAGGCAGCCGACGCCACGCCAGGAAGCTTCGCAGCAGCAAGCGAAACGCTAGCCAGCTTTTTCTCTTCTTCGGGCTTGGTAATACCTATGGCACGTTCTTTCTCATGAAGGTGCATCTCCAAGCTCGCCTTTAGACGAGTGGCGGCGTCACGAAGACTGCCCCGATCGAGATGCGGTAGGTTGCAAGTGTGGATAATCTCCCCGAGATCGTCAATGCGAAGGTTGAGCAGCTCACGGTACATGTTGAGCTGGCCCTCGATCTCCTTCAGCTTCGAATTGTTGGTATCGACATCGGCAAGTTCGCTTTCCAACTGATCGATACGAATTTCGCGTTCTTGGAGCTGATTTTGAAGGACATGCACCGACTCGCGAAGAGCTCGTCCGTCAGAAACACTTGGGGTCGTCATCTCTCGGACCGTAGTTGCAGCCTGGGCGGCCGCTTGAGCAGCAACATTGGCGATCTTGAAGTTCTCGTTGAGCGTCTTGACCTGCATTTGCAGGCTATTGATGTGATCTCGGAGGTTTTTGGTCTCGGATTGAGCAATACTGAGCCGCTCTTGCAGGAAGTACTGGTCACGCTCGGCATCTTCAACGACAATACGGTACGCCCGTTCGTGCTGGGCCCGCTCATCTTCGAGTTGACGTTCGTTCGTGCGATGTTGATCTTCGAGAGCTGCCGCTTTAGACTCTGCCGCCTCGTCCAAGGCCTTGTTCCTCTTTTGCTCGGCCTGTCGAAGCGCAGCGGCGTTCGAAGCCTGTGCCTCTTCCAACAAGTTCTCCATCCTCTCCTTCTCGGCCCGACCCTTTTCAACCTCCTTCTCTAAAGCCCTCTGAACGGAAGATAATTCGGCGTTGATAACATCCATCTCTTGGTAGAGAGTTGACCTAACCTTACTCACTTCATCACCGGCTGATTCACGAGCTTGGTCAAGCTCGTGAGTGAGTTGGGCGATGCGGGATTGATTCTCGATCGATTCGTGTCTTAACTCAGTAATCAGCTCCTCAGCCTTAATATTGGCTCTGTTCAGCTGCTCGGTTTCAATTCTGAGCCGAATGGATTCCTTCTCCTCGATCTCGAGTCGACGGACTTCTCCTTCGAGTCCCTGACTTTTGCCGACCTCGGCGGCAAGTTTCGCTTCGAGGACTTCGATTCGAGCTTTTTGTTCTTCTTGGGTCTTTCTCCACTTGCCCTGCTCTTGTCCGATTTCCAACGACAGACGGCGCATGTCCTCCTGAACTCTGTCAAACTTCGAACGGAAGGATTCTCGGACTTTGATACTTTCCTCCGTCTCCGATTTCAAGGTTTGAATGGCTTTCCTCAGCTCCTTATTCTCGTTCTCCAGCTGCAGGTTCCAGCCCCGATGTTTCTCCTCGCTTGCCTGTGCCTCGCGCATGGCCCCTTCGAGCTCGGCATTCTTCGCCGAGAGCTCGCCATTGGACTGCTGAAGGGATGAGTGTGCACCTTCGAGCAGTGCGCTCCGCATCTGAGCCGACGTGAGCGTCTGGTGGCGTTTCTCATCGGTAGCTTTCAGACGACGGTCCTTCTCTTCAGCCATCTCACACTGCTTGGCCACCTCTTCTTCAGCAAGCCTGAGTTTCGTCTCCAGCTCGACCGCCTTCTCCTGCCAATGTTGCGTCCTCTCCACTTCCTTATCACCACGCTTCTGGAAAAGCGCAACATCTCTCTCCAAAGCCTCAATCTTCAACCGCAAATTCTCCTTGGAATCGCTGTCCTCGGGGATGTCAAAGTTGAGGGGTATAAACAACTGGTGCTTGGAGATGACATCTTCCATGAGAGCACGGAAGTCATCCAGTGATGGTTGAGACCAAGGGTTGTCCAAAGAAGACTGGTTGACAACTGCCCTAATCTCCTCCACATTGCGTTGCCGGTCCTCCTCAGCCGCCCTCTTGAATTCCGCAACCCCGGTAGGGTCTTCTTTGATGACCTCCTGAAGGCTTTTCTTGATATCATCCAAGCTAGGGACAGTAGAAATAATAGCCTCAGACATCGCTAATTTGAATTCGTCAAGCTTGGGTCGATTGCCGGTGACCTCATCGACAACGGAGCGGAGATCTTCGAGGGTGGGTTGAGCCCTTGCGAGCTCCTGAATTTGATGCTTGGTCTCCACAATCGAGCCCTTGATCGCTGCGGCATCTTCCTTCTGTCCTTGCTCGGCAAGATTGCGCCGCATATCACCCTTCGAAGCACGGGATTGAACGAACTTCGCCATTTCACGCACGGCAGAGTAGACCTCGCTAATCCGGGTAGAGAGTGTGGCTTGACCCTCCTTGACGTTTTCCAGCTGGGCATCCTGATGGAACTCCATGCTTGCCGAGAAGTCTTGAGTAAGTCGAAGCACCTCGTGTAGCATAGAACCAAACTGATCGTTCTCCTGCTTCAGATGCAGAATCTCGAGATGTGTTGGGCCAATGTCGTTGCTCGTCACAATGTTCATGATCTCGACCAAGATGCGGTTTAATTCGACGAGTTCATCCGTCTTTGCAGACTTTGAGAATGCCTCGGCAAGTACGTTGTGTAGAGGAACGAGATCTTCCTTCCGAGCAGTCGTGGTCATTGAGTTAGCAATGGCGGTCTTGACTTCTGCGATATCGCTACGTTGAGCGGTCCGCATCAGGACGTCCTGGAGTGCGAACTTCGTCTCGTCAACCCTATCGTTCACACCGGTCACGATTTCATCGATGGCATCGCGAAGAGTATTTGTCAACATCCTCACACTCTCCTTGACCGCAGCCATATCCTGGGATTTAGCCGTACCCTGCAGGGCCGTGCCGTGAGTCTGGGCGGCTTCCCTAACAACTGCGGACACGGCGGCCCTAAGCTCGACCAACTCAGCGCTTTGGGCAACCTTGGCGGCAATATTTTCCAGAATAGCCTTCACCGAGGACAGATCCTCGTGACCGGCAGCCTTTTCAAGCATGTCGGCAATCACAGACTTAACCTTGCCGAATTCGTGAATTTGAATGCTGCTGTTGGCAACCGCTTCCTTGATCGCCTCGAGATTCTGTTCGGAGATTCCAGTCCCACTCTGCTGAGCTAGCAACACCTCAGACAATGCCGCCTTGATCTTCTGAAATTTTCTATCCCGCGGAGTCTTGTGCGGCACGAGATCCTGGGTGTCGTCTTCTTCCTCGTCGTCCGCGTCACTGGTAGGGTACTCGCCAAGACTTCTTGTCGAGCTGAAGGCAGACATTGTTGTCAACGTATCATTGATCGCTGAGAGAGCACTGAGAACTGGGTCGAGTCTGCGCTGGAACAGTCCACCGACCAGTTCCTCGACGTGCGCGTCAAAGAACAAACGGCTTTGCGGACGCAGCTTTCCGCCGTTTTCATCCGAGAGCATATCATCCCAGTCACTGTCCACGTCTTTTGCAGCTCCGGTTGCATGGTGGGGTGCGGAGGGGTTGCCTCCAATCGCGTGAGCCGAGTTTTGCTCATCGGGGGAGAAAGACGCGGCACGATGATGGTATGCATGTTCGGCACGACGAGGGCTTGGACTGGGTCCGGCACTGCGAAGTCGTTTATACTGCTTGCTCGGGGTCTCCTCGTCGGACATTGTGATGGAAGGCCTGCTGGCGTTGGCGCTTCGCTTGCAGGGGACGCTGCCTCGAATGTTGGCATCCTCGTCGTTAATCTCCTCACCCTCTGCATCTTCATTCTCCTCGGATTGTTCGGAGGGTTGTCTGAGGTAGACCACATTAGTCTCATTCATGTTCTTGATCTCGTCCAACTCTGCATTGGTGGGCATTGATCTATCGAATTCCGCCTTCTCGGGGTCAGCGTCTCCAGCATACGGTGTTGCGGATCTTGGCGGCAAGCAAGGACTGTTAAGAATAGACGGAGTGGGTGCTGGCTCAGCAGGAGGAGGCGATGGAGTGTGCGTATATCGAGGCTCGCTAATACCATACGACTTCTTTGGGGGCATAGCCGTTGAATGGAACTCGAAGTTGAAATCTCGGGCGGTCGATTTGAGCGATGGACTGGCGGAGAACTTGAAAGGCCGCGGTGAAGACGCCGGAGATGAGGTCTGAGCAGCGATAGCGACATAGGCCTCATCTGGCGAAAGGATTCCAAGGTCAGGACCACTTAGTCTCGAGTGACGGCGGTCGTGATCGCTTGTGGGGGAAGAGCTGGCGAACGATTCTGCATCCTTCTTGCTCCGGAACTCGAAGGGTGCGAGAGAACCCAAAACTTCCTCCAAGGGTGCCCTCATTAACTGTTCGCCTTCATCATCCTCGTCGTCCAGTTCATCTTCGCTTTCGCCTTCGCTCTTACTGACATCGTCCACAGGTTCATCTAGGTCTTCCAGCTCCGCAGGTTCCAGCATGTTGTCCATATCATTCTTTGATTGCAGTGACAAAGACTCGACGAGAGGTTCCCCGGCATTACCAGGGACACTCAAGCTAGTAGGCTCATGCTTGACCCTCTTGCGACTCTCTGTTAGTGTACTATCCCACCAATCATCCCTATCCAAATTGCAACTGGGTGGACGGACAATGGGAATAATCTTCCTCGCAGGAGGCTGTCTCACGATCTCGGTGGGTGTGGGCTCGGTGGCAGGGCGGGTTTGTGGTGCTGGCGGCGTAGCCTTTGCGGACGACGGCGTGAATTCTGGAGCATTGGGACTGAATGCGGCGGCGCCCCTCTCGGAGATCGAGGCGTCCAGTCTTGGACGAAAGGTACTAGCGTTCAATCCGGCACCGAAATTACCGAAACCACCGGTTGAGCCAGAGCCGCAATCCCTAGCAAGGCTTTCCGGAGAGGCGACCGGGGCCATTTGACTGGTAGGAGTGAATGTATTGGCCTTGGGAACGAAGTTGAAGGAAGCCTCGAACTTGAACTCGGCGGCATTGACGTTGAATTTTGGCTTCGCGACCGACGAATTCGACAGGGCATTCTTGGGGTGGTCGGCGGTCCATGCATTGCTGGTGCTCGACATATGGTGTGTGTGGTTGGCCGTATTCGAGAACCTACGCCCAGGACTTGAGGGCTCACTGGGGTTGGTGACAATATCCGAGATGTTAGTTCGGCCATCCTCGCTGAGAGGCTCGTCGTGGATGCCTGCCACCGTATTACGACCACCACCACTCAAATCCTCGCCTGCCATCATCATTGACATAGCTGAGTTCTGGATGGGATCAATATTCTCGTATTCGTGCTGCACCTGAGAAAGCGATTGTTCCCGGGTGTGTGGAATGGGGAACTGCCCCTGCGGTACAAAAGGTCGAGGCAGAGGAGACAAATCAACGTTATACAGGCCCTGTGGATATTCGACACTGCCATCACGGACATGAGCTTCGTGGACGTTTTTCTGCTTCTCCGCCTCAATGTCGGACATGACATCGTCATCTGGATTTGAAGCAAGCTCAGGTCCATTGTGCACATCCATCTCGACATTCGGCATGTCCGGTTGTGGAGGGAATTCGACCGGTGCCGGCGAAACGGGATTTGTCGCAAACCCATCAGCTTCGGAGTCTTTGATGCCTTCTTCGGCCCGTCTTGCCTCCTCTTGTTGGTACGCCTCGGTATTCTCGAATTCTTTCTGGAGAGTAACACTGAGTTGATGGCGGTGCTTAGGCACAGGGGCATCGATGATTGCAAGACTTGGGTACGATGGTGCCTCCGGTTCTGACTCTGGCTGGGCCGGGTTTCTAACATGCGCCAATGGCGATCCACGACGCACCTGCTGATGATGGAAGCGCTCTTGGCCAACGAGACCGTGGTGGGGAACATAAGGCTCCATTATCGGACTCTCCATTGGAACTATTGGAACGGGGTATCCTGCGAGATGGAATTGACTGCCTGAATGACCGTGCATTGGCATATTCATCATGCCGGGAGAGTTGTTGCGCATAGCAAAAGGAGGAGTATCCCAGACACTGGCCCCGTTCAAAGAAGGGCAAGTATGCTGCGGCATTGGTGGGGTATACGTTCCTGTATATGGATCCCAATCGTTCTGATTCGCCGTTGTAGCCGACATCGATACAGATTGGCGAGGCAGATGGAAAGCAAGATGAGCTGGTGGGCCGGCAGGTGACATGAGTGATGGCACGGGAGTGCTATTCGCAGGAATTGATATAGGTGAAAACATATTGAATGGTCTATGTAGATGCATCGAATGAGGATTGCTCATTGCCGAAGCGGTCAACGATGGCGGCGAAAACATGTCCATGGCATGGTGTGCAGGACTCTGTATATGGGACTGAGGAGCATGTTAGCAACATGACCAACAACTGATCTGCTGGGTGGAAGCATTGATACCAAAGGTGTATCTACTCCGGACCCTAAGCGCGTAGGTGGACCATCGTCGAGTATCACCCCAAGCGCCCTGAGCTTTTCTTCTCGCAATGCGATTACATATGCATTCCATGCTGGCAAATTTATTAGCAGTACGAACGGTAACCTAGATCCACATTTGCCGTGCTTGGGCGAATGAACATACCTCTTGGTTCGGGAATGCTGACAAACACCTCGCTCGCTTCAACCTTGTCTCTCCGTTCTTCCGGGAAGCTCTCTTTGCAAGCACCCTGCCCTCCTATGCTGAGATCATAGCCCCCATCTACCAACCCCTTCATCTTCTCCTCAACCTCCTCCCTGCTTAATGGCATCGGCCGTCCATCGGGTAAACCGAACGCCGCATCGGGCGGTAGCTGGACAATAACATTTCGGCCCCGCCATTTTATCGATTTTCTGGAAATTGGTGTGCTTGCTCGAGAGGTTGTCCCCGACTTCGGTGCCGATAGCAGGCAACCGGCGATCGCACTTGCACTACCGATTGTCGGAGACGTCTGTGTAGGTGTTGGCTCCTTCTGCAGCGGCAAAGAAAGGCCCTTCAACCCGTTCACATCCTTGTCTTCAACTGAAGATGGTGTCAGGTCGGCCCATCGACTCGGCAGAGCGGGCACTTCTGGGCAATTTGTTGTGCGATCCATTGGAAAGTCTGCGAGAGATTGCGGAGCTGTCGTGTATCTCCCAGTCACACCCGTGGCCCCACTAACTGCAGATTCGCGATCCGAAGACAAATCTGTTCCTGGGACGCTCAGAAACGTCCTTCCCGATAGATGGTAGTCCGCTGGAGTGATTGTTTTTGCGTTGGAGATATTCCGGTAGTGTCCGCCAACTCTTTCTTTATCCTCTTCCGGATCCTGCGAGAACTCCGAGTACCAGCTGGAAGCAGTGCGGCGGTGTTGCTGGTAACCACGACGAAGAACCCAATCTTCCGTGTAACAACGCTGAACCAACAGCTGTCCCCTGGTCTCTCTTTGAAGATCCCTGGCCCGGTTTGCACTCGATTCAACACCTAGCAGGACAGTAGCGACGCGCGGTAATGATGCAGGACTCTCACTTCTCAGTTGCACGTGATTTCGAGGACTGCTCCAATTCTCGAGACTCACAGCAGGAGTAAAATACCGCGAGCCTTCCTCCGACTGTATTTCACTGCTTTGCTCTACTTTCGAGACAGTGGCGGTGGTAGATGACGAAAACGAAGACCAGGACCGTGAACTCCCACCGACTATTGCTGGGGCGAGCTCGGGGTGGGGTGAATGAGGGAGCTGCTCCTCTGACAGCCACAGATACTCGTGCTCCGGGGCGGGCGGTGAAGATGGTTGCTGCAGCGAAGGTGAGGGAGAGTTTGATGGGAGGTACTCGGAGGGTAAGGAGGAGGGAGACGGCGACGACACCACGGAAGAACTACTCGGTGTTAAAGGCAACGTGCTGGGAGGTCGAGGTGGTAGTCGGAAAATTGGTTCTCAATTTCCCAAGTGGAAGGCCCCTATGTATTCGTTCGAAGGTGGGAGGCTGTGGAGGCTGAACAAGAATACACGACCTATTACAATCTACATGAGATTGACAACAGAAATCAGCTCTGGACCAGTGCGAATAGAGCGCGAACACAAAGGTGGGCAACCTATTGGCAGTAGAAGAGGACGTCGTGGAGCCCGCTTCTCACACGGGAGAGAAGGCAGGCAGACGGGCAAGGAGCACAGGAGGAGTTACATACAAGGCTCGTTGACAACGGAGGATCAGGCGTGATGGCAGGGCGTCCGTTTTGTGTCCGTGTCAGGGTTGAGCTTGCTACCTATCTACCCAGAATTAAAGCGGATACAAGAGAAAAAAAGAGAGCCGAAGGGAGGGAGAGTGGGTGGGCGTTTCGTGGGGGAATCAAATCCCAGAAGAGGAAGAGATGGGAAGGAAAGGGCCGCGGCGAGGGTTCGATTCTTTCCGTCTTGCTTGGACAGTGTGTGGCGAACGGCAGCGGCAGCAACAGCACGAAAGTGATGAGGTTGCGTGGGTAACCACCGCGAGTGCCGGTGGTCTTCAGATATTCTGCCCGCCTGCCAGGCTGCCCCCCTGCTTCGTGTGCACTCATGACATTTGGGCGCCACCCCCTGGCTGCACCATTGGCCAGTCTGATTGACCGCTAACTTGTTCTGACTCCCTCACTTCTTTTTCGGGCTTCATCCGTTTTGGGCAAGGACGATTCCCAAGCACACAACCCGAAGCCCGCCCACCATCGCTGCGTCAGAAAAGAGGAACACGTCGCAGCTGGCAGAGAGATGGCATGCATGCACACGAGTGGGACATGGGAGCATGCGGGCGTGGAAGGTGTGGTACCATACATATGCGATCGACTTGTCGTTGGCCAGCGCTCCCTCATCCACACCATCGAGACCAGAGCAGGTAGTCCGAAGCAAGTCTACTCGCCAAAGCAAAGCATCGCCATCCGAATAACTAGCCTTTAAGACGCTGGAGGGGAAGACGGAAGAGGGTGACCTCGTCTTCGTTTTGATCTGCTCCATACCCCTCTCCACCGTGTGCATAAACAAAAATGAAATTCAGTACTTCTCACGGAAACGGTTCTATCGTGAAATTTTTCTAGTGACAACTCATCTCACCCGATCCCCACCTGCACAGCCATCACCTTATTATTGGTCAACCGTCTCCACTTGACGCTCGGTGCTAGTTAGCACTTAATCGGTGTTGGAAGTCGGCAAAGCGAGTAGAGTAACTACATATCTAAGCGCCAATGCAACCAACACAGATTACATACATAGTTTCCTGGGTGTGCCGCGTCAGGGCAGGGAAATCGACCGCATAAGTTCCCCGCGGGGACGTCGGCTGCTCGGAAGATACTCCCTACATACACAACACTGCGACCTGGCGAATGAGCTGCCCGTGTTCAGGAGTCTAGATATGGGTACGCGGGGGTCCAGGCATGGTGGCTGGAGTAGTTCCGTCTTGGCATGTCCCCATGGCATCATGAAAAGATTAGGGCTTCCATCATTCAATGATGCCTTCCCACAATCTCACTGCCTCAGTCCCGAAGCGGTTCTTGCCTGGCAAACCTCGATAATCGTACGGCAAGCGGCTAGAACCCAGCCAGATAGAATCCTAACGAGCGCAGTTCTAGCGGACGGAGAAAGACAGAGGTTTGGCGAGTAGATACTACATACCTAGTTATCCGGGGCATGACAAGTCTTTAGGCCGATGGGTCCGAGAAGGCCAACTCGGTTGGACCCCCCTTCGAAATCAATGTGCTGGTCCCCTAAAGGTTGGAAAGAGGTGTCGGTGATTCGGCGGATACGAGACGGTAGCCGCGGGGGATGTGTTTAGCCGCAGCAACCTTTTTTATTCATTACTCTCATGCAGAGACCTAATAAGATCACGGAGAGCCTGGATTGAGAGGAAGAAAATAAAAACACACTGCCGGATGTGAAAGGGCCTGACAAGCCATAAACCTCAGCGATGCCTTAAACTCTTCTGAATGCCGAAGTCATCCAAAAGAGAATTGGCTCACATCAGGTCTGACACTCCAGAAACACCTTGGCAGAAACTTTCGCCAACAAATTCCCTCAGCTTGTCATAAGCCAACTGGGCTGTAGGTTTAGTCAGACAAATACAAAGTCTGAGGCCATCCGACCAAAGATGTTTGAGGGTTTAACCGTCCTCTCGTCAGGTAAAGTCTGAAGGCAGATTCACACCTGGATTTTTACAACTTCAATTGTTGACCAATCTAGAGCCAGTGAGACACAAGGAAGGTGTCATCGACATTCAAACCAGAGCATAACTCCTGTCCGAACTTCCAATGGGCCTCTGCCTTGGTGGCACCAACTCCAAAATATGCTTGCAGAGTGAGTTTTATGGCTTCTCAGGCCATAACCGCAGTAACTTGATGCTCGTGGCCAACGATTGCCATCGCCCGGCGGCTACATCCAGCAAAGGTGCCTCATCAAACCAAGTATCAACCTGCCAGATTGGACCCGAATGTCTGGAGTGCAAATCTAGGAATATCTACATACTTATGCACTGGTCGTTTTGTGATTACTAAGTATCTAGGTATTTTTTTAATTTTGTTTATTCGTTACTCGCATGCGATCTAGATAGATTATGGCGAGAGAGTATTTATGTACATATGTGCGTTTGTATATACATACCTATGACGTACCAGGAACTGCGGCTGTCAGCAATGCACGATGACACTGTTCTGCGGGCTCACCTCGGCTTGCAGGCAACAAGCAAACCTCGCCCAGCCTGCCCGCTCTCCTCAAGAATAATTATTCTCCAGCCCCTTGCCAACCAACAAGGCTCTGGCCTGATCTCGGGCGCGTTTGCTGGACAATGACTAGTCCGACAGACGGGCAGCATACGGTTTTATTTTGCTACCATCTTCTTTCATAAAATCAATGCAGCCTTATATTTAACGCTTCAGCATTATGTTTTCAATGTTTGGTTCTCAGTTGTCCTCACTCTACATATTGCCACAAAGCCATTGACGGTGAAGCTAGTGCAGATTGTCGCGTCCCGCACGCGGGGACAGAAGAAACACGTGTTGGTAGCGTTTGGAACGCGTCGGTATCTAAAAGACGCTAGTGTGCTGTTCTGGGCAAAAGTAAACAATTATCTACTGAACGCGCTGCACAGGACCTACGGCATCTCCAAACACCCCACGAAACACCGTCTCCCCAATCACCACCACCCTGCCTCTTTGACCTTCCCCGACGAAGTCCTTTTATTCACCGCACATCTTCCCCATTACACCTTTTCCTTCACTGCCTACCACACGCCTTCCATTTCACCATGGCCTCTCACCGCCGTCGCCTCGCGCAGGATCAAGTCGCAATTCGCAACACTCCGCCTCCAGACTACTTCTTCACTGGCGACTCCATGGACGATCTCTCTATGTTGCTTGTTTATCTGGTTGGACCTACTGAGACCCCCTATGAGTCTGGTATCTTCCATATATCGCTGCGGATCCCTACAACCTATCCCCAAGAGCCACCGAAGGCGAACTTCACGACCAAGATCTTTCATCCTAACGTGGACGACCGTACCGGCGATGTTTGCGTCGACACTCTGAAGCGAGATTGGAACCCAAAGTTGACTCTGCACGATGTTCTTGTTACCATTCGCTGCCTGCTGGTGTATCCCAACCCGACCAGCGCGCTCAACGAGGCCGCCGGTAAGCTGCTTCTCGACGACTACGAGGGATTCGCCCGTCACGCGAGATTGATGACGGAAGTGCATGCGTCGGTTCCGGAAGAACTCAAGAAAGATGCCGAAGAAACGCGGCTCCGTGATGCCGCTGGAAACGATGCCGATGTTCAGCCGTCGTCCAGAAACGATGTTGATCTCCAAGTGCCGTCACCGAGGAAACTTGCCGCCAGCTCTAGCGGCTCCAACACCGCGCGCCAGCTGGCCAAGCACAAGCGGCAATCCTCGAAGTCTTCTGCCGCAGCTTTCACCGTTACCAAAAAGATCAGACGGGGCCACGAGTCAGATTCAGATAGTGATTCCGGAAAGGAAAACGTCGTAGAGACTCTTTCGCACGCAGTCTCGCCGCCCAGTACCAAACGTTCGCGAGATGATGAGCTCACCGCCACCGTCTCCACAGACGAGAACGAGAAGGTTGCCGAGACAAAGGTCACTCCGTTGGAAACCGGGAGGAAATTGCCCAAGTTCAACGAAGGCGCGATCCCTGGTCGCGCCCGCGACTTTGGGGTGAAGTACGCTCCTCGGAAAAAAGGCGAGAAGATTCCTCCTCTAAAACTTGGCTTGAAGAGATTCTAAAATACGAGACTCTGTGCACTGAGTTAACCCGCTTGATCGCACGTGCTTGGTTCATTCCTACGGTTGCACACCTTTCATGTCTTTTCCCTTTGTCGGCTGGTTTGGGTGGCGTTCGGACGCGTTATGCAACTTGTTTTCCTGGTGTTTGAATGTTTTTTTTCCTTCCAATTTGGAAGTGTTCTTGTGTATCGTCGCGCGTCGAAAGCGGAGTTGTATGGGGTGGGGGCAGCCCCGAAGTCTGAACGGTACCACTTAAAAACTTGTACCTTTACCACTACTATTGCACGTTTTGCCGCTACTTTTTCTCGTAGGCTTACATAGGAGACGTGGAGATTTTTTGGGGTTTTTTTTATTTAATCATTACTCGCATGCGACCTATCTGGATCATGGCGAGATTATTTACAGTCCGTTTCCTGTCCGCTGTCCGCGCGGTGGCGGCACGTTGCAAGCTCCCCTTTGCCCTCCACCCAGGCCTGTCCCACGAAGAAGTGATCGCACAAAGGAAATGACAAAGGAAAAGAACCGTGACTAAGGGAAGAAAAGGAAAACAAATGGCACCGCCTAGCCCTCTCCAGACGTAGGCAGGAACAGCGGTGTTTTCCCCCCCAGCGCCCGGCCCCTCGGCCTCCGCTCCCTGCTCCTCCAACCACTCCCGTCACACCTCCAGCTCAGACACCGCACTCACGGCGTCCTCCTCATCAGCCGGCACCCGGAGATTTTTGGGGGTGGTGTAGCGGTACGTACCGTTCGTGGGGATTACCGGGCATGGGTCGGCGTCATACCGATGCCAAGACAATAACTAATGAGTGCCACTCATAAGATGATGCTTCACTATGGACTCGTACCCGACCTGTCAGATCATGACGAGATTATGTACGGTCCGTTCCCGCCCATCCACTCCCATAGGATATCCCATATGGTGCAAACTCCCGACCTGCAGAACCATGGTATTTGTTGCTTGCTCTTCATCTACACGTGTCGTCACGGTCCATCACGTTGTCATAGGCAGTCTGTTCCACGGTAAGTTGACGTACGTACATACCACCAGGTGGTACTCCACTACTGCCCCTTATCGTCGGGTGCAGGATCTATATCGGCCTATCCGGATTCCGAAGGTCAACCACAAACTACTCCCCCGCCCTTTTTCACAACACAACAACCATGACATCCGTAGAAGGTCTCTCAACTGAGCAACTTAACTTCTGGGATGAACACGGATATATCATCATCCCCAACGCGCTCTCACCAGAGACGGTGGACGAGCTGTTGAGGGAGTCCCACAAGCTTCTCGAAGGTCTGCTCCCTCTGCCCCTCCTCCGGTTCACTTACTATAACTAGGGCTGAGGTCATGCAGACTTCTCTCTCGACGGACATCCCATGACAAAATTCACCACGGGCGGCAACCCGACGTCGACCTGCAAAGCCCATGTCGGCGACGAGTACTTCCTCACATCGCACGACCGCATCCGCTTCTTCTTCGAGGAGGACGCCTTCGATCCGACGGGAATGCTCATCAAGCCGAAGACCCTTGCGATCAACAAGATCGGACATGGTCTACACATGCTCTCCCCGCCGTTCCGTTCGATGACGCTCACGCGCACGAACCGCGCCTTCGCTGGTTCCCTCGGCTTCCGCGACCCCCGCGTCCTCCAGAGCATGGTGATCTGCAAACAGCCCGAGATTGGCGGCGCGGTGCCGAGTCACCAGGACTCCACGTTCCTCTACACCGACCCCCCCAGTGCTGTCGGGTTCTGGTATGCGCTTGAAGATTGCACACAAGAAAATGGCTGTCTGAGCTTTGCGCCGGGGAGTCATAAGAGGTGTCCCATCAAGAAGAGGTTTGTGAGAATGGAGGGAGGCGGGACGGGGTTCGAGGAACTGGACGGCAAGGAGGAGTGGGGTGAGGAACGGGAGAAATTTGTGATGGGGCCTGTGAAGAAGGGGAGTCTGGTGCTTATCCATGGGAATGTGTTGCATAAGAGCGAGAGGAATACAGGGAAGGGAAGTAGATTTATCTACACGTTCCATGTGAGTACCTACTTCCAACCACTACCGGGAAGATAACTGACAGCGGTTGGTAGGTTATCGAGGGAGAAAACAAGTACGACGAGAAGAACTGGCTGCAACCGACGAAGGAGGGATTTTCCAGGTTGAATGATGTTGAATAGTCATGAACAAGCGTGGATTCTCTCTTGACAATAAGATACAAGGCCTGTAGTCATCCTAGTAGGTCGAGACTCGAAAGGACAATGATAATTAAAATAACCTCAAGCATCAATCTCACGCTGCAAACTCATAACAAAGCCGTCGCCATCCATGTCCGTATCATGAATGAACCATGCTATAAGTACTTGCCGATTATCGCCACTTTCCTCTAATTTCCGTCTCCCCAGAATCGCCTGATACATCGAAAATGTGATGCCCTTCACACATGCAACCCTCCATCCCGCTGATGACGAAGCGGGTAATATACGCAGCGATGAAGGCTTCGTCAATGGTTGATATGCTGTCCTGTCCTTGTTGCTGCGTATCGCGGGATGGGTGAGTGAGTGGGAGCTCGGACGCGGAGGGTTGGGCCACCAAGGCCTTGACAACAGAGCTCGATCGGGTGAAGAAGCAGAATGAGGAGGGCGAGGAGGAAACTACGGACCTGGCGGTGGTGGTTGCGTAGGCGAGTGCTGTCCGATGGAGAGCTGCGCACTCTGAGCGCCAAGGTCAGGAAATAAAGTACAGGGACAAAAGTTTCCGTACAGGGGCCGTTTTACACCAAAAATGCCCGTTTTCACACAACCAAAAACCACTCTTTACTTGACGGAAAAAAACTGTGCCTTTCACAGACGTCTTAGAAT
>Ga0307516_10003234_pt1 | contig 21134 bp, 27 predicted proteins | sample 19_EM_MG_FD_203310 | JGI IMG/M metagenome (GOLD analysis project Ga0307516, IMG submission 203310) | Populus trichocarpa ectomycorrhiza microbial communities from riparian zone in the Pacific Northwest, United States - 19_EM | ecosystem: Host-associated > Plants > Roots > Unclassified | place...
GTCACTGGGCAACATGCCACCAGGCCTTGGTCGTCATCCAAGGCCCGCAGACCACGACCCCGATATCGAAATCCAATTGTCTGCCGGGCACGACATGCGCCGCTCCTCCAGCCACGCCATCGCCTCTTCCCTGTCAGCCGCCCTTGGCCCCGGAGAAGACCCGGAACAACGAGATGGGTTCGAGAACGGATACCTTAGTAGACACCCAACAGTGGCATCAAGCAACGACGGGCATGGTACCGTCAACTCGTCCCTCACGCAAGTCCATGCTAGCACCCGAAACACTTCCCCCACAATTACTCGGCAAGTTCCGAATCGGACCAGATTCTCTTTGAGTCCGGACAGGAGCGCCACCATGCCCAGCGCGTGGCAAACCACCAGGTCGGAGGCCCCGACGCGGAGGGGGAGTATCGATGACACCTCCACCATCTCGTACAACCCTCACAGGGTCAGCTCCGATCCTGTCGTCTTCCACGACACCCTGCAACCTCTTTCAATCTACCCCCGGAGGTTCTCTTCGGACGTTCCTCGACCCGAAGTGTTCCCACATCCAGGCCCATCCATCCTGATCCACACCCCTCCACCGATCCCCCCTTCCTCCCTTCTGAGACCCCCGTCTGCGACCCAGGTTCCAACCCTTCAGTCCCAGGCTCTGCAGCGTTCTCAACCTCTGGGCCACTACCTCGACACGCTCCCTGCGAGTGAACCTCATCCATCACCTGCCGGAAGCGACGTTAGCGTCCTGTCCGGTAGAGAGGGTCTTCTCGGCACACCTCCTCATCACCCGACGGAGAGTTTATCAAGTTTGAAGGACGAGTATGATTACTCTAGGCGAATAAGCATAGGCGTAAGCATTCCTTGCGTTTTCTCTCAACCGAGTCTAACTTTCTTTGCCACCCCTCTAGGTGCCAGTCAGTGGATTACGAGACAGCACGAGTATGCCAGACGCAGACTCTGACTCGGACGTAAACGCCAACCAGAATCTCCCCCGCAGACGCTCAACGTTGGGGTAAACACCTCCCATGTTCCATTCTTGTATTCATCCATTAATCTCCCTCCCCCACCCCGCGCACACACCTTTCCTTGTCTATTCACTCGCTCCTTTTTCATGTGACATACATCTCCTGCTCTCCTCGTGTAACCTTTAATTGCATGCTTTGACCGTTCTTGCATATATCTCCCGTTTAATGGCGCTTTTTTTTTCTTTCATCTTCTGGCCTATGGGACTCCTGTCATTTTTGTTCCCCTCCTTCCCCAGCAATTGTCGGTTTTATGGACACACGAATCATCTCTCTTATTATCTTGTACACCAGCCATTTGCATGCACGGACACACAGTAGTATTCCATTTTCCATAGCCATTAGCCCTAGTACTGTATCTACCCTTCATCGACTGCCATTCCTGATTCCCAGTCCATAATTTCCTGTTTTCCTCATGACCAGGCGAAAGGAGTATCCTGGCAATCTACCCAACGCTACTCTTTCCTGTCCACATGTAAAGCGACCCACGAGCTCCAGTATCGAACAGGCACCGAACGGCAGGTAGTGGTGGTCAGAGTGATCGGTCGATCGTCGGTCTCAGTTTCTGTCGACCTTCACCTCGATGTCTAATGTCGCTAATTAGCGATCCAGAGTGAGTCTTTGCTTCAAACCACGTTCCACAGCTGTGGCTCTTTAGTGGGTGGGACTAAACCCAACTTTTCCGGTTCCTTTGCCATTACTTGCTTTCCCAAAAAAAAACCGCGGTAATCTATCTATTCCCCACCCTCTCTGTATTCCGTTCCGCCCGTACTCCCTCCTTCGGCCGAAACCAGCTTCCTTATTCACAACCTCCGCCTGAGCTACCTCCGAAATGTCGAAGATCCCTACGGACCACGCTTGATCTCGCTCAGCCCGTCGTACACTTCGAACCCATACATCCTCGCCTCAAACCTCGCAGACATCGAACGATGGCCAGAACTCGCCGCACCATCCAGCCCACCCCCCTCTGACGATGAGGGTGAAAGAGGTGTGGGCGGTAGGCCCCTTCGGGGCGCTACGCCACAGAAACCTAGCGGGCTTGCAAACGTCAACCGCCACCACGAGCGGAACGGTCAGAATGATGCGGATGGAAGACGAGGTAGGCCGACTGGGTTCCCTGGTGCTACTGGAGTCAACTATACTACGACGATCATGGCAGGGAATAGAACTGGTGCGTTTGGCTTGCGCGTGAGTGCAAGTGGAAGCAAGAAGGCGACCGATATCGAGAAGGCTGCGAGGAGGGCTAGTGCTAGGTTTGAGACTAGGAGGAAGAGGTTGAGCGACGGGATGGGCGTTGGAGGAAGGTTTGAGGAAGCGAGCGTGTTGGAGGCTAGCGACGAGGATCGCGATGGAGGGAGAAGTGATGCGAGCGAGAGCAGTAGGTTGGGTGCGCTTGGTGTCAACATCGTCGGGCCAAGCGATGGGGGTGATGTGTCCGCCATGCCAAAGTCGACCCCACCAGACGTCGGCGCTATCTCTGGGGAAGCCACTAACCCTCCCGGCGGCGCCAACCCGTCCATGACCGCTACGAACTCGCATCACCGACATTCTCCATCTCAGGACCAAACTCAGGCCACCGACTCGCTCACGAAGTCGATCTCTTCGTCTTCCACCGGGGGCACTTCTACTGCTGCGGCCCTTACCCCTCCACATGTCGTGGGCTTTGTGCCAAACTTCAAAGGTGCGGCCGAGATGGAAGCCCGTCGACGAGTTCGGCTTCAAGCTCGTGGCCGAGGCGGGCCCGGAGGGTTCGGGATGGGCGTGAGAGGTGGTGCTCAACCCGTTCAACCCCTCTCAATGCGCGACATCGACTCCTCTTCGTCTTCTGCTTCGGAACCTGAACCTCCTCACGATATTGATGGAGACAAGGCTCAAACCAGCGACGAAGATATCCATGGGCACTTGCCTGCCGATAGCGATTCTGACGTGTTGGCTGCTGGCGAAGATAGTGCGGAAGAGGATGGGTTCGACAGTGCACCTGTGATTGATGGGAGTGTGGATCTCGCCCACGAGTTCGATCCGTGAGTCCATCGCTTTTTCATATTACACTCCGTGCCCTTTCATTTCGCTTAAGAATTGGCCGACTTACGTTGACTCCGTTTTGCCTGTTCCTGGGTTTAGGGAGTTTTCCGCGACGCGTGGAGGTGTGAACCTTGGAAGTGGATCGGACGTTGCTTCGATGTTGTCGATGTCTCACTCGCTCATATCGACTCCGAGCGGGTCGATGCATAATCCCTCTGGGATTCCAGGGAAGAGAGGGCCAAGGCTCAGTCCTGTCTCGGAGCACAGGATCGAGGACCCCACACGCCGCTCTCGTTCCAATAGCGATAGGAATGGCTCGAGTTCTCGTCATCGAAATTCTACATCGTCTATTACTGGCGGTTCTCATCATGCCCACCAACATAGTACCGGAGGGGGCACGGGGGACACTTCCGGTTCCCGACACCGCCATTCCCCCACCGCCCACCACACTTCTTCAGGACCGAAACCTGACGAGCTGACGTTCCCTCGGAGGAAGGTCCCTCCGATTCGACCAGCAAAATCAGCCCTGACGGCGATGCTAGCCAAGACCTCGAGTTCGATGAACCCCTTCGAGGAATATTATGCTGCCATATCCGGTCGCGCCGAAGGAGAGTCCAAGATGGTCGCCGTGTTCTTTCCGAAGGCCACGAAACCTATGGGTCAAGTGATGGAGTTGAATGTCCGGAAGGACGCGACGATCGAAGAGGTGTTGGGACACGCGTTGTATAAGTATTGGGAGGAAGGGTGGCTACCCAAGATCGATGAGGGATTGGAGGGTGAGGAAGACCAGAGGTGGAACACCGTTTGTTCGGCCGTTGGGTGGATTTTGAGGATCGCCGAGGATGATGGCGAGGTTGATGAGGATTTCCCTCCACCGGATAGGACGGGAAAGATATCCAAGTTCAGTTTCGACGCCTATGCGGTTTTGGAAGCCTCGCCGTCGCAAAGTGAGTCCCGCCCCTGTAGCTCGATCGCCACCGGACTAACCCGTCCCACCGAAACAGTTCAACAAAACAGGACGCTCGAATCCAAGATCCAACGCCGGCCATCACGTATCATGGGCAGGAAGAAGAAAGGTCCCGAGGGTAGCTTGCTTAATGTCGGTTCCTCGCTTGCGTCAGGAACGAGCACGACCGCATCACCATTGGGAATGTCTCCCGCGTTTGGATCGTTGATATCTGGTCACGGACCCCAGATGTTCTTGAGGATCAGGGTGGCGGAGACGGCTGACGCGGTGCATATATCGACCACCATCCCTGTGTAAGTCATACCCGACCTCGTTCGGGTTTGTCCCTTGATCCTCACTATGGTCATTTGTTTTTGTAGGACCGCGGAAATGTACATGCAAGAAGCACTCGATACTGTGTGCAAGAAGCGGAAATTGAACCCGAACGAGTACGCCTTGCTCGTCAGGGACATGAGCATTTTGATTCCGCTGGATAGGACCGTGGCTAGTTTGGAAGGGAAGAGCGATTTGGTGTTGGTGAAGAGGTCGTGGTTACAGAAATATGGAATTGTGGATAGTGGAAGGTCTATGAGGACTACGGATCCGAACGGTAAGCCTCTCTGAGTTCTCATCCAATCCACGAAGGGTTGACGCGGACTGCTCACTTCCTCTCTTTTTTTCTTTGCAGCCTCGATCTTCAAGAGGATGTCTGAAACCCCTGGGGCACAAAACTCTGTGACTGATTACACCGGTGCTTACAAGGTGCGGGTTGGGGTGATTTAAGGGTATCGCTGATAGTCTGACCTTGATCGTTCTGCCCAGAAATACGTCATCACCAGGAAATTGCCCATGCTTGTGGGAAGGCACGAGAGGATTTTGGCGATCGACGGGGTTTACCTCCACGTACGTACCATTTCTCCTACATCCGCTCGAACGCAAACCACCCACCACCACCGCTCACGACCAAAACAGATCATGCCGTCAGCCAAACGAGCCACGGGCATGTTCGAAACCGGGCGAACCTCCTCATACCACATCAAGTCCGTCGTCGCCTGCCAACAATCTGCCAAATCCTCCTCGACCTTCAAGCTCGTCGTGCACAGGGACGGGGGCACGAAGAGGTACGATTTCGAGGCGGAGAACCCAAAGGTTGCGAGTGAGATCGTGCAGAACGTGAGGGGGATTAAAACTGCTGTTGAGAGGTCTGGGACTTTCAGTAAGAGTCGGAGGAGTAAGCAGGTGATTTGAGGCTTTGGGATGGTTCCGAGGGGGATGCCGTGTGTGTTATATGTATGTTTCTTCTGATGTCGATGGACTATTGTGTTTCGTTCATGTACCAATGTACCAATGTATCCATATCGATCTCGCAATGCATTCTGGCGGGCGTTCGGCTTCAAGGTAAACCGGGGGTTAACTCGTCTGATCTACTTTCAAGAACAAACAAGACGAGATACGGTCGGATACAGATGGATACACAAAACTGGAGGCAACAAATCGTATAATACAAAGTTCGAAAAGTCAAGCAACCAACCTAGACGTATGATGTGCACGCTCGCACACTCATACAACCGTTCAAAGAACCCAAGAACCTCTCCTCGACAATACGCCGGTGTTCAAATATACGGATAGGACGGGCTTCTGGGTGGTCTACGCCTAACGAGGTTATTCAAATCTGTCCCACGGCGCGGTAGTCCCGAAAGCGGAGCCTTAAAAAGAGGGGACCCACCTATCGTACGCTAACTCAACGCAAACCACTTCCAAAACCCTGCTCTTCATCCATTGTACAACGTCCGGTCCCAGAACCGCGCATTCGTGCAACTCGAGGTGTTTCAACTTTTCCACCGATCCACCGCCTAGTATGCCACCCCCCGCGTTGGTGGTTTGGGCGGAGGAAGTTGGGGTGGGATTCCGCACGTCTACCATTTGGACGAGCTTCGAGACGCCGTCTCCGTGAGCGTGGCAGCCTTTCATGTACAACCCCGTGAGTTTCGGACAGTACCATTGCCCTGCCCCGTCCTCTGGTCCAGACAACGCGACGAGTAACGGCTCGAAAGCCGTCCCGCCAACCTTCAGCGTCCTCAACTCCGGGGCATCCATCAAAAAACCCCAATTCAAAATCCCCGCCGCACCACCATAGTAAAACGCCGTCCCAGGGTTATACGCGATCGAGAGGGTCGCCAAAGGCGGGTTGTTCGAACGTGAGATGATATTCGTGATCGTCTCCTCGATCGGTTCCCGTGCTTCAATGTCATACGTGAGGTGGGCGAGCGATGGGAGGGTAAGGTTGTCGACCAGCTGAGAGAGGAGATAGTGCCCGCCCAGACTCATTTTGGTCAAATTCTCGAGAGTGAGAGGGTTGAGGGGGAGAATCGCCAGATGGACGGTGGTAAAGTGGAGATCCATCGATTCGAGGTTTGGATTCGACGCAATGATGTGAAGGATCCTGTCTAAGGGCAAGTGGGAAGTGGGGAGGGAGCGAAGGGTGAGAGACTGGAGGTCAGTCTTGAACAATGGCGAAGACCACTTGAATGGCATATACTGTAGAGTGAGGGAGTTGAGATTTGGAAGGACCATTGTCGTCGTTGCCTTTGCGCTCGGCAACCAAGCCCACTCGGAGTAGAACGTCGGTTCTGCACAAGATATCTCGAATTCCCTGAGGTGGGGAGCGTCACCTGGAGAAACGATGAGCGAAACCTCTTGACCCACGCAAAGGATGGCACTGTGGAAAACCTACCTATGACGGACTTGAGTGCAGTAACAGAGGCGAACTGTTTATCGAATCGGAAGATGAAGCGCTCCCATCGATGCATTTGCTCGACCAGATAATAAAACGCAACGTGCCCCCAATGAAGACTCGTCCTCGAGAAGGTACTCATGGTCGAGGTTACCGGGGAGTGGGCGGATGGGGTGGGTGGAGGGCTGTCGGTCGGATTCAACGTAGGCGAGGGCGGAGTCAAGAAGGGGTTCTGAGGGGGCAGGATGGGCGGGGGAGGCGGGATGTGGACATACTGGGCACCGATCGGGGGCAGTAAAGTATGGCGGATGGGGGAAAGCGAACGCCTCCTGGCAGCCTTACTCGAGGCTGTGTGCACCTGAAGGAAAATTTCGATGTCGAGAGGGATGGTCGACCCGGACCGTTCCAACCACAACCTGATAGTGTCCGCGTTTGCGTATGGCGTAGTGACCAGCCGAATCTGAGCATAGAAAAGGAGAAGACGGAGATGGGGTGAATACGGGATATGAAAACGCTGAACGTGGCCGGGTGCCGCTGCATCTGGAACACACCTTTGACCACATCCTCGGCATTCCAAGTACCAATCTCCGCCACAAGGAACACACAGCGGCTACACCCCAAGCACAACACGGCTGGTCCTCGAAATTGAGCAGAAATATGTGTCTGAGCAGCTCATGGGGCAAGGTCCTGATCGGCGAGATGTACGCCAATGTGAGGGAGACTTCATCTTCGAGCTCCTGTTTGGACTTGTGGAGGGCACGGATAGCGCAGCGATATTCATTGATTATCTGCGCGAGCTTGTCTTCTGTCGAGGTGATGGTTTCTGACAGGGATTGTATCTTCTTTTTATTAGATTCTATCAGGGCTTGGGCCTCCGCACGAGAACCAGTCGTGGGAGGTTCGGGACGCTGCATTCTGACGCTGTTGGACATCGGCTGGGCCCGAGACGTGGGCGGGTGATGTGGGTGGAGAGGAAGAAGGGGAGGGAAGGGGGAGGCGGTGAGGCGGTCGAACTTAAGGCGCGTCCGCGCACCGTTTTGCATGGCAACGGTTCCGGGCCACGCACTTGGTGTTTGTCTCAAAAGGCAAGGGAAAAAAAGGATTATAATTTACATGCAAGATACGGTATGGGGAGGGATGCCGTGTGAGCGATACAAGAGGGATGGAGGGTGGGGAGGGGGTGAATTATACACAGTCTATTTCTTGGACGGCTCAATAGCCTCGCCGTTCTTGCAAGCGATGATCTTAATCTTCTGAGCTTGGACCATCTCATTCGACTCCATCTTGAAAGAGGGGTTCTTGACTATGAACGTCCAGACGTCGTCACACAGGCGGTACGTTTTAAGGTGGCCCTGAAAGTGGGAGGTTGGTACGAGCGGCGAAGGTGGTATTTGGTTACCAAACAAACCTTGAGAGTGGTCTTAGTCTTGACCTGCTTGACCATTGTATCTGCCAAAGACTTGTCAAACTACAAGAGCGGGAAGTCAGCATTTGCGTTCGATATAACGTGGGCTTACAGACCTGTTGGAGGACCTTCATGGCCAACTGGGGAGTAATCGCGCCACTTGTAATTAGCTCGTCCAAGGAGTCGGTCAGAGCCATTCCGATTCTGTCAAACTAGCTGAGCTACGGTAGAAAACACCGTGCTTCGTGGGCATAGACATACGACGAGCCTCTGTAAAATTCGTAGTAAGCGGTGGCCATGGTGGACGACGTGGAAGAGTCAGTGACTGGCTGCGGCTGGCGCGTGACAATCGAATATCCTTTTACCACGACCTCCCCATGCCGCTTGGAGGAGGGTTGTACACGCGATGCGGCCCCTGCTGGGGCATCGGCCGGAAATAGTCAGTCAGGTTGCTAAGCCCAAGGCAAACGGTGTGTTCTCACTCCCCGTTGTTGGTGTTCGGACTGCTGCAGAGTTACTGTAGGATCTGACGTGAAGACACCCGACGGGTGCTCCCCAAACGCAGATACGCGTAGACACCTTTGTACGCATGGGTGGGGTCACCTGGAGGTTGGAGAGTGCTCTGTTGGAGGTCCGTGTGCTCCTCAAGGTCGGGTCTCGAGGAGTGTATGCGAGCATTTTCGGCTTGAACCACGAGCACGAGCTCGCGGCCAGCGAGCGTCCCGCGCAGGAGCGTTAAGTGTGGACCTATGGGGACTCTGGAGGGAGTATTTGGATGGAGGAAAGTCGTTTCTTCCATGTTCCCTTGCGTGGTTGTTCTGCGCTGATCTCCATTCCAGAGAACCAAGGGGACAACAACTGCCCGGAAAAGGCATACAAAAGCAAAGACACGTAAGGTGAAGAGGAAAGGGTTGAAATCAGCCGTCCTATGTCTCTCGTCCGCGCCCCCTTTACCCTCTGAACACTCTGTTCTCCTGTCTCCCGCCTTGTCCTCTCTCGAACCATCGCCATGTTCAAGTCGGTCTCTCTCGCTCTTGTCGCCCTCGCCGCCGTCTCTGCGGTCAACGGATCCCCCGTTCGGCCACTACTACGGGCCTTATTCCTCCTCCAATCATGGTAAGCCGGTCCGTCAACCCGCTATTTTTTATCTATCCTCAAACCCTCCCCAGCCCGGTTCTAGTCCTCTGTCCCTGGGCCGGACCAACAGCACTGGGTGACTGACCCGTGGCCAAACTCTGGTGGAACGACCATAACATTGGTCTATTCGTTCACGCCTGTGCACGTCCAGATGGGCTCACTGCTTTGTTTGCTTCCACTGGTCCGCTGTCGAGCCCTGCCGAGCCCCTTGTATTTTGCTTCGCGATGTCTAGACCGGTGTTACCTGGGCCAAGCACAATCCCCCAGACTCGGGGCGTCGCGCATCATCTCTCGATCCTCAGTTGTTGTTACATGTTTCCCTAGTCTCTTGCTATTCCACAATGACATCCACGAGAGAAAAATACCTCAGATTCAACCTGTCGTGGTGACCGTCGCGATTTTCATGCCACGTGACGTCTTCACTACCCCCTGTAAAATGAACCCTCGTGCTATTTGAGGAGGGCCAACCTTTCGTCCGGTGCCCTCCCCCCAACCCATTCATCCACCATGAACCAGATCCAGATTTCTACTTATTCCATCAGCGACCGGGGAGGGAGGATTGCGGCTGTAGTCACCGGTAGTGTTGGCGCAGCATTTGTGGGCATCATCATCATTCAACAAGTGTATCGGATGTTGCCCCCTGGAGTCGTTGCGTCGAAGAAGACATCCTTAGACGACCTCTTCACAACCCGCCTCCCAGCCTTCCGCCGCCGGACGAGGAAGCTCCAGGTCCTACAGGCGAACTTAGCTGCATCCGCAGCGGCGCAAGCACACGGATCTCCTCCTCAACAGGCCGCTGGTCCCCACCAACAGGTGCCTGTTTCAATGCTTCCAAACTTATTGCAATCATTGGAGATGCTCAAGCATTCCATGGATCGGTAAACGCTTATTTCCTGTCCAGCTATCTAGCGCTCACCTCTTGTGTAGGTGTGTTGAAAGTGCGGCAGCCGCGGAAACGGCCCTAGGGACATCCTTCCAAATAGTGTGGATTCGGACAGAGGATTTCAAGAAAGCTTATGACGACATGTCCAATGAATTTGTCCACCTGGAGGCGAACTTATCTGTGAGTGCCCACTGCTGGGAATGTTGCCCGTCTGATTCTGATGGAGGGCGTCCAGGCCATGCAGCATCTCCTGGATGAGGAGGAAACCCTAAATGGGATCACCGCCGCAAACCCGTAGGCTTCGGGATATCGCAGCATGGACTATCCCGCTTCACCTCCTAGAATCACTCTCAGACGTTTCGCTGCGGACTATTTTCTTTTCCCCTTGTAATCACCAGTCCGAAGACCTGTACCCCCATTCCCTCCTAGATTCCCAGGTGTCTCGCTGTGGACTATATCTTTTCTCCTTGTATTCAATAGTCCGGAGAACCTGTAGGCATTCGTGATTTCCGTACCCTGTGGCCCCACCACTGTGCGGCGAACCCTGCGATCACTCGGCTACCCGGCTTCCCCCTGGTCCCCTCGCGTGCTTCCTTCCATCAAGACCCTCCCAGGAGGATGATCGCTCGTGGGGATTCCATTCGGCACTCGCCCCAGGCACCTATCTGTTGCTTTGGGAAACCGTGGTGGGGACGTGGTTGAGGCGCGGGTTTACTCCCAAAAACGGTGTCGCGCATGGTACACACCAGATGGTTGCATTCGCTTTCACACTTCAAGTCCTGTTGCCAACCGCTCAGAACTCCTGTCGAGATGCCGGGCCCCAAACGTAAGTGGATGATCCGGTGTGTTTTTCCCAAAAACGAGATATCGACATGGAAACAGCTGTAATCGACCAGCTAATCTCCCCTAAGTACTGTGTAGACATAGAGACCGGGGCGAAGGAAGATCCACGCAAACAGGAAACAGGTGGGCCCAAGATTGTCCACGAACCAGGTTTTCGTTCGCCCCAACCGGTCGCTCAAGGGTCCATGAATCCGAGATCAAAATAAAATATGAGAAGGAGGGTAGTCGTAGTGATGTACAAAAATACAAAGCGAATGATTCTGACTCTGAGTGGAGTGGAGGAGGACCGGACCCTGGAGAATCGCAGGATCCAGACGTCCAGGCCTCGGCCTCAGGCCTCACGCGTGACAACCGAATGTCCTGTTACCACGACCTCACGACCAAACTCGTCATGTCTGCGGCTTATCTGGACATCTACATTGGACACCAAGAGGAACACGATAAGGAGAGGGGGCGGTACGAGAAAACGGTGGAGGTGCTGAAGAGGAGTGCCGTAATCTACGGCTTGCCCGACGATCCTGAACGGTTGTCAGTAGAACAGCGGGAAACTTTGAAAGAAGTGGATGTACTGCTTCGCTCTACTTCTCTGGACATCTCATATTGGTGTTGACCGGGTTGATGCAGAAGTCGGTGGACATGCTGTTCGCTGCTCCAAAGCCCTTGTTGGCTGGACGCCTGGTATTTGACCTGGACTCGTCACACGGGTTATCGAAGACAGTGAAGAACTTTACCGCGCTGTGCACGGGGGAGAAGGGGATGTGCAAAAATGCCCGGAACAAAAGGCTGCATTATCTAGGCAGTCCAATACACCGGGTTGTCAAGGGGTTTGTTGCTCAAGGAGGCGACATTACGCGGGGAGACGGAAGCGGTGGAGAGGTTCGTCGTGTTCATCACCTCTCGCATCTCGCTCACCCCCCACAGTCGATATACGGTGGCAAGTTCAACGACGACAAGGCCGGGTTCAAGACCAAGTTCAAAAGGGGTTCGTTGGCGATGGCGAATTCGGGCAAGAACACCAACTCGTCCCAGTTCTTCGTCGTTCTTACCGACGATGAGCCGCAATTAGCCAAACTGGACGGAAAATACGTGCACTTTGGCCAGCTCGGGGATGGGTGGGAGGTGTTGGACGCTCTGGACGGCGCAGGCGGGGGTGCCGATGGGAAGCCAACCCAGCCAGCCTGGGTCGGGGGATGTGGGCTCATTTAAATAGACTGGGATGCCGAGTGACTAGTAACAGTCAAGCGTTTGATCCGTCCCGAGAGCGTGATAGAGGGAACAATAGTGGGCCGTGCCACCTTCCCCTCAACACCGACCAGGCCTTCGCAACGGATCTCCGCCCCCCTGGATATCTGTGCGATAGCGCAGACAAGATCTGATCCAGTATCAGCACTTCAGCCTCCGCCTTTTGTGCGTCCACCACCCATGTCTGGCGGGGCAAGGGATCAAAAACCAACAAAGAAACTCGAATGGGACTGGGATCTCGAGCATCAGGACAGGGCCCAGGAGGCCAAAGCCGACGCAGCCGTTCACAATGCCCAGCCATTCCTCGTCGACCGCAGGGTTCTCAAGGACGTCGTGAAAGAGAACTTTAAGATTGACGTCGCCCGGATCGTTTTCCTCACCTCTGGTGCGCCTTACAATTCTCCGTCACTCATTCCCCGCTCTCACCTCCTTTGTCGCTATCGCAGGCACTTTCCACAAGGTATATCCAAATCCCAGCCCCGTCATTCAGCGCGTCGTTCACCCCCGCCCAGGCTTATCTGGTTACTCTCGTCGATGGCTTTGAACTCGTCGCGAGGGTTGCCCGTCGGTGCATGCCCCGGATCAAGACCGAATCCGAGGTGGCAACTATGGACTTTTTGCGGAAGCACACAAACTTCCCCGTCCCGACCGTCTATCACCACGATTCTAGTCCTTACAACCGCCTCGGTGGAGAGTATATCCTCATGTCCAAGGTATCGGCATCGACTCTCGAGGTTGCCTTGCACGATCTCAAAGGGAGTTTGATTCTGTATAGGCGGCTGGCATTCCTCTTTCCAGGGTTTACCACTCCATATCACACAATAACCTCGTAAAACTCTTGGACAACACCGCCGCGCTCCTCATATCTCTCTTTGGCCTCAGATTTTCCCAACTCGGCTCTCTGTACGGAGGTCCGGGTAACGATTCCGCAATCCCCACTCCCCGTGTGCCATCGGCTTACACACCGCACGAGCTGTCCTCGATTCTTATGACACCCACTCCTAACTCACTCATGACTCCCCGGCCTCCACAGGAGTTTCACATCGGTCAAATCGTCTCTTGGCCTTTCTTCGGTTCGAACCGAGGTGAGTTGCAACACCCTGAAGAGGTCAACCGAGGACCATGGGCCAGTTCATATGATTACCTCCTTTCGTGTGCTGAACGCGAGATCAACGGAGTTATCCTCGAGAACGAGGGAAAATCCGCCCCACACAGGCTGCATTTGGACCCGAACGAAATTGAAACCTCGAGACATCGTCGCCTGCGAGCGGTTCCTGGAGACCAGAGTGACGACAGTGACGAGTACGATTGGGAGGAAAGTGAGGCGGAATGGGATGGTGGAGCTGGAGATGCGATGTATAGTGATTACCGGAGGATGCAGAGGAGCACGTTCTTGATCGCGCATTTACGCGAGAGGGAGGGCCGGGTCAGGGAAGAGATGAGCAGGTTTTTGGGAATCATGGAGACGTTGGGCGTCAAGAAACTCGAGGAGGTGCCCTCGGCTGCCGAGACTTTCGCCTTGGACTGCCATGATTTGAACTTGGAGAATGTCTTTGTGGACGAGAAGGATAACACAAAAATCGTGAGTCACGAATGATGCGTTTCATCAATGAAAGTACTGATAAAAGATCACGGCATAGACCTGTATCATCGATTGGGAGTCCACGACAACCCGTCCTCTCTGGGCATGCGCTCACGCCCCTGCATTTCTCCACAATAGTCCCTTCACCACTCGGCTCTACCGGCAGGCGGTTCTAAAGCTTGCAAACAAGCCTCCCACGACCCCTCCTCGGCAACAACGGGGATACTTCGCCCCTTTCTCCCACACCTCCTCCGTCGATATCGCCTCGCTCGCGAAGGAGTGGCTATTCTACGAGGAGAGTGGGGCGAGACTGAGGATGGCGCACCGGTGCATCGAGTGGGATGGATGGGAGGAGGGGTTGGTTGAGAGCATCCTTGGGCCAGAGGATCAGGAGGAAGATTGGTTCAAGGAATGGGAGGAACCAACTTTGGATAGCCCTCTCACGGCTCACCCCGACATGATGGACGGCCTCGACGCTATCGCCTCTATGATAACCCTCAACGACGTCCAAAACGGTGACATACGAGAGGGCGTCACCAACGGAAACGATGGCGGGAGCGACAGAAAATCCGAAGATACAGGAAGTCCCGCCTCCGCTTCTTCGAAAACCGGACCGGTCTCCGACGGAAAACTTAACTCACACGGGATTGGGAGGAAGAAGAAACTCGCTACCAAGGTCGTCGAGGAGGAGAAGGCGAAGGAGAATCAGCTTGGACCCGGAGGTGATATTTGTGGTGGGATTGGCGGAGAGTTGGGGAGGAGGTTAGAGGCTTGGTTACATCAAAATCAACATACCCCGCCCGTCGCTTGGTCGGGGATCGGCAGTCCTGCAATAAGCAGGACGGTTTCGTTTGGTGAGTAGTGGTGTCGGGGCTGTCATAACCCCCCGCCACTGGGACGTTTCGGTCGTTACGCTTGGCGCATGGGAAGGGTTTATCCCTCCCTTTCTCCCTTCTTGTGACCCACCGGGTTTTCAGCCTCTTTCGATTCCCTGTTCCTCCAGTGACCGTACGTGAGATTATTAGATTGCGTGGTTTTGGTTACGGGATCGCATTTTATTATCGACGTTCCGTTGGTTCCTTCCTTCCCTCCTGTATCTGTATTTATCCCCCTGCCTAATTGCAGAGGGTTATTGATGTGAAATTTATACCTGTGAACGCTTGACGTTATGTTTGGTGATCATGAGCGTGGGCATGCCGCAATGTGCATGGTCCCGGTGGGGTATACTCGGGTGGGTTAGGTACCGTGACGATTAATTCAAGAACCACCAGGATATACAACCAGGGAGGAACACCTCAATTTCGAGCGAACAGATATCCACCTCTTCTACTTGCTCCAAGGGTGTGTAGATATATTCCGGGGTCGACGGAACTTCCCTGGTTACACTTGGGGTGGGGGTAAAACCACACCGGTTCCCACCGGTTCTGTGAAACGGAGCGTTCCGTGTCGGTAAGCCACCAAGGAATTATAGAGGTTACCCAAGCTACGGCCGGACACTGGTGAGGAGTGGGGTGCCGAGGATCTGGACGATCTGAATGCCTGAAAGGTATCGGAGGAGTTGTGGAGATGCAGGGAGGAATTTCCGGATGGGGGGTGGTAGTCACCCAACGAAGGTGGGTTTGGGGGGGGGGGGTACGCCGGGACCAGAGGGGTTGGAGGCGATAACTCGACCCCGGTGCGAGCACGCGGTGGTGAGAACCTCCTCCTTGAGACCCCGGATGTAAGGCGAGATATACAAGATGGGCTCAGAGGTGGGGCGAAAGGAGGGAATTCAGTAGATCGGCGTAGCAACTGGTGCATGTGTTTGAACGGTACGGTTATAGTATCCTCAATGAGAGCTCGCTGGAGTGGACTGAACGTAGACTCGCTCTCGGGGTTTCGTTGGAGGGCGTGGAGCGGTCGTTTAATAATTGATGGCGATATCTGCACCGTAACAGCGTGGGGTCATGAAAACGAGTAAACGTGGGAATTTTGTGTTGAGCTCAGGGCGAACTCCTCCACCTCGCTGAACGAACGTTGGGCAGCGTGGCATATCGTCTCATACGGTCCATTGCGACGGTCGGGCGGATTTTTTGGGGGAAAACGGGCGTTCCAAAGGACAGGACGGTGTAGTTAGGCAGGATCATCCCATTGCGAAATCAACGATCAAGTTTGGTTATGACGTGTGGCAGCTACATACATCTTTACGTCCTGTGCCCAAATAATTATGCCATGTATGGATGAAGGGAAGTAAATCTTGCCGGCGTCGGGAGGCCCAACGGCAACCAGAGTCGTTGTCGAGGCGGGGAACACTTGACAATGTTCCCCTCACTCTCCGGACAGACCGACGGATAGCGGGGAGTAGAAGTGGTGTGCGGCCGCTTGGATGCCTCTCACTCAGCCCAGCGAGTATTCCTTTCCCACAGGTGGGTGTCTTCTCTCTACATGAGGAGGGGCAGGGAACCTGCCAAGATATAAACGCTATCTGTCAACAAGGTTTGACGTAGAACACACTCCCAACTGTCCCGGGGAATGAAATAGCCAGAGTTGTCACCGCCGATACTCCTCTTGACTTGTACGTCTGATGTGCCATCTCTCTCGGCCTTGGTGACCGCGGGCCGGCTGGTGTGTTCAAATAGGATGACGGTTAAGATAATTGAGCGATAATGTACAGCTGTCTGGAAATGGTACAACCCATTAGAGGGGACTTTACATCTGCATCTCTTGATCTTCCAAAGCGGCGGTGAAAGCGGTGTCGTCGATCCCGTCCCAGTCGCTGAGGTCAAAGTACTCGTCGACGGCCTCCTCGAGCTCGCCCTTGGTAACCTCCTCAGCGTACTGGGCCAGCTCCTCCTCGTCAAAATCTTCGGGAAGATCCTGCGGAAGATTGACAAGGTTCTTTTGGGGTGGAGCTGATCAAAGATCAGTGGGAACAGTTGACGACCAATGGGGCAATTGGCATCAGACCTTGGAGTTCGTGTTCCCAATGGGAGATATCCTCCATGTCAGGATCAACCGACGAGCCGACCTCCAGCTGATAACTCAGGCGAAAGTTATGCTGTTGCTTGTGCCTGGCGCTAGCCATAATGCGCCTAAATAGCTGGAACAGGGGTAAGCGCATCAGAAGGGCAAACTGAAGACAACTCTCATACGCACCTCATCATTCAGAACATCGTCTTCCGCGTCCTGGCTCTCGCTCTCCTCCATCTCCGCGTCGTCGTCAAAGTCGAACCCGTCGCTGCTGAGTGCACACGAGGACCTCCGCCGGTTGAGGACCTGATCATGACGAGCTTTCTGTGCGCGTTCGAAGCATCGCTTTTTGAACTGTTCCCGGAGGAAGGCCTTGCGAGGGTTTTCTTGTGCTGGCGTTGGGCTAGAGAAGTCCCGGTTCTTGTATTGCCGGTGGCGAGTCGGAGTTCGGGGAACGGGAGTAGAGGAGCTAAAGTGGGAGGCGGGGGCAAGCGGCGAAGACGGAGGTGGTAGTTGTGACGAGTTTGAGAAACGAGGGGGAGGAGGTGAAGCAGCAAGCATGAAGCTCGTCATGGGATCTGGCTTTTGTTCCAGTTGTTGTCGGTGATGGTCGTGGAGTGACGGTCATGGGCACGGCCGCGACCCGACGCGTCTGTGGCTGAAATTGAAATATCTCACGTGACGTAGAGAGAGACCGATGTCCGGCACTGAAGTTCGTTCGTCGCTTACGCTCGCCTCCCTGAAACGGTCTAGCAAGAACTGAAGTGGAAGAACCTCGTGTATTTAAGGGCAACGTCAATCATGCCAGCCTTTACGTTCTCCTCTCCACTTGCTCCCGCCGCCAATGTCTCCGACCCACCAAGCGGATTGGTACGACTGGTTTTTTCTTCGCGTTTTCTGGTGGGCTGACCCATTGACCGCAGTCTGACCAAGCAAGAGAAGCGAAGAGACCAAGAGCAGGCTTTGCGCGGGGTCCTGGCCCTCCCACTCGCCTCTGAGGACCACATTCTCCGTCTTTCTCTGGCACAGATTGCCGACTCGTGCGCGATCGGAGACAACACCCCCTCCACCGTCCGAGACGTGTTTCTCAAACAGGCCCTCAAGGCGCATGTTGCCACCAACTGCATCGCGGAGTTCCTCCCCAACAACTCCGCCACCCACGGGGAGAAGGATACTCGCCCGTTCCTCGGCGTACCGATCAGCATCAAGGACACCTGCAACTATGAGGGTACCGATTCCACTCTGGGTTACTCCTGCAACGTCAACAAACCTGCTTCCTCCCACTCTGTCATTGTCCAAATGCTACTTGATGCTGGAGCCACTCTGCACGTAAAGACGACGGTACCGACGGGACTGCTGGCGCTGGAGACCGACTCGGATTTGTATGGGTACTGTTCAAACCCCTACAACTCCAAATTCACGACTGGGGCGTCAACAGGCGGTGGTGCGGCATTGCTCGCATACGGAGGGAGTAAAATCGAGATTGGGTCGGACTTTGGGGGGAGCGTCCGCATCCCGGCCCACTTCAACGGTCTCTACTCCATCAAGGCCTCTTACGGGAGATTTCCAGAAACAGGCATGGCTTCCTTCTGCCCAGGACTCCAGGGCATTCCCCTCGTCACGTCACCCATGGCGCAGAACCTGGAAGACCTAACCGAGTTCTTCCACCGGTTCGTCGATTTGAAACCGTGGGTGCATTGTCATATCGTAAGCCATTCCCCGATCTGCACTCGATCGGTTCGTTTACCAATCCACATGCGTTAGTGCGTTCCTCTCCCCTGGCGCCCCGTCGAGTTTGGAGAACCAACGAGCCGCAAGTTGCGGTTTGGCGTCGTGTGGTCCGACGGCATTACCACACCGACCCCGGCATGCAAACGGGCGCTGCGGCTTGTCATCGACGCATTGAAGGATCAAGGGCACGAGGTCGTCGATTAGTGGGTGCATTCCATATCAGGAACGGCGTGTTCGTGTTGATCCATTCCCACCTACAACAGTCACCCTCCAAACCTATTGTATGGGATAAGTTTGGCACTCCAGATTGCCTTTTGTGCTGGGTGTGAGTACGTTCCTGTCACCGATCTGTTCCCTACTGACCGTCGGGGGGATCAAATCTCAGCGCCCACGCTCAAGCCGTTACGCAAGGGTGAATCCATCAACGAGGCTGCGGTAAAGGGGAACTTCCTCCAGAATCTTCCCAACATCGTTAGAAAGGGAATGGCCTGGATGCTCAGAAACTATTCCTTACCTCCTGGCCGAAACGACGACTGGGCCACTCTCCTTGAAGGGTTTGGAATGTGCCCTTCCATCGAAGAGGAACGCACGCTGTTTGCCAAGAAGGATATCTATCTCGCCGAGTGGAACAAGAGCCTGAACGAGAACAACCTCGATTTCGTTCTGGCGCTCCCTTTCCCCACACCCGCGATCCCGAGGAACTCCACGGGCAAGGCCACCTTCATGTCAGCCGCCGGAAGTTTCATCTACAACTTCGTTCGTTCTCTTCTTTCCCATCGACCTGCGTTTGAAACCGACACTGACCTCCCCCCCCCCTCTTTTAGCTCGACTATTCGGCCGGATGCTTGCCAGTCACGTTTGTGGACAAAGCCGTCGACTCTCTTCCCAGCGATTTCACGTCCGGTCCGGAATACTCTCACATGAACGACATCTCCCGCGCTCTTCACGAACTCTACGATGCGGACGCCATGAACGGTCTTCCTGTTGGTGTTCAAGTCATCGGTCGTAGGTTGGAAGAGGAGAAGGTCTTGGCCGGTATGAAAGTAGTCAAGGAAGCTCTCGCTACAAGCGGTACCGTTTTCACTCCCAAGAGGTTTTAGATTTTACGTTCGTTAGGACACCTCACATCTAATCGGTTCATTGTCTATCCTGTAACTTTTACCCCATCCCCTGGATCTCCCCGGTATCCTGTATGTTAATCACCCTTACCCCACTCTCCACAGTGTACCAAAGTCGTCCTTCGTTTGTCCGCATTTCTTGACTACTTGGTAGTTTACCTGTATATCTTTCGAACAATTGCATCCCCCCAGGATTGAGCCCACCCGGCGCGCGCGAAAGTGAAAGCAGAAACAAAGCGAGGCGATTCATTATCATTCTTTTCTTACGTCTACCTGGCAAAAAGCCCAAAACATATTGCAGGGGAAAGGAGGGGTGGATTCGGGCTGGGAGACTTAAATGTCCATCTTGTCCTCGTATCCGGGGTTCTTTTTCAGGATAACGCAACCCTCGAGGACGTGAGCGTATGGGATCCACTCCTCTGTGGCCAACTCTGCACGTTCCGTCGTGCCCAACCGTACGGGTGACGTGTGAGTTTGAAATCCCGAGATCGTCCGTGGCTTTCCTGCTTGACCGACAACTTCGACAGCCTGCACAAGTTGATTTAGGGTCGGCGATAAAGACAAGATGAGTTGAACTCGTAACGTACCTGACCAACGCGGACCGTAACAGGAAGGTTCTTCAGGTCCTCGTCAAGAGTGATCATGAACCTCGGGTACATCGCCGGCACGAGGTAGTACAACATCCAATGGTATTTGTCCAGCACGACTTTCAGGTGAATTCGTAAGTGAAAAATGTGCGCGAACCAAAGGAAAAAAACGTGTTCCCACTCACAGGACTTCGCATCCGTGAACGCAATCAGTGTAGCCAACAGTCCAGCAACTGCAGTTCGGCTCATGATCGTCCTGTCGAAGAAGTAGGGGTACAGCGTTAAAGTGCCCTTGCCCATGTGCACAAGCCCCTGTGCGATCCGGACCATAAACAAGCAGTCAGGCTCCTTGTAGTAGTAACCGGCCAATTGACGAAGCATCTGAGCCAGACGGGCGTTGTTCGTTCCCGCACCGATCAACCCCATGGCGAAGATGGCGTTCAGCGCGACAGCGAGGTCATTGTCATGACTGTATTTCGAGAGGGTATCCATGATGTGGAGTTGGGGGTTTGAGACGCTGATTAGGCCGAGAGCCAGGGGGACTGCCTTCCGGATTGTAGGTTCGCCGTAGTGCATCTACATGACCATGCTCCGTCGATGAGTACCCAAAACCACGATCGCCCGCATTACTCACCAGGTGGTTGAACTGTCTCAAAGACATCTCTGCTCCGATGTCTTCGCCCATCGCGATCAAGGCAATACCGAGTACAGCGAAGCCTTGGAAGGTGTCATCGATCTCCTTCTCATCCTTCTTATCCTCATCGCCCTCCTTCTCGGACTCCTTCTTCTCGTAGTGGTCCTCGCAATGATGGAGCAGCTTCTGCACCTTCAGAACGTCTCCGGTTCCAGCTGCCGAACACATGTTCACGAGGACATCAGCCTGCTTGGCGATCGGGTGTTCGATCGCCTTCAGGGTGATGATGGTGGCATCTGACG
>Ga0307516_10003235_pt1 | contig 21132 bp, 21 predicted proteins | sample 19_EM_MG_FD_203310 | JGI IMG/M metagenome (GOLD analysis project Ga0307516, IMG submission 203310) | Populus trichocarpa ectomycorrhiza microbial communities from riparian zone in the Pacific Northwest, United States - 19_EM | ecosystem: Host-associated > Plants > Roots > Unclassified | place...
CGTACGACATCCTGCGCCAGCAACTGGGTGCTGCCGCCGCCGCACTGGCCACGCTGCTGCCGTTCGCAGCCCAGCGCCTGCAGCACCTGCAGCACCTGCTGTCCCGCGAAGGCAACAGCGTCAGCGCTGCGGCCCAGGTGGGCCAGGCCCTGGGCTGGCTGCGCGAGCGCCGCCTCACGGCCTTCGAGACTGAAACCCGCATCGAGGCGGCCCGCATGCTCATCGGGCGCGATGCCCTGCATGCGGCCGGCGAGGTGATTGCCCCGCTGACCGCCAACGAACAGCAGGCCCAGCGTGGCCGCCATGGGCTGGAGCTGGCCTACTGCATGGCCCGGCTGCACCAGCATCAAGGCCGGCCGCAGGATGCACTGCGCCTGTACCGGCAACACACCCAGCTGGCCGTGCTGTCGCTGCGCAACGACGGTGGGCAGAAGAAGACCCCGCGCTTCATGGACCTGCCGCAATCGGCCGGGCCGGGCAGCACCCTGGCCGCCGTGATGGGCAGCCCGGCGGGCGACGCCGCCAAGATGCGCCTGCCGCTGCGCTACCGGCGTGCCTACCAGTACATCATGGAGCACCTGAACGACGAGAACCTGTCGGTGCGCCAGGTGGCGGCCCATGTGGACGTGACCGAGCGGGCCCTGCAACTGGCCTTCCGCTCGCACCTGGGCATGACCCCGGCCGAGCTGATCCGCACCCGCCGCATGGAACACATCCGCGACGACCTGTGCCAGGAAACCGGTGGCCGCGGCGTGCGCGAGGTGGCAGCCCGCTGGGGCATCACCAACCGCTCCACGCTGTCGAACAGCTACCGCGCGCACTTCGACGAAACACCCACGCAAACGCTGCGTGGTGGCGCGCACACCGCCGGCGACGAACCGGCCATGTGGATGGCGGTGAGCATGCCCCAGCCGCAGGATGCCGGCCTCGGATCCCTCGCCTCGTGAAGGTGGGCACCCGGCACCGGAGTACCGGCGCCGGGTCAGAAGAAGTCTTCGTCCTCCCCGGCGTACCGCAGGCGCTGGCGCTCTTGCCGGAGCATGTGCTTGGTGGCGGCCTTGTCGCCCAGCCGGCGCAGGTCTTGCCGGATCCTGGTCGCGAGGCTCCTCAGTCGCTTGGCCTCCTGGTCGATGGCGCTCAGCAGCTTCTTCGGGCTGGAGTTCCATTCGGACTGCAGGCCAAAGTCCATGAGAAAGCCCGACTCCACGCGCACGATCTCTTGCTTCAACTCGGCCAGTTGCTCCGCCAGCACCTTGTTGTAGTGCTTCAGGCGCTGCGTGCTGGCCCGGCCCACATGGCCGGCGTCCACCTGCTCGATCTGCAACTGCAACTCCAGCAGCGTGAGCAGGTCGTTCGCGGCATAGGCCTGGTTGACCTTCTGCATCAGCGCGGTCTTGGCCTCGCGGGCCGTGGCATCGGGCTCGCGGTCGGGGTGCAGGGCGCTGGCCAGCTTGCGGAAGACCTCGCGCAGCGACTGCGTGGCCTCTTGCGCCTCGGCCTCGCGCCGCTTCTGCGCGGCGGTCTGGCGGCGGGGCCGGGCCGGTGCCTCATGGGGTGATCCGGAGCCTTCCGCGGCCTGGCTCTTGAGGGCCTCCTGCATGCGCCGGAACAGTTCTTCCTCGGAGCCGATCTGGTCCGGGTCGCCCAGGTCCACGCCGGTCATGGTTTCCATCATGGCCTGCAAGGCGGTGCGCGCCTCCTGCTGCCCGGTGTCGAAATCCACGTCGCTGTGCTGGTCGAACAAGGCTTTCAGTTCCGCGTCGTCCTCGTCCTGGCTGGCCAGGAGTTCGCCCGCGCTGTCAGCGATCAACTCATTCAGCGTGGCACGCTCGCCCTTGGTCCAGCCGGGCTGCAGCAGCAGGCCGGCCAGCGCAAAGGTCCATTCGCGCTGCGCGGCCCGGGCGCTGTCGAGCAGGGGCACGATCACCTGCGCATGGGTGCGCCGGTACTGCGGGATGAAGTCGTGCCAGCCGGCCAGGGTCTGGCGCAGCTTCTCGATCTGCTTGATCAAGGTGTTGAAGCGCTTCTGCTCCGGGCTCAGCGCGGCATCGCTGGTGGCGCTGGAGATCTGCAGGCCCTGGGGGGTGGGGGTCGCTTTCATGCGTAGTGTCTCGATGCGAGGGTCATGCCGGGTCCATGCCGGCCGGGTGGAGCTTCAGCGGCCGCGCAGGAACAAGCCGTCCAGTTCCTTCAGCGTGACCTGCCGCCACGTGGGCCGGCCATGGTTGCACTGGTCGGCACGGTCGGTGGTTTCCATGTCGCGCAGCAAGGCGTTCATCTCGTCGAGCGTGAGCTTGCGGTTGGCACGCACCGCGCCATGGCAGGCCATGGTGGCCAGCAACTCGTCGCGGGCGCGTTGCACCACGCGGCTGGAGTCCACCTGGGCCAGGTCGGCCAGCACCGAGCGCGTGAGGTCGGCCAGGTCCGCCTGCGGCAGCGCGGCGGGCCGGCTGCGCACGGCCAACGTGGTGGCGGACAAGAGGGCCACGTCCAGGCCCAGTTGCCGCAAGGTGTCGCGCTGGGTCTCGGCCGTGGCGATCTCGGACGGCGTGGCCGCAAACGTCACGGGGATCAACAGCGGCTGGGTTTCCAGCTCGGCCTCGCCCAGCGTGTTCTTCAGGCGCTCGTAGACGATGCGCTCGTGCGCCGCGTGCATGTCCACGATCACCAGGCCCTGGGCATTTTCAGCCAGGATGTAGACGCCGCTCAGCTGCGCGATGGCGCGGCCCAGCGGCCAGACCGGGGGCTCCGCAGCAGGAGGCAGGGCGGCGGCCGGTGCGGGCGTGGACAGGGCGGCAGGCAAGGGTGCGGCAGGCCAGGGCGGCGAGGCTTCCTGCGCGTACAGCGTGCCCGCTTGCTGCAGGGCCAGCGACACCTGCGCGGCCGAAGGCACCGGGGGCCGCGCGCCGGGGTTGAAGCCGGTGCCGAAACTCCCACCGGCTGCGGGCCGGGCCGCCGGTGCAGGCAAAGGCAGCGGTGCGGATGTGTCGCCCAACCCCGCCAGCGCCAGGGGCGCCGGTGCGTCCCCCGCCACCGAGCGCGACAAGGCCAGTGCCGCCTCCACCGCATGGCGCACGGCCTGGTGCACCTCGCGTGAGTCGCGGAAGCGCACCTCGATCTTGGTCGGGTGCACGTTCACGTCCACGCGTTCCGGTGCGATGTCGATGAAGAGCACGTAGCAGGGCTGGCGCGTGCCGTGCAGCACGTCTTCATAGGCGGCACGCACGCCGTGCGCGATGAGCCGGTCGCGCACGAAGCGGCCGTTGACGTACACGTACTGCTGGTCCGCCCGCGAGCGGGCCGTCTCGGGTGAGCCGGCCCGGCCGCGCACGCGCAGCGGCCCGTGCTGGGCATCGAGCGCGCGGCTCTGGTCGACGAACTCATCGTCCAGCACGTCGCGCAGGCGCTGCTCCGGCGAGCCGGCACGCCACTGTTGCACCAGCCGGCCTTCGTGCCACACCGCAAAACCCACGTCGGGCCGCACCAGCGCATGGCGGCGCACGGCTTCCACGCAATGGGCCAGCTCAGTGGCATCGGTCTTGAGGAACTTGCGCCGCGCCGGCGTGCTGAAGAAGAGTTCGCGCACCTCCACGCTGGTGCCGATGGCCCGTGCCGCGGGGTTGAGTTCGCCCGAGCGCGCGTCCAGCCGAATGGCGTGTTCAGCCTCGGCAGTGCGGCTGGTGAGGGACAGGTCCGACACCGAGGCAATGGCCGCCAGCGCCTCGCCGCGGAAGCCCATGGTGGCCACGCTCTCCAGGTCGGCCAGCGAGGCGATCTTGCTGGTGGCATGGCGCTTCAGCGCCAGGGGCAGGTCGGCCGCTGCAATGCCGGCGCCGTCGTCCTCCACCACGATGCTGCGCACGCCGCCGGCCATCAGGCGCACGGTGATCTGCGTGGCCCCGGCGTCGAGTGCGTTGTCCACCAGTTCGCGTACCACGGAGGCGGGGCGCTCCACCACTTCGCCTGCCGCGATCTGGCTCACCAGTTCGTCGGGGAGTTCCTGGATCGGGCGGCGCGGCGCGCGGGGGAGGGGGACTGCGTTCATGGGGGGATTCTAGGAAGAAGGCAGGGCCTGGCCTTTGAGCATGACCGGCAGGCTGCCACCGATTCGCGCATGTCCCAACCAAACCCTTGACAACCCGCATTGGAGCCAGGTTACAGAACAATACCCGTTGACTTCCAGTTCGGCCCGTCCAGAATGAATACGGCACACACGAACAATGAACTTGCGGGGTGGATGGTTGTTTCTTCTGCTGACCCTGATCTGCGTGCGGCCCCAGTCGGGCCGGCTTGGCATCGTCGAAGCATTTCGTTGCAAGATCCCTGTGGGACATGCTCCGTATGCGGCTCGGCGTGGCACCCATTGCAGCCTCGCGCAACCCCGGGACCCGGGGCTCCAGCGTGCGATCCAGGCGCCGATAGCACAGGATCCACGGTCCGGGACCCCTCGCGTGTGCAGCCATATTGATTCAAATCAACCCAACCCCTCCATCGGCTGGCGCTGCGTCGCCCCCGGAGCCGTTGGCATGCGCTGCCGTCAGGCGAGGAGTCTGCAATGAATGAAGTTTCCCCCGTGCTCGCGAGGCTCAATGTGGATGGCTTGTCCAACGTCGACGTCGCCCGCGTGCAGGCGTTTCTGCCGTACTGCATGGGCCGCACCCGCTGCCGCTGGCAACTGGCATCCGCCGGCGATCTGGGCCATGCCTTGTTCGTCGACGTCGATGAACCCGCCACCATCAATGGCGCGCACCGTGTACCGGGCGGGATCGTGCGCATCCAGCGGCGTGGCACTTTGCGCGTACCGTCTGGCGACCCCATGGTGCTGTCCTCACCCCTGCAACTGGAGGAATTCATCCAGATGCTCCAGCGTCTCGAAGCGCGCATTGCCCGGGCAGCGGTCATGACGCCCGCTGCGGCACGGCTCATGCCAACCGCGGCCACGTGGTCACGGCCGTCCGGCAGCGACCGCACCCCGCTGCCTGCCAAGGCGCCGGCTGCGGCCTGGCAGGCTCAAGCGGCGCAACAGCCGGAGCAGGGTGCCTCCTTGTCGCTGACGGCCGCCTACAGACTCAAGCGCTGGCCGCCCGCCGGCATCCTGAGTACACATCGTTACAACGCGCGCCTGGCCAGCTTCCTGTCGGCCCGGCACCTGACCCCCCGGCAACTGAGCACCTTCAGCAATGTCGACAGCAGCTGGTGCGTCGAGTTTCTCTCGGCCCTGCAAGGGGTCGGCTTGCTGGACAAACAGGAGGCGGCTGCGCATGTGCCGCGTGCGGCCCGATTGCCGGCCGAACACGCCGCGGCGGCCCCTGCGCATCGATCCGCCAATCTGCTGGGCCGCATCCGCCGCCGGCTCGGTATCGAATAAAGCCCATGGCAGACCACAAGATCGTTTTTGCCGGCTCGCCCGGCGCGGGCAAGACCACCGCCATCGGGGCCATCAGCGACCGCCCGCCCATCGTCACCGATGTGCGCAACAGCGACAGCTCGCTCAAGAAAGACTTCACCACCGTGGGCATGGACTACGGCGAACTCGACCTTGGCGACGGCGAGCGCGTGCGCCTGTTCGGCACCCCTGGCCAGGCGCGCTTCGACTTCCTCTGGAGCATCCTGGCGACCAACGCGCTGGGCCTGGTGATCCTGATCGACAACTCGCGCGCCGACCCGCTCCAGGACCTGGGCCTCTACCTCGACGGCTTCAAGCACCTGCTGCCCGAGGTGGCTTGCACCGTGGGGATCGGGCGCACCGAGAGCCACCCCAGCCCGTCGCTCGACGAGTTCGGCGATTTCCTGGCTGAACGCGGGCTGATCTGCCCGGTGTTGCCGGTGGACGTGCGGCGTCGCGACGACGTGCTGCTCATCATCGACACGGTGCTGGCCCAGGCCGAAGCACGCATTGACTAGCCACCATGACCCTGCCTGCTCATCTGCTCAACCACGCCCGGCACGAAGCCGAGTACCTTCTCCGGGAGGTCGGTGGCGCGCGTGCAGTCGTGGTGGCCACCGTGGACGGCTTCGACGTGGCGCATGCCCGGCGCCACGACCTCGAAGCTTCCCGCATGGCGGCCATGGCCAGCTCAATCGCGGCGCTCGGCCAGGTCGTGGCGTATGAGGCCGGGCTGGGGGCGCCACGCTGCATGATCGTGGAGGCCGCGGAGGGCTACGTGATCGTGCGCTCGGTGCCGCGCCGGGACCACCCGCTGGTGATCCAGTTGCTGACCGACCGCACGGGGCTGCTGGGCCTGGCCTTGCAGCAGCTGTCCCGCAGCGGCCAGCAACTGGAGGCCGCGTGAAGGCCCAGCTGATTTCGAGTGAACTGGACCGCATGGCTGCACTGGATGGCATCCGTTCGTGCGCGCTGGTCGAGGCGCCCAGCGGCCTGGTGTGGCATGCCACCGCGCGCCAGGGCAACGAGCACCTGTGGGAGGCCGCCATCGACTACTGGCGCCTGCATCAGCGCCAGCGGGTTCATTTCGAAACCCTGGGCGACCTGCACGCGGCCGTGATGTATCACCGCCATGAAGTGCTGGCCGTGCTGCCTTGCACGCGCGAGCCCGAGTTGCTGGTAGTGTGCGTGGCCACCCATGCGGGCGTGGACTGGCTGCATTGGCAAAAGCTTGTGCGCGGCCTGGCCAGGCAGATCGAAGCGGCCATGGCCCGCTGATGCCCCTTTGTCCTACGCAGTCGACACCCTGGCCGGTCGGGTGCTCGCTGCGCCTCTCCCTGCATGGAGACCGGCAATTTCTCGACACCTACATGAATTGGAAGGACTCTCATGGCAACCATCAAGCAATCTCTTGAAGACCTGCTCACGTCCGACGGTGCGATGTGTGCGGCAATCGTGGATTCCAACAGCGGCATGATGCTGGGCTCGGCCGGCAGCGGGGTCGACCTGGAAGTGGCCGCAGCCGGCAACACCGAGGTCGTGCGCGCCAAGCTCAAGACCATGCGCTCGCTGGGCCTGAACGACGTGATCGACGACATCCTCATCACACTGGGCAAGCAGTACCACATCCTGCGCCCCCTGGCGCGCCGCGAAGGGGTGTTCGTGTACTTCGTGCTGGATCGGAACAAGTCGAACCTGGCCCTGGCCCGGCGCAAGGTGCAAGACGTGGAACGCGAACTCGCCTTCTGACGACTGGGTGGCAAGGCGGGGGCGGAATCGCCCCCAGGCCGGCTGCGCCGGCCGTCCCCCGAGGGGGTCCGGCAAAGTGGCAGAGCCACTTTTGCTGGTGAGCCGCGGCGATGCGTCTTTGGTATGGTTCCCCACCATGCACCACCTGGACATCGTCGTCACCCTGGCCGGCGGCCTTGCCGTGGCCCTGCTCTTCGGCGCCCTGACGCGCCGCCTGGGCCTCTCCACCCTGGTGGGCTACCTGCTGGCCGGCGTGGTGGTGGGCCCGCACACGCCCGGCTTCGTGGCCGACCAGGGCCTGGCCTCGCAGTTGGCCGAGGTCGGCGTGATCCTGCTGATGTTCGGGGTGGGCCTGCACTTTCACCCGCAGGAACTGCTGCGCGTCTGGCGCCTGGCCGTGCCGGGCGCGGTGGGGCAGAGCCTGGTGGCGGGCCTGGCCGGCTGGGGGCTGGCGCGCTGGTTCGGCTGGAGCGATGCCGCCGGCCTGGTGTTCGGCATGGCGCTGGCGGTCGCCAGCACGGTGGTGCTGATGCGCATGCTGGTGGAGCGCGGCCGTCTCAGTACCTCGGACGGCCATGCCGCGGTGGGCTGGCTCATCGTGGAAGACCTGTTCACCGTGGCGGCGCTGGTGGTGCTGCCGGTGCTGGCGGCGCCGGCCGGGCAAGGCTCCGTGGGTGCGGCGCTGGGCTTGGCGCTGCTCAAGGTGGGCGCCTTTGCCGGCCTGGTGGCGCTGGCCGGCACGCGGCTGGTGTCGCGCCTGCTGGAGCGTGTGGCGCGCACCCGGTCGGCGGAACTCTTCACCTTGTCGGTGTTCGTGGTGGCCCTCGGCATTGCCGCGCTGGCGGCCGAGGTGTTCCACGTGTCGGTGGCGCTGGGGGCGTTCTTCGGCGGCTTGCTGGTGGGCCAGTCGCGCTTCGGGCCGCAGGCTGCGGCCGACATGGCGCCGTTCCGCGACGTGTTCTCGGCGCTCTTCTTCGTTTCGGTGGGCATGTTGTTCGACCCTGGTTTCGTGCTGCGCGAGCCGCTCATCGTGCTGGGCGTGCTGGCGGTGGTGCTGGTGCTCAAGCCCCTGGTGGCCTGGGGCATCGTGCGGGCCCTGCGCGAGAACGCCCGCACTGCGGCCACGGTGGCGGTGGGCCTGGCGCAGATCGGCGAGTTCTCCTTCATCCTGGCCAGCCTGGGCGTCACCAGCGGCGTGCTGCCGGCCCCGGCGATGGACGCGCTGGTGGTGGGCGCCATTGTCTCCATTGCGATCAACCCGCTGCTGTTCACGGCCGCCGACCGGCTGCTGGCGCGCCAGGCCGACGCCGCGCCGCCCATGCCGCCGGCTCAGCCGCTGGGCATTGCCGTGGTGGTGGCCGACCATGGCCCGCTGGCGCGCCGGTTCGCGGCCCGCTGTGCCGAGGCCGGCGTGCCGGTTGCCATCATCGACGACGATGCCGAGGCCGCCCCCGGCGCCCATGTGGTGTTCGGCGACGCCGGCCGGCCCGAGGTGCTGGCCGCAGCCGGCGTGGCCGAGGCCCGTGTGCTGGTGATCGCCGATGCCCCGCTGGCCAAGAAGATCCGCGTGTGCACCGCGGCCCGCATCCTCAACCCGCGGGTGGAAATCATCGCTGCCGCGCATGGCGAGGCCGAGGCGGCGTGGCTGCGCGAGCTGGGGGTCGACGTGGTGTGCGATGCCACCGAGGAACTGAGCCAGCAGCTCACGCGCGCCGTGCGGGCGCGCCTTTGAAACCCCATCACAATCGCGCCATGGAATTCATTCACCTCCTGATCGACTTCGTGCTGCACGTGGACCAGCACCTGATGGTGTTCGTGCAGCACTACGGCGCCTGGGTCTATGCGTTGCTGTTCCTCATCATCTTCGTCGAGACCGGCGTGGTGGTCATGCCGTTCCTGCCGGGTGACTCGCTGCTGTTCATCGTCGGCGCCATGTGCGGGGTGGGGCTGATGGACTACTGGCTCTCGCTGGCCCTGCTGTTTGCCGCCGCGGTGGCGGGCAACCAGAGCAACTACACCATCGGCAGCTTCATCGGCCCCAAGGTGTTCAAGTGGGAGCAGTCGCGCTGGTTCAACAAGCGCGCCTTCCTGCAGGCGCATGAGTTCTATGAGCGCTATGGCGGCATCACCATCGTGATCGCGCGCTTCATGCCCTTCGTGCGCACCTTTGCGCCCTTCGTGGCGGGCGTGGCACAGATGACCCGGCGCAAGTTCTCGCTGTACGACGTGGGCGGCGGCGCGCTGTGGGTGGGCGGCCTGCTTACGGCGGGCTACCTGTTCGGCAACATCCCCTGGGTGAAGGACAACCTGGAGAAGATCATCTGGGGGCTCATCATCGTGCCCGGCCTGATTGCGATCTTCGGTGCCTGGCGGGCGCGGCGCTCCGAGCAAGCCAAGTCGGACAAGGACGGCGCTACAGCGTCCGCTGCCGATTGAGCGGCGGGTTCTTGGCGAAGTAGCGGTTGATGCCGGTGAGCAGCGCGCCGACCAGGCGCTGCTGGTAGGCCGCGCTGCGCAGCTTGGCTTCTTCCTGCGGGTTGGAGATGAACGCCGTCTCCACCAGGATGGAGGGCACGTCCGGGGCCTTCAGCACCGCAAAGCCGGCCTGCTCGACCTGCGCCTTGTGCAACGCGCCCACCTGGCCGATGACGCCCAGCACCTCGGCGCCCAGGCGCATGCTGTCCTTGATCTGCGCCGTGGTGCTCATGTCCAGCAGGGTGCGCAGCACGCTGGTGTCGCGGGCGTTGATGTTCAGGCCGCCGATGCTGTCGGCGTTGTTCTCGCGCTGGGCCATCCAGTTGGCCGCGGCACTGCTGGCGCCCGAGCGCGACAGCGCAAACACCGAGGCGCCGCGGGCATGCGGCATGAAGTAGGCGTCGGCATGGATGGAGATGAACAGGTCGGCCTGCACGCGCCGGGCCTTGTTGACGCGCTCGTGCAGCGGCACGAAGTAGTCGGCATCGCGCGTGAGCATGGCGCGCATGTTGGGCACGGCGTTGAGGCGGTCGCGCATCTGCAGCGCGATCTTCAGCACCACGTCCTTTTCCCTCAAGCCGCTGGGACCGATGGCGCCGGGGTCTTCGCCGCCATGGCCCGGGTCGAGCGCCACGATGATGAGCCGGTCCATGCGGTCGCGCGGGCGCAGCAGCAGCCCCGGGGCCGAGGCGGCACGGGTGGGGGCAGGCGGCGCCAGGGCCACCGCGATGGGGTCCGAGGTGGCCGGTACCGCAGACGCCGCCGCGGTGGCCGTGGCCGGGCCGGATGCCGCAGTGCCAGAGGCGAGGGCTGCCGCGTCCGAGGCCGAAGGCGCCACCTGGCCGATCAGCTGGCCCAGCGCATCGGCGGCGGCCGACGCGGCGGCTGCCGGGTCCGCGGCCGGTGTCTCCTGCACAGTGCGGGCGAGCGCCTGCAGCGGGTCGCCGGGCTTGGCGGGGTACAGGTCGAACACCAGGCGGTGCCGGTAGGCGGCCACCGGGGCGAGTGAGAACACCTGGGGCGCACTGGCCTGCTTCAGGTCGAACACCACGCGCACCACGCGCGGCTGGCTCTGCCCCAGGCGCACGCCGGCGATGTTGGGGTCGTCCGAGGCCACCTTGGCCAGCAGCTCGCGCAAGGTGGGGCTCAGCTCCAGCCCGTCGATGTCGATCACCAGGCGCGGCGGCGCATCAATGAAGAAGTGCTTGGTGGCCAGCGCCACGTCCGACTCCAGCGTGACGCGTGTGTAATCGGCCGCCGGCCACACCCGCACGGCCACGATGCTGGCGCCGAAGACGATCTGCGGGCCGCACAACATCAACACCACGGCGCCCGCGCGGCCCAGGCATTGGCGGCGCGACATGGCAGGAACGGGGGCAAGGGGCGTGCCTGCGGGGATCTGCGTCATGTCAACAGTTCCTTGCCGCGGGGCGTGAACGCCTGCAGCACCACGGATCGAGAGCCGTCCACATGCGGCTCGATCACCAGCTGAAGGTCGGGCACGGGCAGCCAGGTACGCGCCCGTTGCGGCCATTCCACCAGCTTCAGCCCCGGAGCGGCAAACAGCTCGCGCAGGCCGGCTTCTTCCAGCTCGCGAGGGTCGCTGAAGCGATAGAAGTCGAAGTGCCAGGCCGGCAGCCCGGCGGGCTCGTACGGTTCAACGATGGTGTAGCTGGGGCTCTTGATGCGGCCCGTCACGCCGAGTGCGCGCAGCAGGTGCCGCACGAAGGTGGTCTTGCCGGCGCCCAGCGGGCCTTCAAGCTCGATGCAGGCCTGGCGCAGGGGGGGGTGGGCGGCCAATTGGATGGCGGCAGCTTCGCAGGCGGCTTCATCGGGCCAAGCCTGGTGAGAGGAAACCAGCGCGGGCGTTTCTAGAATCTGCGAATGCATCAAGACCATCGGCCGGTAGTTGCCACGAGACTGCTGGGACACTGCCGGCAGGAGTGGCAGCCGTGAACCCAGCGAAGTTCCAGTCAACGAATGACGGCCCGGCATTGTTGACCCGGCTCAGAGCATGGGCCGCCGATTGCGGATTCTCACAGATTGGTGTGGCCGATGTCGATCTCCATGAGGCCGAGCCCGGTCTGCTGGCCTGGCTGCACGCGGGTTTCCATGGGGAGATGGGTTACATGTCGGCCCATGGGCTCAAACGTGCGCGGCCCGCGGAGCTGGTGCCCGGGACCGTGAGGGTGATCACCGCGCGCATGGATTATTTGCCCCTCGCCACGCCAGAGGGTTGGCGGGCCATCGAGTTCAGCCGGCTGGAGGTGCCCGCACAGGCCACCGTGTCGCTGTATGCCCGCGGCCGCGACTATCACAAGGTCTTGCGCTCGCGCCTGCAGCGGCTGGCCGAGCGCCTGCAGGAGCAGGTGGGCCTCTATGGGCACCGCGTCTTCACCGATTCGGCGCCGGTGCTGGAGGTGGAACTGGCCTCGCGCTCCGGGCTGGGCTGGCGCGGCAAACACACACTCACGCTGTCGCGCGAGGCCGGCTCCATGTTCTTCCTGGGCGAGATCTACGTGGACCTGCCGCTGCCCCTCACTGAGCCGGCCAGTGCGCATTGCGGCAGTTGCCGGGCCTGCCTGGACGTGTGCCCCACGCAGGCCATCGTGGCGCCGTACCGGCTGGATGCACGGCGCTGCATCTCCTACCTCACGATCGAACACCCCGGGCCGATCCCCGAGCCGTTGCGCGTGGCCATGGGCAACCGCATCTATGGGTGCGACGATTGCCAGCTCGTGTGCCCGTGGAACCGCCATGCGCAGCGGGCCGCCCTGCCGGACTTCGATGTGCGCGAGCCCTTTGCCGCGCCCACCTTGCTGCAGCTGTGGGGCTGGGACGAGGCGCAGTTCCTGCATCTCACGCAGGGCAGCGCGATCCGCCGCATCGGCTTCGAGCGCTGGCAGCGCAACCTGGCGGTGGCGCTGGGCAATGCCTGGCGCACCGGTGGCGACGTGGCCATTGCGCAGGCGCTGCGCGAGCGGCGTGACGGGGCGAGCGCCCTGGTGCAGGAGCACATCGACTGGGCGCTGGCACAACGGCAGTGAACGACAATCGAGACAGGTTCGAACCGGGGGGCGATGATGCATCGATGGCGACGGGGAATGGGTTGGATGCTGCTGGCCGGGTGCCTGGCCGGGTACTTGGCCCCATCGGGCGCGCATGCGCTCAAGATCGAAGGCCATGTCTACGATGACACCGCCCTCGTGGCCGAGGAGTCGCTGCGGCTCAATGGCGCCGGGGTGCGCAGCCAGCTGTGGTTCAAGGCCTTCACCGTGGCGCTGTACCTGCCCCAGCCGTCCACGCAGGCCAGCAGCGTGCTGGCGCAGCCCGGCAGCAAGCGCCTGCGCTTGCGCATGCTCATCGAGGTGCCGGCCCAGGAGTTTTCCAAGGCCCTGCAGCGCGGCGTCGAAAAGAACCACAGCCCGGCCGAGCGGGCCCCCATGGCCGACCGGCTGTCGCAACTGGCCCAGGCGGTGCAAGGCCTGGGCACGCTGCACAACGGCGACACGGTGGACCTGGACTTCCAGCCCGGGCTCGGCCTGGTGCTCAGCCTCAATGGCCAGCGGCGCGGCGAGCCGGTGCCGGGCGATGATGTGTACCGCGCGCTGCTGCGCATCTTCATCGGCGAGCGGCCGGTCCAGGCGGCGCTGAAGAACGCGTTGCTGGGCGGTCGGCCCTGAGCACTTGTCCTGAAGCGCCCCCGGCTTTGCCGCCATCCACAACCACCCACAACCACCCCGCTACCCAGAGGAGATGACCCGATGCAACGCAGAACACTGATGACGGCCGGCGCCGTGCTGGCCGCCTGCCTGGCCCCCGCCTTGGCCGCGGCCGAGGGCTACCCATCCAAGCCCGTCAAGCTGGTGGTGCCCTTCGCACCCGGAGGCACCACCGACATCGTGGCGCGGGTGCTGGCCGAGAGGATCGGGCCGGCGCTGGGGCAGACCATGGTGGTGGAAAACAAGAGCGGTGGGGGCGGTGCCATCGGCGCACTCGACACCGCCAAGGCCGTGCCCGACGGGTACTCGCTGGGCGTGGCCACGGTGTCCACCACGGCGGCCAACCCGGCCATCAACCCGAAGATCGCGTACAACCCGCTGACGGACTTCACGCCCATCATCAACATCGCCGCGACGCCCAACATCATTGCGGTGCATCCGGGCTTTCCGGCCAAGGACTACAAAGGCTTCCTCGCCGAGCTGAAAAAGAACCCGGGCAAGTACAGCTTCGCCAGCACGGGCACCGGCAGCATCACCCACCTGCAGATGGAACTGTTCAAAAGCATGGTGGGCGTGTTCGTGGCGCACATACCGTACCGCGGGGCCGGCCCGGCGCTGAACGACACGGTGGCAGGCCAGGTGCCCATCATCTTTGACAACCTGCCTTCCACGCTGCCTTTCGTCAAAGACGGCCGCTTGGTGGCCATCGTGGTGTCCGCGCCGGAACGCCTGGCGGTGCTGCCCAATGTGCCCACGTTCAAGGAAGTGGGCCTGGAGCCGGTGAACCGCATGGCCTACTACGGCATCCTGGGCCCCAAGGGCCTGCCGAAGGAGGTGGTGGACAAGGTGAACGCGGCCGTGCGTGCCACCGTGGCCTTGCCGGAGGTGAAGAAGCGCATCGAGGACACCGGCTCCTTCGTCATCGCCAACTCGCCGGATGAGTTTGCGGCGCAGATCAAGGCCGAGTTCGAGATCTACAAGAAAGTCGTGCAGACGCAGGGCCTCAAGCTAGAGTGAAGAGCGACGCCAGCGCGCGCGAGGCAAGCCAGGCCGGCATCGACCGCTTCGTCGATGCCCTGTGGCTGGAAGATGGGCTGAGCGGCAACACGCTGGCGGCCTATCGGCTGGACCTGCAGGGGTATGCCGACTGGCTCGCGGGTGAGGCCGGCAAGGCGCTCGATGCCACGCAAGAGATCGACCTGCTGGCCTACATGACCGCGCGCCACGCCGGCACCCGCGCCACCACGGCGAACCGGCGGCTGACGGTGTTCAAGCGCTATTTCCGCTGGGCGCTGCGGGAGAAGCTGCTGGACCACGACCCCACGCTGCGCCTGTCCGCCGCCAAGCAGGCGCTGCGGGTGCCGCGCACGCTGAGCGAGGCGCAGGTCGAAGCCTTGCTGGGCGCCCCGGACGTGGACATCCCGCTGGGCCTGCGCGACCGCACGATGTTGGAGCTGATGTACGCCAGCGGCCTGCGCGTCACGGAACTCGTCACCCTCAAGAGCGTGCACGTGGGCCTGGACGAAGGCGCGCTGCGCGTCACCGGCAAGGGCAGCAAGGAGCGCCTGGTGCCCTTTGGCGAAGAAGCGCATGCCTGGCTGTGCCGCTACCTGGCGCAGGCCCGGCCGGTGATCCTGGGCGGCCAGCAGACCGATGCCTTGTTCGTCACGGCCCGGGGCGCCGGCATGACGCGGCAGATGTTCTGGCAGCTCATCAAGAAGCATGCACGTGCGGCCGACGTGCACGTGCCCTTGTCGCCGCACACCTTGCGGCATGCCTTCGCCACGCACCTGCTCAACCATGGCGCCGACCTGCGCGCCGTGCAACTGCTGCTGGGCCACGCCGACATCTCCACCACGCAGATCTACACCCATGTGGCACGCGAGCGCCTGAAGCTCCTGCACGCGAAGCACCATCCACGGGGCTGACGTGCACGGACGCAATGATCGGCCTGCAATGGGTCGGTCTTTTTGTTCATGAATTGCATGCAACATTGATTGCATACAAAAAGGCCGGCGCATTCGACGAATCACTCACTATTCGCATAAGCCAATGCGCATTTGTCATGAGGCGCGGTGGGCCAGACTCACCGGGCTAGGATCGCGCCCGCTGTGAACAAAACGGGTATTGAAGATGGCACAGGTAGAAGTTTTGCGTGAGGCGATTGGTACGGGGGGTGGCAATGGATCCGGATCCGCCATCGACCCTCAGGGTGAAGTAGGGGATGGGTTGACCTCGGGCAATGCGGCCTGGTCCTTCGGTGGCAACACGCCCAAGCACTTCGAGGACCACGTTTCAAAGTCCGTGCCTCGCTATGCCGATGGGCACTCGATCGTGCTTGCCATCAGCGATTTCTTCGTCAAGAAGAAATCGGTCTGCTATGAGCTGGGTTGTTCCACGGGGGCGCTGACACGCAAGCTGGCGGCGCGGCATCCGGGTGCCGGCCGCTGGGTCGGCATCGACGTGGAGCCGGACATGATTGCGCAGGCCAGGGAATACCTGGAGCGACAAAGGCCTTGTATTCAAAATGTCGAGTACGTGGCGGACGACATCCTCACCTATTCATACGAGCCGGCCGATTTCATCGTCGCGTATTACACGGCCCAATTCGTCTCCCCCCGGGTGAGGCAGGACCTGTACAACCGCATCTACCAGACGCTCAATTGGGGCAGTGCTTTCGTGTTGTTCGAAAAGGTCCGTGCGCCGGATGCTCGCTTCCAGGATATTGCGAGCAGCATCTACATTGACTACAAGCTCGAACAAGGCTATGAGGCCGGCCAGATCATCGCCAAGTCGCGCAGCCTGAAGGGTGTGCTGGAGCCGTTCTCCACCAACGGCAACCTCGACATGCTCAAGCGCGCCGGATTCGCCGACGTGATGACGATCTTCAAGCACATCTGCTTCGAAGGCTTCTTCTGCATCAAGTGACGCAAGCTGGCCGGGTTTCCATGGTTGGCCATTGAGACCCGGCCCGGCACTTTCCGGGAGGCGGAATGCAAGCTTATCTGCGCGACTACCTCGAGGCGGTCGGCATCGTGGACGGTGTGTCTGCGCACACCGTGCCCTGCGAAGTCTGTGGGTGTCCTGACCACATGGAACTGGTGCGGGAGGTCGAAACCGGTCCCGACCGCTTTGGCACGCTGCCCGTGGTGGCCTGCGTGCACTGCGGTTTCGTCTACCAGAACCCGCGTTTCAACAAGGCGTTCTACGACACCTATTACGACCAGCACTATCGACGGCTGTTGTTCGGCGACACGCAGCCGGAGCGCGATTTCATCCACGACCAGGTGCGGCGCGGCGAGCACCTGGTCCGCAACCTGCAAGCCCACTTGCCTGAAAAGGGACGGCTGCTGGACGTCGGCTGTTCGGCCGGCGGCCTCATGGTGGCCTTCGCCAAGCGAGGCTGGGAGGTGCTGGGCACCGATCCGGATGGTGCCTATGCCGACTACGGTCGCAGCCGGCTCGGCCTCGATGTGCGGGCCATGCCGGCCGAGGACATGGAACTGCCGCAGGCGCATTTCGACCTCATCGTCATCACCGGCTCGCTGGAGCACGTGTTCGATGTCAATCGCGTGCTGGCCCTGTGCCGCAGCGCCTGTGCGCCGTCGGGGGCCTTGTTCATCGAGGGGCGCGCGTGGCGCTATGGCCTCCAGAAGGGGTTCTTCAGCCACAACCATCGCCGCTACCTGAACCCGCATGCTATCGAGTTGCTGATGCTCAAGCACGGCTGGACGCCGACGCTCAGTACCGACCAGGCCTTGTGCGGACCCACACGCCCAGGCGGCGTGTACGTGCTGGGCCGTGCGAGCGAGCCCTTCGCGCAAGAGGCGTTGATGCGGGAAATCGCGGCCGGTCGCCGGGACGACGCGGTGGGGCTGCGTCGCGAACTGGGCGGTCTGCGGGGTGTGGCTTGAGCGCCGAGGCCGAGTGCGAGATCTCCTCTGCAGCGAGGCAGGCGTCGGCGTCGCGGCTCCGGCGCGAGTTGCGCCTCTTTGCACCCCGCGCCGGCGGCAGCGATGCGCGCCACACGGTCTACGACCCGGCGTCCGACCTGTCCTATTTTCTGGGCTCGGGCGAGCTGATCACGGCCCGCTTGTTCGACGGGCAGCGCCGTCTCGAAGACATTGCCGAGCATCTGAGCCGCGAACACCGCAAATCGGTTTCGCTGGAGAAGCTCCGGCACTTCGAGCGCAGGCTGCTGCAACTGGGGCTGCTCGAAGACCCGGCCGCCCCCGCCGCACGCCGCCTGCTGGATCCGGCCATGGGCATCAGCTATGGGCCGCTCAAGGCGTGGCTGATGGTTCCGCTGCTGCGCATGGATCCCAACCGCATGCTGGACTGGCTGTACCGGTATTGCGGCTGGCTGTGTTCGCCCGGGTTCGTGCTGGCGGGGGCGGTCGGCATTCTGGCGGCCGGGGTGGGCGCCTTGCTGGCCTCCGCGCAACTGGGGCGGGACATCGCGGCGGTCTATGGCAACGGGGCCGGCTGGCTGTTGTGGCACTACCCCGTGGTGGTGGTCTCGATCTTCTTTCATGAGATTGGCCACGCACTGACCTGCCGCCGGTTTGGGGTGCGTGTGACCGACTTCGGCATTGCCGTGTACCTGCTGCTGGCCACTGGGTGGGCGCGTCCGTTGCAAGGAGATTGGACGGCCTTGCGCCGGCGCGAACGCATCCTCACCATCGTCATGGGGCCTTATGCGAGCCTGTTGTTCGCTGCGGCCGGCGTGGCCGTGTGGGCGGTGGCGTCCGCGGGGGGCTTTTGGCACACGACCGGCATCGTCATGGCGGTCAGCGCCAGCCTGGCACTGGTGCCCACGCTGCTGCCCATGTTCAACGGCGACACCTACCTGGTGCTGACCGAGTGGATCGGCATTCCGCGCCTGCGGCAGCGGGCGTTCCGCCACGTCAAGGACGTGCTGCGGGGGCGGCGCCCTGAAGAGCCCCTGTCCCGGCGCCGCCAGGCGGCGTACTGGGGCACGGTCCTTGGGTCGGTGCTGGGCTGGATCGCCGTCTGGATCCTGCTGCTGCACCTGGGGCACACCGTCTGGTCTGCGCTCTAGAGCGTCCCGTTTGTTTCCAACCACCCCTTTGAAGGAGATCCCCATGAACCAAGACAAACCAAGCCCCACCACCGAGGCCACCCCCGGCGACAGCACCCCCGCGCAGACCCCGGCAGCCACCGGTACCGAGGGCGTGGCCAGCAGCACGCCGGAGGGCTTCGAGGAGTTCGACCTGGACGACATCGAGGTTGTCGAGAGCAAGGTGTTCGCCTGATCCGGGTCTTGCTGAGACTGCCATGAGCCGCTGTGAGCAACACCTCCAGGCCCTGGGCCTGTCCCTGCCGGCCATGCATGTGCCGCGGGGCAATTTCCTTTCTTTCACGACCTCCGGAAACCGGCTCTATCTGTCGGGAAAGGGGGCGCCGCTGCGCGCACCCTCGGAAGGCCCCGTGCCCAAGGTGGGCCGTGAGATCTCCGCCGAGGAGGCGAGCCGCCACGCCCGGGACGCGGGGCTGTACCTGATCGCCGCGATGAAGGATGCGCTGGGCGACCTGGACCGGGTCCGGCGTGTGATCAAGGTCCTCGGCATGGTCAACGCAGTTCCGGACTTCACTTCGCACACCGAGGTCATCGACGGCTGCTCCAACCTGCTGGTCGAGGTCTTCGGCGATCGCGGCCGGCACGCCCGTTCCGCCATCGGCGTGGGCTCCCTGCCCAAGGGTTTTGCGGTCGAGATCGAGGCGATCGTCGAGTTCGATTGACAGCCTGTCTTGGCGGCGCCCGGGCTCCATCCTTTTCTTCAACCACTCCAAGCCCCCGCGGGGGCAGCCAGACCATGAGTGCATCCATGGCTCCGCGCGACACCATCTCGCGTCGCGCATTCCTCGAAGAAATCGGCAAGATTGCAGGGTGCGGCACGACCTATGCCGCCATGTGCAGCCTGGGGCTGCTGGCCGTGCCGGGCGGAGCCTGCGCATTGCCGCAAGGGCTGGGGCCGGTCGGCCGGGGTGTCAGCGTCGGCATCGTCGGTGCGGGGCTGGCCGGCCTGGTGACCGCCCATGAACTGGGCAAGCTGGGTTATGCCTGCACGCTGCTCGAAGCGAGCGGGCGTGCCGGCGGCCGCTGCCTCACGTTGCGCGGCGGTGACCAGGTGGTCGAACAGGGCGGCGTGCAGCACGTGCGCTGGCATCGCGAAGACCATCTCTACGCCAACATGGGGCCGGCGCGCATTCCGCATCACCACAAGACGCTGCTGGGCTACTGCAAGAGCTTCGGTGTCCCGATGGAGGTGTTCGTCAATGAAAACCGCGCCGCGTTCGTCCACGGCACCCGGGCCTTTGCCGGCAGGCCGGTGGAGAACCGCCAGGTGGTGCACGCCACGCGCGGCGCGATCTCCGAACTGCTGGCCAAGGCGGTCAACCGGCAGGCGCTGGACGACGTGCTCAGCGCCGAGGACAAGGAACGCCTGCTCGTCATGCTCAAGGGCTATGGCGAACTGGGCCGTGATCACGCCTACCAGGCGGCCAGCCGGGCCGGCTACTCGGTCACGCCCGGGGCGGGCATGGTGGAAGGCGTGCTGCGCGAGCGCGCGACGCTGCAGGACCTGCTGAAGGCCGAATTCACCCAGTCGAACCTGTCCTTCACGGAGGAGTGGAACCAGGCCGCCACGATGCTGCAGCCGGTGGGCGGCATGGACAAGATCGTGCAAGCCTTCGTGCGGCAGGTGGGGGAGCGCATCACCTACCACGCACCGGTGGAGAAGATCGAGAAAACCGGCGATCGGGCCCGCATCGTCTATCGCGACGAGGGCGTGTCGAGGGTGCTGGAGGTGGACCATGCCGTGGTCACCCTGCCGTTCCCGGCCCTGCAGAGGATCGAGACCGGCTTCTCTGCCGCCCACCAGGCGGCCATGAAGAGCTGCCACTACACCCAGGCCGCCAAGATCGCTTTCCAGGCCGAGCGGCGCTTCTGGGAAGAAGACCAGCAGATCTACGGCGGCATTTCGTGGACCGACACCGACATCGGCCAACTCTGGTATCCCTCCGGCGCCTTGATGCACGACAAGGGCATTGTCATCGGCGCCTACATCCGCAACGATGCGGTGGGCACGCGGTACGCCGCGATGGGCTTTGCCGAACGCCTTGACGCCGCGATGGCCTGCGGCGAACTCATCCACCCCGGCTACCGCCGGGAGGTGCAGCACGGCGTGTCGGTGTGCTGGCCACGCATGCCTTATGCCGAGGGGGGCTGGGCCGTGTGGAGCACTGACGCGCGCAAGACCCACTACCCGGTACTGACCCGGCCGGACGGGCCGCTGCACCTGGCCGGCGACCAGATCAGCCACCTGCCCGGCTGGCAGGAGGGCTCCATCCTCTCCGCCCAGGCGGTGGTGGCCGACATCGCGCGGCACACCGCCGCGCAGCGGCCGGCCTGACATTCAACGAGGCATCCATGCATTTCAACAAACCGGCCCCCTTGGGCGTGGGCATCCAATACAACCCGGAGATCCTGGACTGGTTCCCCTTCGAGGCGCTGGAGGTCGACGTGTTCGAGGTGCTGCTCGACAACATCATGGCGCCACTGGACGGGCCCCAGCTCATCAAGCCCGCGTCGCGCAAGGCGATCGAGCGGCTGCGGGGCAAGTGCCGGCTGCTGGCCCACTCCAACTACGGCTGCGAGTTCGGCTTCGGGCCGCTGGAGCGCACGCCGGCCGTGCAACGCCATGTCGGCCTGGCGCACCTGCTGGGCAGCCCGTGGGTGGCCGACCATTGTTTCTACGGCGACGACTCCTGGCTCGA
>Ga0307516_10003236_pt1 | contig 21131 bp, 26 predicted proteins | sample 19_EM_MG_FD_203310 | JGI IMG/M metagenome (GOLD analysis project Ga0307516, IMG submission 203310) | Populus trichocarpa ectomycorrhiza microbial communities from riparian zone in the Pacific Northwest, United States - 19_EM | ecosystem: Host-associated > Plants > Roots > Unclassified | place...
CCATCACATGTCCACACCCTCCTGTACTAGTAATATACACCAATATCTAGCTGGTTGCATTCTGGTACTATTGGTAGTATTCCTCTGCGTCATACTAGCGTATGTTTGATTTGACTTCGAGTCGGTGAACTCCACCTTGTTCACACATGGCTCCGAGCCCTGTACTCGGCGTAATATACACCAATGTCTAACTAGTTGCATTGTGGTATTGTTGGTATTCAACTTTCAGCAAACGAGTCTTGTATGTCTGACACCATCTCGGTGACCTCCATCTTGTCGACACGCTTGAAGAGTTCTTGTGCAGTAGCATCTAGATATCGCATTATCATTTGCACCTGACTGCCGGGTGTCATATTGTTCAACACATTGTGCTTGGCTCCCCCATCCGATCTCACTGTATCCTTTCTTACATTTTCGTTATTATCTGTTCTGCTTCTCTAGAAAACATGCGCTTGTTCAACAGACAGCGACCAGTGGCTGATCAGATTGTCGGACTCAGAGGACTATGTTAATGATTATGTAATAGCTTTAGCAGTGTCATTCTCTCATCACCAGCGCGCTCATGTCTAACTCAGAAACTCATCACCCTGACGCTTCGCGAAGAACAGCACTCAATGTCAAGCTAAGTACCATTATTCACCATAGAGTCTAGCTCATTTTAGTAAGGGAGTTATGCACCACGATCGATAGGATCGGTAATTGTTTGCTACTAGTACTAAGGCTAATAGCGCCTCATCCATACTACCATCATGCCTTTGCTGCGTGCCAAAGTTGAGGACAGCGAAAACGAGGCAGATTCATTCGATGATCAAAACCCGTTCACAGTCGCACATATCGCATCTATATATGCGTCTCCTTTTGCGCAAGGCTTCAGCAATGACCAATGCCAAGCGGCAATACGAGTGCTTCTGAAGCACGGTGCCCACAAAGATGGCGCACACTATCACACCAAGTCACCAGGCGGGCTTCATCCAGCCTATGCGGGCTTCAATCCGGTGGACAAGTCTGAGCAGAAAGTTCTCAGTAGGACGGCCCTGGTCGAAGCGTCACTCTGTGACGTTTTTGATGCAGTAAGTTCAATTTCATCGAGTCATCCCTCATAGCTCACAATTTATGCCAGATTACCTTGCAAGACCGTTTAGATGGTGGAATCTCGCTTCTCCTCAGATGCCCAGGCTCCAACCCACCGCTCAACCGTGCCGCAGAAAAAATTTCAGTCGACATCTATGTTACCCCTCGTGAGCTTGTTCGAAATGAGCGTGTCAGCGGTGACACTGCCATGCTTGTTCAAGCATTCTGTCAGGAATTTGCTCTTCCTCACCTAGAGCATTTCACAGAACGATGCCAAATTGAGTCTATTAGGGCTCCCAAACCACGCCGTAAGTCACTGGTTGAATATTTCTTTCGTTTCACTGACTCCAGTTCAGGCCCTGCAGAATCCATTAATCTCAATGGACCAAATCACCTCCCTGCCTTTGCAAGTCCTGTCAAATCACGAATCCAATGCACAGCACTCAGTGCAGATGCAAAACCTGACACGTCAAACAATATGCGGCACTTGTCACCTTCTGCTGCGATTCGCGAATCTGCCATGCTCACTCCTGGTGTGCAGAAGATGCACCCTCCCAACACCGCTACTTCTGTTGACCAACCCAGCAGCCCTGCCTCTGTTTGTCAATGCTCCATCCGCCAATGTCGTCCTGCAGATGCATTCCTATATACAGTTAAAGAGAAAATTGCGAAATCAATTCCACTTGTCACCGCTCCTTCGGATGCACAAGCCCAGGGTCCCCCTTTGATTAGTCTGGGACCAAATACGGATGCCATACTTGATCGTTTTAGCTTGGGAGATGATCTACTCCCTCGCTTGCATACCCTGGTTGGGACCATACGGAGCAGCCATTGGGAGGCGGTTCTGAGGGCGGCGCCCTGGAATTTGACATACGAACAGGCATCTAATTTATCTAATGCACTGTCAGCGGATCTCAAGGGAACTCCTGGATTTTCTATTACAACGGTATTTTTTTTTCCCTCTTTTGGAAGGCTGAGCTCTAATCTACGTTACAGAAACCAAAATTACCTATTTTTACCATCCTGCTCGGTGTTCTTAGTGTCCTGCTCAAGATCCTTGGTATCGCGACCCTGCTGCGTATGCTTTACTTGCTAGTGCTTATGATCATTGTGTAATAGAATTGCCGTTGAGCCTTACTTGAATTGGTTGTGTCTAGGTCCTGAATATATCATTTTTGTTCCCCCCTCCATTTTTGACCATTAAATAGGCCGCGCATCGGGCGAGAGCTCGACGCACTTCTCCCCTTCTCATGGTCTCCCAAGGCGTCCTTTCATCCAGGATGGGGGCCCGACGCATTCAGCCCAAAGCATGCCCACGTGCCAAGGTTGTCCTCAGTGCAGAGGCACGCGCAATTTTGAGGTCGAATCAGCGCGAGAAGACACATTGGTTTAGAAAAGATCTAGCGGAGGCATGCCAATCATTGGACAAAATGACAAAGAGGCTTGCTTCGAAACACCACAAGAGTGTCCGGCATGTCCAGAATGGCCTCCATCTAGGTCATGTGAAATTTCGTTCCAGGTGCAACAAAATTAATCCTTGGAATGCGTATTGTTGGAAGAAACGGCGCCATGATCACACCCCCAATGAGTCAAATGGGAATGGTATTTTTTTTCTATTTGCGCAGGAACTGTCTACTTAATACTATTACAGCGGCTCATGGCAAGAGCGCACTACCCAACCTAGCCAAGGAGAATCGTAAGGGATATCATGAACTTTTGGCGGAAGACAAGCAAAACCTAGTCGAAGAATTCCGCGATTTCAGGGTGTCAAAAGCTGTCGGGATTTGTGTCAAAACGAAATCAAAAATTAGTGATGTCACCCACACACTGGCAGCCATCGAGAATGAAGTATATTTCCTCCTTGGATCGTCTTTGTTATTTGTCACAACTACTTTTCTAGCTTCAGAATCTCAATGCTCGTACTGGCGTCAAAACTTTGTTATATGCAACACGTGGGACGACTGATACCCCACTTCAAGCTGTTGCCTTTGCAACTGAAGGTGTTACAGACTTCATGGGCAAAGTGATGGGCATCGAAACACAAGACTTCGTTGGTAAAATGGAAGGGTATGCAGTACAGGGAATCAGAGGTACATAGTCTTTCATACCCACATCACCAAGGTATAACGTCTATATAGGTGCAGCTAAGAACCACCAACAACGTGTTTCGGAGGTTCATGGTGCAATTCGCGAGATCATCAACTCTAAACTCCGTGAGTGGTCCCAAGTTTCACACATGCAAACTGACAGTTTGTTCTTATCTAGGGGAGATCACCAACATGCCAAAGGCGAGAATGGAGTGGGCACAATACTTCCGAAATGTTGTCCACCGCTACAAAGTTGCCATAGAGGGCTGGCCAGAGAGTATTCCATTTGCAAACCTCAGTAGTGAGTCTAGCTCATTGTCCCAGCTTGAGCTCTTGTTACGAAAGTGGAAAATGGGGAAAACTTACTGGAGGGAGCTATCAAGCAAGGAGGTTGAAGAACTTTGCCAAAAGAGGGACGCACAGCTGGAAAATGGAGAGATCGAGGAGCCTTCGCACCGCACACGCTCGGATAAGGGTAAAAAATGTATGCGTCGTTCCTCTGATGCACGGAGCCGAAAGAAGTATAAAAGTGCCGAAACCATCGATGAGGGGGAAGAGGACGACGAGGGTGGAGATCAAGCAGTAGATTCTACACTGCCCCCAACATCAGCTCCTCTACCCCCCCAGCCAGTGGCTGCCCTGACATCAACAGCAGGTCCTAACAGCGGGAATCCTGCTGCACAGGCTACCACACCTGCAAATGTCACTGCTGCCACAGATGCAAATGCTAACAGCTTGGATCCGGCGCAGATCGGCACAGCTGCAAACACTAATCCTGACAGAAATGTTAGGCCTGCCATATGCACCAACACCACCCCGAATGCTAATCATGACGTACCCACTGCCACTGCCATAAGCACTAATGCTGACATAGGCACTACCACTACGGCATCCCCAATTAGGATCAACCGCCAACCATTTTTTGAAGAACTGGAAGATTTCCTAGAGGAATTTGACAGCACTGCGATGTCCTTATATTAAATACATTGGTCCATGTCAATTACACACTTAAAAAGAACAAACAATAATTGAGTGCCTACAGAAGACAGCAGCACTGAAATTGAGTGAGGTGTAAGTAAACATACCTGGCATAGACAACAGCAAGCATGATGCTAATAGTACCAACATGATGTATCAGCTCAACGGCAGCGACGAAAGGAAGGGGGTGGGCGTACACAGAGCACAGCGACCACGAGGCTACACCTCTCAAATGGGAGTGGACGTATGTAGAGAATGTTGACAGTGCTTCCAGGGCGGGCATACAGAGCACGGCATAGCACCCCGCTCCGCCAAATGACGGTTGAGGAGGGGCAGGGAGGAGGGGTGGGGAGGAGGGGCGGGGAGGAGGGGCATGGGCGGACCGTTCCGACATTGCTTCAAACCACCAAACGACCGCTGAGGAGGGGCGTGGGCGTATACAGAGCGCAGCGTAGCACCCTGCTCCGCCAAACAACGGTTGAGGAGGGGGCGGGGAGGAGGGGCGTAGGTGGACCGTTCTGCCATTGTTTCAAACCACCAAACGACTGCTGAGGAGGAGGGGCGCAGGCGTATACAGAGCGCAGCGTAGCACCATGCTCTGCCAAACAACGGTTGAGGAGGGGCGTGGGCGTACACGCTCTGCCATTGTTTCAAACCCCCAAATGACAATTAAAGAGGGGGCGGGGAGGAGGGGCGTGGGTGTGCACGCTCCGCCATTGCTTCAAACCGCCAAACGACGGTTGAGGGGGCGGGGAGGAGGGGTGTGGGCGTACACACCGCCATTGCTTCAAACCGCCAAACGACGGTTGAGGGGGCGGGGAGGAGGGGCGTAGGCGTACACGCTCCGCCATTGCTTCAAACTGTCAAATGACAATTAAAGAGGGGGGCGCGGGCGTGCACGCTCTGCCATTGCTTCAAACCGCCAAACGACGGTTGAGGAGGGCGTGGGCATACACGAAGTACAGCGTAGCACCCTGTTCCGCCATTGCTTCAAACCGCCAAACGACTGCCGAGGAGGAGGAACGTGGGCGTACACAGAGCACAGCAACCACGAGGCAACAACGGAGCTCTCAGCAGCACCCCACACTGCCATTGCTTCAAACTGCCAAACGACCGTTGAGAAGGAGGAGGGGAAGAGGGGGGTGGGCGTACATAGAGCATATTGTAGCACCCCGTTCGCTTCAAACCGCCAAACAACCATTGAGGAGGGGGTGAGCGCACACAGAACACCGTGTAGCGCCCCGTTCCGCCATTGCTTCAAACCGCCAAACAACGGTTGAGGAGGGCGTGGGCATACACGAAGTACAGCGTAGCACCCCGTTCCGCCATTGCTTCAAACCGCCAAATGACCACCGAGGAGGAGGAACGTGGGCGTACACAGAGCACAGCGACCACGAGGCAATAATGGAGCTCTCAGCAGCACCCCGCACTGCCATTGCTTCAAACTGCCAAACGACCATTGAGAAGGAGGAGGGGAAGAGGGTGGTGGGCGTACATAGAGCATATTGTAGCACCCCGTTCGCTTCAAACCGCCAAACAACCATTGAGGAGGGGGTGAGCGCACACAGAACACTGTGTAGCGCCCCGTTCCGCCATTGCTTCAAACCGCCAAACAACGGTTGAGGAGGGGATGGGGAGAAGGAGCGCGGGCCAACAGAGCAGAGCGACCACAAGGCAACGACAGTGCTCTCAAGTAGCACCCGCCCAACGACCATTGTTGCCTCGCTCGCCTCAGTTTTTCTCCTATGTAGACAAGTGCCCTGGGTATTGTCAGCGACGGCGGTGGAGGAGGGGTGTGGGCGTACCAGAGCACAGCGACCACGACGTTAACGACATCCTGGATAGCATCGGTGACGACGACGTTGAAAGGGAAAAGAAAGATGGGCGTGGGAGTGCGCAGAGTGGTGGTAAGATGCCAGTAGCGTCCTGGATGGCGACGAAGACAACGACAACGACAACGGAGGATAAGGGAGAGGGGTGTGGGGACACAGGAATAGCGGAATTACAATTTATCTCGGTGCGGCGGATCCCAGCGGGAACTTAGCCGAGTAGTGTACCTACCAGCCGTACCTCAGTAGCTCAGTTCTACCAAGGTAGAACAGTATTTGGGGGGATATTTATTGCTGGTGTTGGAGAAAACAAGGTAAGCAGCCTAACTATAATGTTACGACACTACGTTGGACCATGCTTAATAAGGCTTACTCATCGGGAGTTGTAGGTGGTCGTTGCCATTGTCGTGACGCTGTGGCATTGGTCATTGGTGTCTCGTCGCCGTTGTCTTCGCTAGTGAAGACACGCTGTCACCGTCAGGGCGCTGCAGGTGTCTCCATGGCATTGGCCATCTGCGTCATGTTGTCTTCATCTGTGTCATGCTGGTGTGGACACGTTGATGCGCCGTGGCACTGGCCATTTGTGTCATGTTGTCGTTGTCACCGTTGTCACTGAGTCTCATGCCAGTCGTTGTCGTCCAATCAAGGGCACAAACATTGACACGTATGTATTCAGTTTGATGCTGTAGGTTGTTGTTTCCGAAGCTGGTGGGGGTGGTGGGGGTCATTGTCGTGGTTAAGGTGGTGGCGATTGTTGTTGTTGTCCAAGGTAGTCATGGTTGTCAGCGTCCAGGTGGTTGTGGTGGTCATCCGTGGTACGGGCATGCATATGCAGTAAAAATCTGGTGCGAGTGAGGGTGTGCATGTGACTCTGAGTGCATGTGAGCAGGTGCCAAGGGTGTACGTACCTCATGTTGTTGTTGCTGTTGTCATCCCACCTGTGGTACACGTGTACGTGCAAATGATAGACTCTGTCTGCCTGTGTGCGTGAGTGTTAGTGTGCAGATATGACATACCTGGCCAGCTTGTCCTGTGCATGGTGAGTGCATAGTGTTGCAGTGTACCTGTGGGAAAACCCATGCTCCTGCCTAGCCACGCTGGTAGCATAGGTAGTAGGCGTACTGGTGGGTATTGTACTTGTAGTTGTCACCTCGAGTCACGGAGCCTCGAGTTTCAATGATGTGCTGGCTGTCAGTGCTGGTCCCAATGGTTGTGCCAGTGAGCTGGTTAGGGTGGTCATCTTGATAGTGCACTGGTTGAGTGTGGGTGGTCCATGGAAGTCGCAATTGATGGTCATGCTGGTGGTCGAGTTGCAGTGATGGTGGTTGTGATGGGGGTCATGCTGGCCAGGGTCGTGCTGGTGGTCGCGTTGGTAGTCGTGCTGGTGGTGTGCTGGTGGGTTGTGCTGCCGGTGGGTCGTGCCGGTGGTGTGCTGATAGTCAATCTGGCAGCAGTGGTACTGCTGGTATGTGAATGCCAACCCACTGCACGTAGACCCAGAGTTAAATCTTGCAGCATTGATGCTTCTGAACCCGCTGAGAGAAAGAGTTTAGCAGAAACACAATGCATAAATGGGACAACATGGCAACAAAAGTGTCTAGTCTAAATTGACATCAAGAATTGGCTGAGACGAGCTACTAGTACAGTGTCCTGATCACAAAGTTGAAATTAGTAATGGTGTAGTCTGACTGGGGTGAATCTTACCTGAAGCTCCGGCATGCAATGAGTAGTCCTCTCGCATTGCATGCTCAAAGGCTACTGTGACACCACTATGCTTGATTGTGGTGTGAACCTTCCCCACAAAACGGTCAGCAGTACGAAGCGCATCTTGGGCTTTCTCCAACATGAGGCGATTGTACTGTAGCATAAAGGTGTTGCGATGGATGATTTGATGGACAAGATTTTGTCGGGTAACCCATACTTGCTGGTCAGTGCAAGCAGTTTCGAGTAGAAGGTATGCTTCAATAGTACTACTGGGGGGAGGAACAACGTGAGGGAATGCATCTTCAAGCTGTACCTACAAGTGATCAACAGAATCAATTTGCACACTTGGTTGGGTAAAATCGACTCACTTCGCAGCTTTGATCTTTGGGTCCATAACAGGGTGCATCAATGCTAGAGTAGTCACCCTCTGAATTTGAGTTGCTGTACATGGTGTTTGAGCACACATGCATAGTATTGATATCGTAAATGGGGAATATGGTGTTTTTGTGAAGCTGTGCAAAAGGAGATAGACATCGTCTGATTGTTTGTTACAGAAAGACACGGCCTGTGTAGTACCAGTAGTAGCACAGTGCGGAATGTTGGGACAGTCGAATGATGCAGTCATTGTGGCAGGTGAGAGGATAATGTTTACTAAGTCTATGATGCCTTAGTAGGTTGGTTCCAAGTCCCGCCTTCAGGCCCAGTGATGGCATTCCCTTTCAAACTTCATATAATATCTCAACAGCCCCAACACACATAATATCCCCCACAGGGTTCGTCTACTATTTACTCCAAGGACTCTTCCGGATGCTGGCTACCACATTGTTCAAGGTCCTGGCTGATATTGCAGTATCATCTTTGGTACCAGAGACCAAGGACAATAGTCTTCCTCTAGCAAAACTTCAGACCAAAACCTGCCAACCTCTGAAGCTGCTTGTGCCTGCCTCCACTCTAGACCGGCTGGGCTTCGAACCTGTGGAACCTCCTTGTACTGTTGGTGAGTCATTTCCTTTCTTCAAATGCCCTCCGTCTGAATATACTGCAGGACAAATTTGCGGCCCATCAAAATTAGCAAGTGAGGACACCACAGCATCATCAATGATACCAGGAGATGTTGCCAATGACCCTACCTTAGGAAAACCTATGCTTCAATCTCGTCCCACCAAACCCGGGAATGCACCTGCCACTACATTGGACCAGTTAGGATTCAAGCCCATGGAACCTCTTTTTCTGGCAAAGTCGAGTACTGACAACTTAAATTGCTTCACCCCATCACCTGTTGGCTCAAACTGTCCCACTCTGCGACCTGATAGCCCAGCCGCCTTGCTACAGGACGTACACTTCAATGATATCGACCTCCATCCTGACGAGATGTTTGAAGGGACCCATTTCACAGTAGGAAGACCCTCGGACGCCATCAAGGACATGATTCAGGAGGGCCTAGATCATATCAACAAATATCTTACTGACCTTGCGGCACATACTGGCCAACCACCTCAACAGATTATAGATCGCTTCCTCAAGCAATATGCTCAATCGAGCCCCACAAACGACTGGAATCATTATGCGAAGTATTTTACTTACTTCCAACAGCGAGAACTGGAATGTCTCCGAAAGAGTGGAGAATTCTCAGGCACCATCGAGGGTACACCGTGTAAGTGCGCGTTGAACAAATGGTAATCATCATACTCTAAGCCATTCACAACGGTGGAAATCTGCCGAAAGTGCTACAAGTTATTCAAGAAGGAGTATCCCGAGACTTGGCAAGATATTCTTATCAAATTTGAAGAAAGCACGCAGTATACTGAAACTGGGAAGACCGTGAGCCAACAGCAACAGCTGTTCAATGAATCTGTGAAGTGTTTCATACAGTCGGTGAGTTTTTTCATGATGGGTGATGAGCATCTCTAAGTATCATCTAGTTTTCAGCTCTGTCGAAGGCACATGGTATTGAGGCAGCATTTGTAATGGCAGGAAGTATAGTGAATCAAGATGCTTCCCTAGGGTATGTGTACACCACGCCCGGCGCAGAGGATGTAAGTACATACATGTAACCCCTGTATTTGACTGACGTCCGTCTGTTTGAACATAGTTTTTCACGGAGCACTGCCATGTCAACAACGATGCAATCATTGGCCATTTCAAAGCTCATATATAGTAAGTAGGATGCTCTGGCTCTACTTCAAGTTGCAGTCTAATGTTTGCTCGGTGCGGTCAGCAATCGATTGTCCCTAGCATGTCTTACCAAGGCATTCGACACAGATAAGTCAGACAAAGGCAAAGGAAAGGAACGAGACACCATGACGCAGGATGTTGTTGATTTAACGTCCAACAACGATGACCCAGCACTGGAAAACGGGAGTGAAGAACGAGAGGATCACAGCTTGGTTAAGAAACTTCTGAGCACCATGATCAGTTGGTTATATGGCTTCGTGCAGTTGATGTCACTGACCAGGTTTCAGAAAGCCATGGCCAGATGTGGGCCTCGGGGAAATTGTTTCCCTGGAAGCAACTCCCGCAGAAGCTTGGTCAGAATGCACTAGTCTGTGTAAATTGGCCGGCTGTGTTGTTTCCTGGACAAGAGCACTCATCACGCAGCAAGCCTAAAGGCATCTCCGACCTCACCATAGTGGAATGCACTCAGATTGTTGCCGCAATACGAGACAGTGGACCTCATAAGTTGCATTTCAAGTTTGAGCCATTCAGCAAGTGTGAGGGACCATCATTGTGTTACTGCTCACGAAAGCTAATCTAGGACTAGTGGACCTCCTTGCCTCCAAGAAACCTGTCATCATTGGCGCCCCACCTTCATCTGAAGCTAAGTTGACAAAGGCAATGAGAATTTTTTACAATGGCAGGACTGACTATGAAGGCCCAGCACGCCTTTTAAATCCAGCTGCAACTTGAATCAAGAAGCAGATAGGCGGTGGAAAAGTTACCAAGCCAATGGCCCTGTATAGTGATGACGAAGATGATCAATCTTTGAGCTTGTCCCCGTCCCCTGTTCCAATGAAACTGCACTCTGCACTGCACAGGGGAAGAAATGAATTAATGGACCAAGCAGCCATGGAAAGGGACTCGTCAGTAAGGCCACCGAATCCAAGGCACGGGCGTAAGAAAGTTGTGGTGGTTGTGACAAAGAAGCTACCTAGTGTTATCATGATCAACTCATCTGGGTCGGAAGAAGGCAATGTCGGGGATAAAGGCAAGGAAGTGTCCGTGGACACCACTCCACTCATTGTCGTGGATGATGAGGAGGTCCGGCCTACTCGCAAACGCAAAGCGAAGTCCCAGCAATCCACCTGCGCTATAAAAAGGGTTGCACTTTCACTGGATTCAAACACCACATGTCGTTCTGGTCCAAAGGCAATGAAGGCATCGACAAAGATGACAAAGAGAACTCGATTTCGGATCAAGTCGCCACTTGACTCAGAGTCTGGTGAAGAGTCCCTCGAAGGTCATTCATCCCAAAGGACAGCAACTCCAATGCCCGTTCAAAATGTTAGAGCCAACACACCAATAAATGTGCCCTCATCCAGGGTTTCCATTAAGCCTCGGTGTAATGGTGTAGAGACTGTCCTGTCTCTAGGTGTGTAGAGTTGCTGATAGTAGTACTGACACTGGACTCTTACCTTAGCTTATGTAGGCTTGTAATAGCTTACTAAGCAATCTCCCTCTTTCCTCTGTATATGTTTGAGCTCAGTCCTGGAGTGACTGAACACCTCTACTCTCCCTACTTCTCCTAGTCTCCCCAGTCCTTGGGAGCCTTGCCTGACCTCCAGAAGCTCCTGGGTCGAATGCACCTCATCTGAGGGAGCAGCCACCCAAACACTTTGTTGTCTTTTCAATGGCCTAACTTTTTATCTTATCTAATCTGCGATTAGATGACATCTTATCTTATCGTACCGTAGTATCTTATCTAGTGCATCTTATCTGTAGACCTGTCTGGACCACAGCCTCGTGCTGTACATGCTGTATCCCTTGATGTCATTAAGCATAGCCTGGCAGCTGTGTTCACTGCCTCGTACAGCATACACCCTCATGGATAGCCTTGCACAGGACACGTGTAGTGTAGTATATATACTGCTGCAATCCAAAACCCAGAGGCTCTCCATTCGAGCTCTCTTTGGGTCTTTGCTCTAAGACGCTTGTGATCCTACTCCGTTCCTCCTCAGAGTCCTTGTGTGGTAGTTCTTTGGGTTTTGCCCTTAGGGTTGTCTCACTCGGCAAGCCTCCAAAGAGCTCCGTCCTGAACAACATAAGTTGACCTTGTACAGTGGTACCCATACTTAATAACCTTCTATATTATCCTAGCAATGGAGGAGTCCCCTGTGCAGCCTAAGGAAGTTCAACCAGGCAGCGTGCCATCTCGTGATGGTGACCGACTACCAAGTGTACCTTTGCAAGAGCCTCCCCATGACGAACGTGAGTCATCCATAAATTTCTAAGTCACATTGCACTGAATCGTGCCTGCACAGCAATGCAATCGGAACAATCTTTGTCCCATGTCCTGGATGCTAGCGTAGCCTCATCCGAGCCTCATGGCAACCAATCACCAAAGATCGCCTGTGGAGGACCTGTCCCCCACAAAGGTATGTCTCCACAGTCTCAACATATCTATGATTTGACGGTCTCTCCTTAGCCATAGGATACCAATGTGCTGCACCGTCACAATTCATGGAATATGATCCGCCTGTAACAAGTCAGGAAGACCAGGGCCTACCTTCCAGAGTGCCTCAACACGACGCAGAAGATTCTCGCTGCACGGAACGTAAGTCACTACCATGTCCTAATAGTCATTGACTACCACTGCCAGACTCTAGGTATGGAGTGTGAGGCTACTCCAGGTGAAGCACGTAAGGATCAGCTGCACATTCATTCCACGACAGAACACAAGTCTCAGCGAGCACGGCCTGAAGTCACGCTTCCTGTGGCTGAGACTACAAAGAATATTGTAAATCTTGCTGACAATGCCCCACCACGTATGTAATCACAGCTGGCAAGGACATAGGCTAATTCAATGATAGATCCGCCTATACAACATCCTCTTGTGCCAGGCCATCCAAGAGCTCGCCTAGCATGTGGAACTGGCCAGTGGAGTGACCCAGACGAAGCATTCAACCTACGCTGAAGGATATATTCCCCAGATATACCTGTCTGTGATCCTGTTGCCACTAGTTCTCCATTGTCTGTAAGGCTATTAGCCGCTGAGGAAGGTGTTCCTAGGGAAGGCGAGATGGTGCCTATCAGGGAACCTCCAGAAGAGGGATTCCAAGGTCAAGCATGCCTGGCACTCCCCCATCATCACTACGAGTCGCAAATGAATAGGGATCGTCAATTGCAAGACCAACCGATCCATCTGGGCCCACACGGCCCCCCTTCCGATGGTATATATGGTGTTGATACTTGGTTTGGCTATGAAAGAATGCCATACCACATCGGAATCAATCCTCTATGGTATGACCCTGGAAGAGGCAGCCACTACAGAGCCTATCCGCAGTACATACTGCCGCCACCATTCGGCCCCCATCATTACCTAGGCCATCCTAATGAACCACTGCCTCTGCAAGTCGGCGTGATGGGGCACGGACACCATACATCAGCAAACCAGCCCCCCCCTGCACAATGCTTACACAAGCTTGCACAGAGTCACAGATCCCACAAGAAGGTACCTACTATTACAGAGTTTGGTATGGTTGTATAGCCAATTAAACCTGTACAATACAGTAGCTAGGCTTCACAGCTCCTTGGATCCTCAGTACAGGATGCTGTACAGGAATCAACAGAACATAAAGATACTTAGTAAACTGGGCTGCACAGACATGCAAAATGGGGTGTAGCATTCACAGGATCACAACAGTACAAACAATGCAACAGGATAAGAAAAACCACGACAAATAGCCCTAATCGAGAACGACATCAAAATCATCTTCGCCAGCAGTCACCGTGTTGCCATCATATGATGCACTACATATTTGATCAGAAGCGATATAAAACACAATGTAAATCTTACCTTCCAGTAGTCGCCCAATTGATTCTGAGTGTTCAGGTTTTGGCGGCGTGCTTGGGATTGGTGTCGATCTTCGCTTGCATGCCCATTAACTGCGTGAAAACTTTTGAATATGTGGCATATTTGAAAGGGCGGTCCTGTCGAACCCCAGTGATCGTGTACTCATCAATGGCAGCTCGTAACTGTAAATTCAGAGTCAGCTAGTATTGTGGAAGAAGTGAGTACTTACTGCCATGGCGGCAAGGCAAATAATCAACTTTGGGGCCTCCCGAGCAAATACTTCCGGGAAAAGGTTTCCTAGGGCTGACAGTCCAGCGTAAAAAAAGTCAATAATCAGGCCACCAAGCGCTGGAGACACCATGTTCCTCATCGTGCCCTGTAAAATATAATTCAGTACAATGCAATGCAAACAAACATGAACAAACATCTTCTTCAACTCCATCTCGAACGAACATCGCACCATGGACCAATTCTCATGCGTTTGTTAGATTGACCTCGGTGGATTGATGGCCGCCCAGCGAATAGTGACGCACGACATACTCGCGAGCCTTGGCTTTCAGGGTCGACTGCCATGTCATCAGTGCCTCCCAGAGCTGCTAACATTCATTGCTGGCCAAGAGAAACAGGAAAAGAACAAACCAGAATGCCAAGGTCTTTGCGATACTGTGGCCAGTACCCTGTCCAGTATGGGTGAGCAGTCACTTCATTGGCGCGATACAAGACTCACCAGGTGGAATGTAGACATGCTTTGCCTCACATTCAGCGATTGCTTCAGTGATGTATTCGGCACTTTTTTCGTCCAAAAACCACAATCGGCCAGGGAACGGATCCATTACAGCGCCACACTGCGCAAGTTGTTTGGCCCGTTTGATAATTTCCCGGAATTTGTAAGGATAGGAATGGAGTTTCGTTGCAGAACCGCTTAGTTCACCAGGGGGTGTCAAAATTTGTTCTGTAGCGTCTAAATCATTCATGTTAGGTTGTGTAAATGAGAAACCATCCTGTGATGCATCTTGTGCAACTGGCACTGAAGGCCGATCAGGAAGGGTCCTTTGATTAACTTCACACAGCTGTTGAGGATCTGGGGCGTGAGGGAAACAGTTTCGACGGTGATGCTCTTCAACTACATCGACCTGGGAGCGTGCATCCTCAGCAAGTAAGGCTGGATCTAAACACATAGCATTAGCTATGGTTGACTTGTGAATCAACACATACCAATTGGGACACTTTGTTCAGGGAAACTGTAGGAGTGATCTAGAGGACAAGGTTGGTAGACAAGCATAGTAAGGTCTAACCGAACTCACCTGTGTGCCAGTTACTTCGAATGAACTGCTCGGCCACTCTATCTTCCTCATCGGGAAACACCTCGTCGATGTCGAGGTCCTATCGAATTTCATATGGGATGGCAGAATAATAGGAAAGGAAAGCTTACATTACTGTCCTGGTGTGCACCCGAAGTACTTTCGGGCAGGTTACTGACTTGTGCACGTTCACGGTAATAGCTGTCCGGTAGCTGGCTTTCCTGCTCATCTGAGTTGTAGTTATATCCAGGGTAAGGTGAGGAATCACGGGAAATGGGTTGCTGCTGGCGCATCATGGACAGATCTGGTGAATAACTAGGAATTGATGCACTGCGAGACTTTGGAATGGACCTGCCACGAGAACTTGGAGGAACGGATCCCCCGAAGGAAGCAGCAGAATCCCCGCGAGGAATAGTAGAGCCTCGGTGAGACGTGGGCACAACAGAACCTCCGCAAGACATAGGCACAACAGAGCCTCCATGAGACATAGGTGCAACAGAACCTCTGCAAGGCGTAGGTACGACAGAGCCTCCATGAGACATAGGTGTGACGGAACCTCCACAAGACATAGGCACAATAGAACTTCCACGAGAAGTAGGTGCGACAGAGCGATATGTAGGCACAGCAGACCCTCCATAAGACCTTTGCGCAATGGGTCCTGAGCAAGATGGCGGCGCTGTATGGTCATCAAAGTGTGCCGCATCACGTTTTTCCGACTCTGCTAACCGAAAGCCATAGCGCGAATCTTGAACAGCTGCCTAATATGCAGGTGGAGGCGCCCTATGAAGGTCTCCGGACCCCTGTAAACTCATGAGTAGTCGGACCTGTAAAAATGTAGAATCTTGCATACTGAATCAAGGCATGAATGAGTATCAATATCTGGCTCACGAGCAGGAGGCGCTTTGACACGGGGTTTTGGCTTTGGCTTCATTGGGGCCATGGGATTCAATGGTTCGTTGGCAGTAGCTTTTTCTAGCTGGGCAGCATGCAATCCTCTCGAAGTTGTAGTCCGTTCCATCTGAATTCACTCGATATTTTGAAGGTGCACAATTTGACCACCACTCCCTTTGTTCGACCTGACGGAGCAGTGCACAGACTGGGAACCACTGTTTTCTGTGCCACTAAGGATTTCATTATAACAGTTAGGAAATGAGTGCTCACCAACACTGGGATCGGCTGCTTCCCTCCTGGGCTTCTTGCGAGTCTTGACTCCGGCACCATTTGGCAATGTCGAATCTTCTTGAATCGACCGCTTGATCATCTGCGCAAAAGGGAGTGCAATTTTCAGCAGCGCGAGAACTCACTTTGATATTGTGTGTTGCATGTTGAAACTGCATGTTCTAATGAAGCGACCGGCAGTTGGAAAGACTGGTCCAACAACAGATTCGGCTGAAGTGAAGGTGGTGTAGTTTGTCCTTGACAAGGCAGCTGAGGTAAAATCATAATCAACCGGGATAGTTAGCGAGGATGCTGCGGCTTGTGTATCGTATCTTCAGAGTTCGGTTTGCCCGAATAAAATGGAATGCAACTTATCTGAACAGTTCAAGGACTCCGGTGATTCGTCTTGCCAAAGCTAAAATATATGTGATGAAGTAGTCATCGCAAGAGTGGGATGTGGTAGTGAAGTGATGAAGATTGTGACTAGTTGGACTAGTTGTGACTCCGACAAGCCAACCAGATTCACCCGATTTTGATCAAAGACGGTACTGGTAGTATTCTCTAGTAGAAACAAAAATAACAACGTATGGTAGTCCATATGTATGTGATTCAATGAAGGCGAGGTCAAACATTGCGAGGTACATCTCCACTGTTGTATCCGCCTGTCACAAAGGAAGGTAATGTACGCTTACTATGCTTTGAGTCTCGTTGTAACAGACCATACCCATGTACATCCTTCGCGCCACTCCAATTTGACACCTGTTTCACTGTACCAAAACCCTCCAGCAGGATATTCCTGATAAGCATATAATTCAGTAGATGATTGGTATCGGACAGTCGCCCGAGTTGTGTGAGGAGCCTGCCAACTATTGAAGAGAGGGGCTGGAAGAACGGGGTGAAGTTGTCAGTTACGATGCCTGATTCATACTTCAACCCTGTTTTGAATCCAGCAAGAGCTGACGCATCTGTCTCGTTGGTCACCGAAACTCAAGTCTTCAAGACGGTTTTGCTGATGTGCTTGTCCTTGTGAAGGGTTTCCGGCCCAGCATAAAGGACGCACATCCAAATGAGTACATAGACGAGGGATTCGATGTCATCGCTTGCAGAATGCGTCGTCCCATTCCTCGTATAGCTGCAAAGGATGTTGACAGACATGAATGGTATTGTCCCCTGAGCAAAATTGATGAATGAAGAGATGGGAATTTGAGAAGCACTTACAGTGCAGTCGCCAGGAACTGCGGGAAAAGTTTGGTCAAGAACAGTCGCGTAGTCAAAATCAATGAGGAGGCCACTACGTAAATGGCCAGCCCGAATCTGTTCGCGCCTCTCAGCATCCCAGCCCTGAAGGTTCTGCTCCATTGTCCCCCCCTCTCCGCTGTCACCAGCTACACCACCGAGGGCCTCTGAATGATGAGAGGTTTCACTGGCTCCATGGACTTGGCTCTCCAGAATATCATACATCATGGTGTTGTTGACGCTAACATCGCAATGGAGAATGTGATATTTTTCGAAGAGTACTCTGTGAGCTGTTGAAACCGTTAGGTAGACAAATTAAGCAATGGGTTTTGATGTACTGTCAAGGATGTTGATAAGCACACTAAGGAGTTCACGAATGGATTTGAATTCCGATAGAGGGGTCCCAACTGGCTGCATAAGAATCCGGCGGTGAACACGGACATCGCTGGAAAGGGTATTCAAGGGAATTGGATGGCGAGTATCTGTACGATCACTCGAGCCTCCGATCTCGACCATCCAGGCAGCAATGAGATGAGGAACCCCCCTCAAGTCCTTGATTCTTTCGAGAATATCTGTTTCACGATTTACACGACTCGCATGTGTCCAGGAGTCCTTGATCATGTAGTTCTTCTTGTTATGGTGGACGTGCCAACACAATGTTCCCCGACCATGAATCAAGAAGTGGTAAAAGATGCACTTCACGATATCATATGTGAAGTGTGTGACTTGGATCCGCTGGAAATTCGAAACTGAACAGTATCGGTATATGAATGTTGGATCGTACCCAACCTGTTCAATGTTACTGAACGCAAGAATAGATAACATGCATAATAGCATGCGGGGGTGCCGGTGTATGTCGTAACCGTGGGAATGAACAGCTCCGGAATGATCGAACATGTGAGCATGGAACTTCTGGCTTGCAATGGATAATGCAAACACGAATCGTCGATTGGGTTGGGCCGCAAAAATAGTGTAGGCTTTCTGGATGATGGCATTACGAATAGCCCCCAGACTATCAGAGTATGAATATGAACCTGACGTGAGCTCAACGAAGGAGATAACGTTGCTCCACAAGAATTCCGGGTGAGGTCCATAAACGACTTGGGCAAGTTTCTCCCGTAGGATTATGTCTGGCTTCCAGGGCATCAGGGCATCCTTGACGGGTTTCCTGGATGTATCTGAGGACCAGGAACGGAGGGGTATAGCCATAGCAGAGCGTGTAAGTACCCTGTCCAATGTTGCTGGTACAGGAGGGATAAAGGGCTCTAGGGCATGAGTGATCTCATTCAACCAATTCGCAACTTGGTTTTCCTCTGAGCCTGCAACAGGTATGAATGTACCTTGGACACTCTCCTCCTGTGAAGTCCTGGGGATACGCCTGCGCACAGTCTCGGTTCTGACACCGCTGCCAGAGCTGGCCTGTTGCTTGGTATGAGCAGATGAGCGACTCTTCTGAGCTCGTGATGAGTTAGTCGTTCTGGATGTGCGACCGTGTCTCAAGGACGTAGACAAGCGATCCTGAGATGAGCCAGCAGATCGCAGAATTTTGGGGATTTTTGTCGGTTCCCAGCATCCATCGCGATACAGAAATTCACTTTTGAGCGTCAATGATGTGATCTTCAATGGGTCCTCGTCTGACGGAAGATTTTGGGTTGTGCTAGGTGATATTTCGTTGCAAAGATCAAGGATGTAGTGAGATTGATTGTCTCTGAGCAATCCCTCCTCAATAGTGGCATCACGCAGTTCTACCACAAGATCTTGATTGACATCTTCCACCTTGAAGAATTTTCCCGTTGTTGGAACTGATGTAGTTCTGAGCTTTAGAGGGGTCTGCATTGCTACGTGTCGAGCAAGCATTGAGGCCTGAGGGAAGTAAATTGTTGATGGGAGCTGGCTCGATCACCTGTCGCCACTTGACAAGTTGAACAGTTGACCTTTAAAAGTATAAGGCACATGCTAATAAGTTGGCTCAATAAAATCAGATAGCAGCAAGTATTCCAACATAGTACATTTTAGATAGGCCATTCAGAATCACATCAAACCATGTGTATTCCTGCACTACATAGTCTGTTCATGCTACATGATAGATGAGTGTGTAACACAGTGAGGGGGAAGCAGAAGCGCACATGAAATTCACAAACACGTCAGTATACAGGATACAGAAAAGATGCGTAGTAATCAATTCAGTGACAACGCGTAGTAAAATTCTTTATTCCAATACCTGTTTAGCCAGAACTCACGTGATAAGTCATAACAAGTGTGATGTGCCAGACAGGGATTTGCCTCTTTCCCAAAGCGTGGAATGACATGGGCTGGCGAACGAATGTAATGTAATGGAATAATATCGCCGACTCGCATACCATTATTCATGATAACACGCTTCAGAATGTGCATGCCAGCAGCACTGTCGGTCGTATTGGATGGCGGAGGAGTGGTGACACGAAAACGTTGAACATAAGTGAAAAAATGTCATATCAAAGGAGGCGAAAAATCAGGCGGACTTGTGCAACGGTGTGCCCTGGAAAGTAGTCAAAAAATGCTAGTATTGTCTCTAGAAAACGTACCTCTGAGACCATTTGAAGGCCAGTCGCTTTGCTCCATGTGACTAACAATGGCAAAGTCAAATCGCCCACCAGGGTGTTGAGCTGAAGGAGGAGACACGAGGAGACTTTGCAGTGGCTCAAATGATCGCCGATCATGATAACTTGGCTGCTGTACCCGAACTTTAGACCAAATTTGCATCCTTTCAGTAGTGAGATTGGCTTCTGCGGGACGATCAAGGCGGTATAGATAATCTGTAATGGCTAGCCTTAGGTCGGGGAGACCAAATGTCTCAGAAGCTTCATCAATCGAGACGCATAATGACAGCTTGAGGGCCAGGCGAAATGCAGTTGTTGAAGAGGTGAAGATTCTGGGAGGGCGTACAGAAGTGGGAATAGTGCCACTAGTGATGCCCTCAGTGATCTCAAAATAGTTCACAGATGTGCGAGCTTGGGAATAATAATAAGTGGCATGAAGGACTTCAGAGTCTGGTTCATGGTCATCTTCCTGGTCTTCATCCTCCTCCGCTCCATGTTGTTCGGTAGATGCAATTTGTGTGGCAAGGTCGAAGCGAAAACATTTGTCACTGCAGTCGAGATGCTGTGCAGTCTGTGCATAGTAGTCTTGATTGTTTCCAGATCGTGCAGGCTGCTTGATCTCGGTGACATGTGCATGTTCCGTGACATCAGCTGTCCATTGCATGACAGCTCCAGAAGCGTGAATAGATGGTACGACATGTTGGAGTAACTCGAGCTTTGGTATTTCCCAGTGGTCAAGGGGGCCATTGGAGCCCTGTCTTCCGCCAGCAGAAATAATGGCCGGTTTGTTCTCATGGAATACAAGCAGTGATGCTTCGATTCTGCCCAAAATGTTGTCATCAAAGCGGGGCATCTGTGCGAGATAACGAAAATCAAGAAGGGCTCTGATTGCCGCCAGGAACTTTGGGGGGACGGCACCTGCGATGACCCCAACGATATACCTTTGCACGGCGCGGTGATCCCGACCTGTCACCTGCTTAAGCTTCGATACCCCTTCTTCAAACGAGCGATATCCAACTGCCACTTGAACCAAAGCAAACCTATAGTCAATCTCGTCGGGTCCAACAACTACAAGGCACCATTGTAAATCATGATCCCAGAATAGGCGATGGAAGTGATGCAGAACCTCCGGATTAAGAAAGATCGAGGGGTCGCAAAGTGCCCAGTTCCTGTAGAAC
>Ga0307516_10003237_pt1 | contig 21128 bp, 33 predicted proteins | sample 19_EM_MG_FD_203310 | JGI IMG/M metagenome (GOLD analysis project Ga0307516, IMG submission 203310) | Populus trichocarpa ectomycorrhiza microbial communities from riparian zone in the Pacific Northwest, United States - 19_EM | ecosystem: Host-associated > Plants > Roots > Unclassified | place...
AGGAGACGGGGAGGTGGAAGGACCGATGGAAGGTGAGGGACCTCCTGGCCGATGGGAGATGCAGCCGGGCGGTACTGGACTTCCTCTCCTCTACGGATGTGGGAAGGCGGGTGCCGGCTGAGGCAGAGAAGGACGCGATGCGCGCAGTGTCGGAGCTGGAGGTGCGGGAGTGGCTGGAGGAGCAGGGGGCGGGGTCCGAGCCGGGCGCTGGGGGGGAACCGCCACTGTTCCTGCCCACACCCGACTTCATGACGTCCGCCGGTGAGGGCTAGGCATTTCATTTGTTCTTTCTCGCTGTCTCGCTTTCTTTCCCTTGGTACGCTTCATATCGTCACGGGACAGGCCTGGGCGGAGAGCAAAGGGGTGCTAGCAATGTGCCGCCACTGTGCGGACCGCGGACAGGAACTAGGCTATACATACTCTCGCCATGATCTCCATAGGTCGCACGCGAGTAACGAATAAACAAAAAAAAAGTACACGTCGCGGATCAAGGGCGTCCATGGCGAGCCCACGGCAACACACCAGTCTCGAGCGGAACCGCACCGACGATGCCCGGTACGTTCTCGACGTTCCGGGAACAGTCGCCGAGACCTGAGAACGCGCTCTTATCATAGACAGGTAGCGGCACCTCCGAGCCGCTCTTCAGTGCCGACAAGAAACTACGCGGGAAGGCACGGTCGTTTTTTTTTGTTTATTCATACTCGTATGCGACCTATGTAGATCATGGCGGCGTACATTTTCCCCGGTTTCCGCGTCTACCGTCCGCGCAAGGCGGCTCGTTGTGAACTCCCTTTGCCCTCCACCCAGGCCTGTCCCAAGAAAGAGAAGCAACGCACCAAGGAAATCACAAAGGAAAAGTAAAACGGAAAGAACAAAAGAAAGGCGTAACCGCCCCCTATTCCCCGTCTGCCGATGCCATGAAGGAGGGATTGGGCAGTAACAGCGGATCCTCCCCACCCATCTCCTCCGGCATCTAACTCCTCCACCCTCCGACCCTCTTCCCGCTCCTGGCGCTCCCGGAGCTCCCATTCTGACACCTCACTGCCCGCATCGTCCTCTGTTTTCACAGCCGGAACTATCTTCCCTACATCCGTCGAGGAGAGGGAAGGCACAGTCGTGGATTCCCGGTGCGCCCCGATGCCATAGCAGCGAGTTGCCAGGATTCGAGACGGCATGTGCGATTTGCGGTGCATTGGTGAGGTAGAGGTCGTCCATGCTCGGGGCGGTGACGGTGTGGGAGTACGCTTCGCTACGGACGGCGGAGGTGAGAGTCGTCTTCACGGCTGATCTTCTGCTGCCTTGAGGGCCTCATGCAGTAAGCCATGAAGTGCAAAGCGGTGAGCTTGGCAAGGGAGGGAAGATGCTCCAGAAGAATCCGATGACGTGCGTTAGCAGCGGTGGCGGTCGGGCCATTGATCTCCGAATTGGGGGCTTCGATGAGTGGGCCGAACCTGGTTGATATGTCTTGATATGAGCCTATGGAAATGGATTGCGGGGCGCAGGGTGCGGCACAGAGACGCAATGGTTACAACATTTATAATTTGTAGTTAACACAGCGCAGCGATTACCGGCCGCAAGCCCGCGGGAACGACCGGATTCCGACAATCCCACAATCCCAAACCAGCTGCTCACATCCGAAACGTGTCACTCCACACCCAGCCAGTGCTGCCTCCTCGTCCTCTCCCACCAGTGGCCGGACGTTGCGATCCTAGAACGACTACTGCACGATTTCTGCCTCGGCAGACCAATGACTCCTGCGAATCGTAACGTCAAGGTAGTCCTACATCGCCCGTCAAAGAACGAGAACCGACTAACCCATCTAATATCGTCTCGGCCTCGGGCCTGGCAGCGCGAGCGCGTAGACGAACGCCTTCCTCCTATGCCTCCACCTCCTCGTCCCCGGTGAAGCCACGTCCGCAACCTGGCATTCCTATCCCCCCATGGCCACCCTTCTAAAAACATGAAACGGGCTGCACTACGCTCGCCGTCGCCTTGACGACCACACGCGTTCGCTCGCCCCATAGCCCATCCACTTCGTCGAAGAAATCCCCATATTCACTCTTCATTCCCCTGCTCATTGTTCTCGGGCTGCCGCAGGCTAACGTTGTGCACGACAAGTCCTGGGGTTGACTGTATCTTTCGCAGATGTTGCAGCGCGGATCCACCAAGGCCCTCCGCGCCGGGGAACACAACCGAAATATGCACCTTGCGTACGGTCACCGGGTCGTGCCATTCTTCATAGCGATCCCCATGCACAGCTTCTCCCTCGTCGGCGCCCCACCGCGTCCGAACAGCTGCGGCCACCCAACAGCGCACACTGAGCCTGGCATCACCGAGTCGCCCATGAACAGCACGCTCTTCGTCGCGAGCTCCGCAAGTGCGTCACCTGCTGTTAGATCCGTTCGTGGACTACCGGTACATCTCCCTCACCGCGGGCCTCGGTGATTCCCTCTTTGCCCAGTGCGTATCCACGGTCTGCATGAACTCCGCACACCCGTGGTGCCCCTGACTGCGGCCTTCCCCGCGATCGATAGCCCCGCTGGGCTCCCCACTCGATGGGGTGGCATATGTGCTTCGCCTACCCCGCACCGGCATCCTTCTACGCCGTGTACTCCAGCGCATGAGGCCAGGCGAAGACGGCGTACTAAACTGGATCGGCGACCGCGAGCGTGGCCCTGGCACTGTGGCCGTTGCCGGGCACGCGAAGCATATAGAAATGCTCACTGCCGTCGGTCCGTAGTAGTGGACGAAGTACTATTCAGGTCAGTCTTCGCCGGCGACGGCACTGCTGACGATGAAGAGGATGAAGAGCAGTCCCTCGGCTGCGGTTGAGGCGGATGTAAGCTGCCACGGGCCTTAGTGAAGGGACGTACGATGCGAGAGCAGTTTTGCGGTCGCGTAGTAGGAAGGTGGCGCCCCGGTGGCGCCGCGGACGAAAATGCTGTCGGCTACGGAGGATGAATAGGAATAAAGCAGTAGCTATTGCAGAAATTATAGAACCGAAACTTGCAGCAATCACAGCGGGAGGAAGTAAGTTATCCGAATCTTCGACGCTGTGTATGTAATCTAGTCCTTACGAGACTGAGAAAACTCTTCAGACGGTGCATCGGTGGCGGGTCCTTTATCTACCTACACACTTCCGGCAAAAATGATGGGCGACCGGAGAGGACGGCCGGGACATGACGACTGTCCGAGTCTACGAAGCGCCGCCTCGGGAGGTTCTGTTCCGTTGCCTCCCCTGAATGAGAGGCCTTGTTTACAGAGAGAATGTTCTGTCTACGAAGATGCGTGTCAGAATAATGGGCATCCGGAGATGATGGACCGGACACGACACGCCCGGAGATGGCGGCTACCGCAGTCTCCAAGTACCGGCTCGGGAGCCAGTCTTCCGTCCTTGCCCCTGGCGCGTCCCTGGGACCCGTTGTATATAGAGAGAATGTTCCGCCTTCGACTATGTATCAATCAATCCAATCACTATCTTCATCTCTATCGATCGAAATATTCCAGCAATGCATCGTTAATCCAATTCACAATCGTGATCTTGATATTTCAATGGAAGCCGTCGTCTCCGTCACAGTACGCCGCCGACCGCGTGTGCGCAACCACAAATCTTTGCGTCCGTGCAGGGGCAGTAGCCCGCGATTGCGCTGCCAACCCAGCTGTTGACGAAATGGCATTCCGTACCACCAGTCACTGCAAAGGGACCAACCACTACCCGATCCCATCCACTGCCCCGTCTTGCCCCTTTCCACCCCTCCGACAAACCAAACAGTCAACCAAAGCAAAGCATGGACCGCACTGCTAACCACAGACGCGACAACCGTGTTCTCGATGCTAACCTCAACGCTATCAATGCAGACGGCACTGCAATCGTTCCCATGCTATGGTGCTGTCGTGGTGATGCTCGTGCAGACCATGACGTGCTCGGCCAAGTTGGCGAGGAAGAAGCGACAGATGGCGCGGCAGCAGCTGGAGGCCAAGGCGGGCAAATGGCAGACGGAGCATCTCATGAGGCTCGGGGAGAGGGAAAAGGAGGAGAAGAAGGACGGCGGAAAGCTCAGGGCTGTGGTCATTGGTGAAGGGGTGTCGAGAACGGGCACCCATGTGAGCGAGGACATACTGGAAGAAAGTGAGAATGCGGAGGCTTCTTCACCACCTGCTGGACTGCGCGACCAATGCCCGGAGAAGTGAGCAAAGGCGCTCTTCCGACGTGGCCATGGGTCTTGAAAGTCACCTGGCGCTACCCCGCTCGCAAGCACGAAGGTGTCATCCTCTCGGAATGTCAAGAGCTGGGAGTCCTTGGCATCGCCGGCTACATTGCCCACGATGAGGGAAAACGATTCATGACCGTCCACGAGATCCTCGGTACACAGTGCCTCAAATCCGCGGTTGGTCTCGACCTCCGGTGGCAACGCATCAAGCGACCTTCGCCGCACTCTGCGCCTGCCACACATCCAAAAAAAAAAGACCAGGTGGTCCGGCACGCATGCCGGGGCTCCTATTTCCGCTAGTGGCGATAGTATTACCGCGAGCGGGAGTGGCGCGAGTCGCCCGGAGCTGTCGGCTATGACTTTGTCTACCGATGAGCACGGAATGGCAGGCGACTACGCGCCGGTTGGTGAGGCGGAGCTGGCTCTGGATGGAAATGCCAGCGAGAACGCTGCGACGGAAACGCCGGTTCCGGACCGTATCTACACTCGCGTTCTGATGAGCCGCGAAAGCCTATCGACGAGTTCGCAGACCCATCGAGCTCCTCCATGCCATGCGCGACGCTGTCCCGTCATCGAAGTGCGGTGGTGCCTGGCGCACAAAGGAGTCGCTGGCAACGAGAAGGCCGATGAGTGGGCAAAGATAGGGGCAGAGAAGCCAGGCACCCGCGGGGTAGAGTGGCCGAACTTCCCAGTACGAACGGAGGTGTGGGGCGCCCCTGCCACGATCCCTCGCCAACCTCAAGCGGGAGATCTCAGAGAAGAAGTGGGCGGAGGCACGTTAGTGGGCGGGGGGCCGAACCTCCAGGAAGAAATACCGTATGCCGGACAGCCAAAAGCCCAACGGCGCGGTAGCCAACAGCGCTAAGAGGCTCGCCTCTCGGTTCTACCAGTCCACCCCACAGTGCTGGTGGTCCCGGTACCGAACGCAGACCCGAGACCACCTCTTCAAGGAGTGCCCCGAGTGGAAGCCGCAGCAGAAGATCCTGTGGGCGGAGGTGAAGAAGGAGACGGGGAGGTGGAAGGACCGGTGGAAGGTGCGCGACCTCCTGGCCGATGCTGGGTGCACCCGGGCGGTACTGGACTTCCTCTCCACGACGGATGTGGGAAGGCGGATGCCGGCGGAGGCAGAGGAGGATGCGGTGAGCGCGGTGTCGGAGCTGGAGGTGCGGGAGTGGCTGGAGGAGCAGGGGGCGGGGGCCGAAGAGCAGGACGCCGGGGGGGAACCACCGCTGTTCCTACCCACGCCCGACTTCATGGCGTCGACAGGCGGGGAGTAGGGGGGCGGGACGCTTTTTCCTTTTGTTTCTTCCCTTAGTTAATTTCCTTGGGCGCGTCTACTCTTTCGTAGGACAGGCCTGGGCGGAGGGCAAAAGGGGTGCTTGCAACCAGTCGCCACTGCGCGGACAGCGGACAGGAAACGGACTGTATATATTCTCGCCATTATCTCCATAGGTCGCATGCAAGTAATGAATAACCAAAAAAAAAAAAAAAAAAGCGCGTCGCTGTCCGCGGCCACCGGTCTTTGCTGATCGACGGCCATATCCTCCACCGCGATATCAGCGTCAACAACATTAAGATCACGATGCCCTCGCAATGTCCGCGCACCGACGGTTACCACGGCTTCTTGATTGACCTCGACCACGCCATCGGCGCCGATTTTGTCGGCCGCCACAGCACCCTCCCGGAGCGCACCCGGACAATCGAATTCATGAGCACCGACGCCTTGGAGTGCCTGCCGAGTTTCCGCCATATATACTACGTCGATCTGCAGAGCTTCATGTGGGTATTTTTCTGGCTCATCATCAAAGACCGCGCCGCGACTCCCACACTGAAGTTCTGGAGCAATCACGAGCCGGACGTTACTGGCGCTAAAAAGGAAAAGCAGTTCCGGAACGAAGAGAGCTTCGAGTTTCATTTGACGAGGTGGCTCGATGCCGATCTGGGCGTCGCGGTGGTGAAGGCGGCGAAGGATCCGAGGAAGGGGCTGTGGCCGCCCGACGAGAGGTAGAATCTAGAGCGAGCGGAAATCAGGGATAGGCTGTACGACGCGGTTATCAAGGCTTTTGAGGATGCGTTGATGGTTGCGGAAGCGGAGGCAAAGTCGTTGAAGAGGAGAGTGGTGGTGCCCAGGGATAGAATGGCGGATTAGGGGCGGGGACGGTGGTGGCAGTGGGCTTGTCCCTTACGGAAAATCACTCCACTGGAGAATATCGTCACAAGGATCGTCAAAAGTAGTCGGCCCCAACGTTAATCCTTGTGCTCTAAACTGGGCGTTGCTTCACGGGGCAATACCGGCATTATACGACCAGAAAGGCCGAAAGTGAAATGCTGGTAGTGCCCAGTACAAGGTGCTGACCGGCGAGCGCCTCGACAAAACCAGCGTTCACTGGTCTCGCCGGGCCACTAGGAATACATTCATAAGGCCGTGGGCCCGAGGACCATGCCGATTCCCAGCGCATCCGAAGTGGGATCTCCTCCCCCCACTCACTCATGGATCGATGGTGACCGCCCTCCAAAGCCATGGCAACCACCACAGACGCAGAACACGCAGGAACCCCAACCCCAGTTACGTCGGACTCACACCTTACAACACAGTCCATTCTTGGCTCTATACGGCAAAAGCAAAGAGATCACCGAAGTTGGACTTGGAAGGATGGCACCGAGGGCGACAAGAACGAGCGCCGCCACTGGTTTTAGAATTACTGCTCGAAGAGCTATGTTGCCAGCTCTCTAGGCAGCGCCACATTCACCTCGAGCGCGGACACGGTATATCGAAAAACGGCCCTCATCTCCGATAATCCGATTCTATCTCATGGAAGCACCTTGAGCGGTGACACCCGGCATTTGAGGCTAATCTGGCTCTCATGGGGTTGGAGACTGCAGCTATTCCAGCCATGTCTGCTGGTGTTGAGCGTCTACAACAGTAGGGAGTTACAACTCAATGCTCAGCGGCTTCGTCTGCGGAATGAAGTTGTGGAAAGGCAAGATTACTGAAATCTTACATCCACTGTGGTCTGCTATCCGTTGATCACGCTGGCGATGTCTTCAAGATTTAGACGCGGTAACAACGTTGGAGAGCCATAGGCGTTGGTGGGTGTGGGGGAAGAGAAAGCGAGGGAGAGCTTTATGTCCGCCTTATGTAATCCAAATGCCATGAACCATTTAATACTTTCCCGTCGTGACACTCCACGCCGTAAGCACTTCCGTTGAACTAGTCTGAGGCTGGTCCGGCTACCAGCCATCTACTAGCCGGCTGCCAGCTTCTTAGATAGCTTTGTGGTGGTTGGGCAGTAGTAGCGCTTCCGGGTGAAATCAATAGTTGGGAACAGATGCTAGTTACATGCAACCGAGATGGGAGCAAGGGTCGCACGCAACGACTATTTGTCACCTACATAGATACAATGCAAGTACCATAGTGATCGAAGAAGCCCGCTTCGGGGGCCGCTTCGGGCATCAGACAACCGCTGGAGTGTGCTCTTGGGTACCCAGGGAGAACGGAGACTACGATCCTTCCGGAGGAGCCGCAGGCACTCAATGCGGACATCCTACAGCAGGAAGCCGATGTCAAGGAGGAGGCAGAGTATGCCAGACCGGGCCTCAGATATTCACGGTGGGGTCACGACTCGATAGTGGAGCTAACTACCGGATACTCGGTCGTAGTTACGGCAGAATGGTCAAGGCTGGGTGGCACCAAAACCCACCTGGGCTACAACCAGGAGGCGTACGAGGTGGGGTGTGCTGACCGTGCTAGTGCGCTGGATAGGGTCACGATCTTCACCGACGCCCAGGCCGCCAGCAAGGGCGTGGCCGCAGAGGATCCTGGCCCTGGCCAGACGTACGCGATCCGGGCTAGCCAGCATATCACAGTGCTACGGCGGAGGGTAAGGCCGGACGTCACCATCGAGATCCGGTGGCGCCCAACCCACAAAACGAGCGTCAGAATGATGGACGTGCGGAGAGGATGGTCCCGGGATACCATCTGCGCGAGTCTCCGAGCACCGGCTCGGGGGTGTGTCAGTCTTCCGTGCTTGTTCCTGGGGTCCGTTGTATAGTTGTGGAGGAAATATTCTGCCTACGACCATGTATCTTTATATGTTCATCTATCGATCCCTATATTCCAACAGGTTAAGAGGTTGGCACTCAATCCATGTACATACGCACCCGGCAGTGCTCGCTTCTGCACCTCATCCCTGCACTCTAGTTTTTTAAGCCTCAACCCCATGAGCCGCAATGCATCGCGACGACATCGCCGACATGACCTCAACCAGACCTACCCGACGAACCGTCACGTTCGAACTCGCCTTGGCGCTCAAAGCACGAACCTACCACTCGTGGGAAACGACATGAGACCAGTCCTTATGTATCGCTGAGAGCACCTTCAATATTGTTATCCGAAAAGAAGTTTCCCTCAAACTCTGACACTAGTTACGTGCCCAGGGCGTTGACGTACTCCATCATGCAACGACCGCGCTGCTTACGGATCGGCTGAACCCGCGATTCGAATCGTCATCCGCAGTCCTCCCACGAAACAAAATCGATTCTGCAGCCCCGCATCTGGGGATTACTTCGCCAGGAATACGACTCTGCCTTCTCGATATCCAGTCGAATCGATAATCAGAGCTGTGGTGCGCGCTCCGTGATGCTCGAGCTGTCACGGCACCCCATACCGGAGTTGCCGTGCGCGCTCGAGGACGGGGAGTCGCCGTGCGCGCTTGGTGATGGTGGAGTTGCTGCGGCACCCACACCGGAGCTGTCGTGCGAGTTCGGGGACCTCGCTGCTGTGCGCGCTGAGTAATGCTGGAGCTGCTGCGGCGCCCCCATACCGGAGCTGTTGTGCGCGCCCGATGATGGAATTAATACGTACGCTCAATGCAGACAATGGACAGATTTTTTTACGGATCGGCCTGGGAATTGGCCGAGTATCCAGGGGATGCTGCTGGTGAAGCACGTGGCGGGTGGTTAAACGGGTTACCTTCCGCTCTCCTTCCTTTCTTTGGAGGATGCACACTTTCTCCTATGTCCGTGGTTTTCCCATGAGGGTTTTACACGGTTATGAGTTTTAACGTGGCATCCGAGGATACTGTGTTTCACTGTTTTTTCTCGTCTGCTGCTGTATGTTGCTATTGGCTGTTTCCTTTTCTCTTTCTTTCCTGCGTTCCTTGCATCTTCCGTTCAAGGGGAAGTGTCAGAATGATGGATGATGCCGGCTGCCCGAGTCTCTGCGCACCAGCTCGGGGGGACAGTCTTCCTTACTTTTCCCTAACGAGTCCCTGAGCCCCGTTGTATATAGAGAGTGTTCTGCCTACGACCATGTATCTTTAATCGAACCAACCATCTTCATCCCTATTGATCCCTATATCCCAACGAGAACGCGGATGAGTGGGCCAAGCTTGCGGTAGAGGAGCCTTGAAGCTCGCGGGGGTGGAGTAAGTGCGGTTCTCGGATCGCAACAGCGTGCGGCCATTGACTCTGCCCACGTCTCTTGCACACCTCTAGCGAGGGGTCTCGGAGAGGTGAGTCGAAGCCCGGCGATGGGCAGGTGCTAGGGATAGTTAACGGCAAGAAGTACAGGCTGCCGGGCAAGTAGCGGCCAGGAGCTTGCAACGTGCCGTCTCGAGCGGACAGCGGACGGGGAAACCTGGATAAAATGTGCGCCGCCACAGTCTAGAAAGGCTGTATGCGAGTATAAACAAACGAAAAAAGGAGAAGAAAAAAATCAAGCAGCGGCCATATAGGACAGTGGCCGGTAAGGCCAAAGGCTCGCCTCTAGATTCGACCAGCTGAACACGGGCCACTGCCTCGTACCACTAACCTAAACTGGACGAAGAGTCGGCCATCCGCTCAGTACTGGCTGTGCCCGTAGTAAGGACACAGACGCGGAAGTCTCTTCGAAAACTGCCCCTGCTGGAAGATTCAGCAGAAGGTGCTGCGGGCAACGGCTCGGGAGGAGGCCGGTAGGGGGGAGAACTGGTTTACAATACCGGTCCTCCTTGCCGATGACAGGTGGAGCCACGCGGTACTAGACTTCCTCTCTACCACAGACGTGGGGGGACGTGTCCCAGCCCCGGCTGAGGAACACGCGCAGAGTGAGGCGTCAGAGTGGGAACACCGTGAGCGGAGGGAAAAGGAAGAGGAGGGGAGGCGAGAGGTTGAGGAGCTGGGCGCCGAGGAGGAGGAGCGACCGCTCCTCCCCCCCAAACGCCCTCCTTCATGGCCTGTGCGGAAGAGGAGTAGAGAGTCTGGGGCGGCTTTTCGCTTCCTTTACTTCGCCATTTCCTTTGTTATTTCCTTGGTGCGCTCTCTGTCTTGGGACAGGCCTGGGCGGAGGGCAAATCAAAGCTTGCAACGAGCCGCCTTTGCGCGGGCAGCGGCCGGAAACGGACACAGAGCCTACACCGCCATGATCTAGGGTCACATGGGAATAACGAATGAAAAAAAATAAGCAGCCAGCTTCGTGCCGACGAACCCGGCGGATGAATAAGCGGATATTCGTGGCGATGAATGGATCTCAGCACAAACGAATCAACCGTCGACAGCCACAGTATGGCGCCAGCTGTGCCTGCAGCAGTGGATCCATCACCCCAGTAGCATGAAGCCCCGCCGCAGTGACTCGGTTAAGGTAATGGCATGATCAGGGCGGCGCAATTCCCCAAGTCTAGATCCAGCTGAAGTAAATGTCTAGACAATAACATTATATACGGATATTCGCTAACCCCACAAACACTTGCTCTACTTGCGTTGAACGAGAGCGACGGAACGTATGCGGATACCGTTTATGAGGCGCTCCAGCCCTCAAATTAAGCATTGAACTGACGTAACGACATCCCCAACGCAAAAAAAACCCAGCACTGAGCAATGAAATCTGAGAACAGTCAGATACGAAGTATTTCCAAATTCGCCTTCACTCACCTATGGAATATGGATCTGCGACAAATCCGCATTCTCGCCTGACCGGAAGCTCGTCGCATCAGGGTCACACGAGAAGACCAGTGTCCGGCTGCGGGATCCGCGTCGACGGGGACCTGTCTAGTTAGTACTCTGGAGGGCCATTCCCGGGGTCATGTCAGTGGCATTCTCCCCTGATGGCAAGCTCCTCGCATCAGGGTCGGACGACAACACTATCCGGTTTTGGAATCCGGCGGTGTCCTGTGGTGCCACTTTGAAGGGCTATTCAGGCAGGGTCGGTTCAGTGGCATTCTCGCCTGATGGCAAGGTCCTCGCATCAGGGTCGGACGACGAGACTGTCCGGCTGTGGGATCCGACGACGGGGACCTGTCGCAGCACTCTGGATAGGCTTTTCAACTAGCACACAACATTGGGATTCCCGTCTAATGGCAAGCTCCTCCGAGTAGCCGCGAGTGACGATGCCGTCGTGTTCTGGGAACTTGATCCCGGGCAGTTTGTCCAGACGGGCAAGTAAGAGACGCCCTCTGTTTATCGGTATCTGCTGGTCATCGCCTCGAAAAAAAAGACCTTGGAATCGCGGAACCTGCCACTGGCACTCATCCTGAGTGGCGATTAGCGACCACTTTAGCGTTCCTATTTCGTATAGATGGAGGTTGAATACACTTAGGAGAGCGAAAATTACTTTTGCTTCCCCACGAGGGTGGAGTGGGATATTTCCATGCATTAGCAGCGCTATTGCTATTGGGTATAACACTGGTATAGTTCCATTATGGACTGACCCGACTCCGCCTGAACGGCCCTCCAGAGCGTAAGACAGGTCCCCGTCGTCGGATCCCATAGCCGGACACTGGTGTTGTCGAACGACCCTGATGCGAGGAGCTTGCCATCAGGCGAGAATGCCACTGAACTGACCCTGCCTGAATGTCCCTTCGAAGTGGTACCGCAGGTCCCGTCGTCGTATCCCACAGTCTGGCAGTGTTGTCACCCGACCCTGATGCGAGGAGCTTGTCATCAGACGAGAATCTCACATCAACGACTCCTTCGCCACGCCCGTGGAGTACCTGCAAAGTCAAGTCCCAATCTGTAGGCACCGGCGGTGTTTCGTCGATCCAGTGAGCGATATTGTGCCAAAATCGCCCCCTTGCTATGCTTCGCTTTGGACTGAATATTAGAGCTGAGCTGAATACTTACTTTGGAGAGGGGAAATCTCGATGACCGCCCTGAGATTGGTACGAATCGCAGTGCATCACGAACCATCGCCTGCAACCGATTATCGAGGATTGGGACCGGACTTCACTTCATGTCAGTATGATTTTAAAACCACACCTATTACTTCTGGAAACCCGTAATAACCGAGCAGGAAACACGGACCGCACCGAAGTTCCCTTCGCTGGGTTCTGCTGCCCGAGTCGCTGGTATCGCACACGGGAATTTCTTCTAACTTGTGTTCAACGGCGGTCCTCTAGAAACAAGAGAACTCGGAATATTTTTTTCTTTACTCACCGGAAGTCATGGAGTCAATGGCTATGACCATGAATGCCGTCATGCATATTCCCCAGTAAGCTGAGAGCAGATATCTGTCGTAGGTTTCTTCCCATCAGCTCGAGACACCTCACTGCGAGGTCTCGGTGTGTGTTTTCGGCGGCGACCCCGAACCGGGTTGGCATTTCCGGTTTTCCAATAGAAAGCCACGGAAAGGTGGGGGGGGAAGGAGCGTGATGGGGGAGCTGTGGCCCCCGGAATGGCGTAAGACAGTACCCGGAGATCGCAATGTCTGCTTCACCTCCAACTCTTTAGCGTATCGGCGTTCAGTTAAAGCAGCCGCAGCCAACGCATCACGTAGGACCACAATGGATCCAATAATCCGTCTGAATCGTTGTGACGGTCGCTCTTCCTCCCCGGGCTTGCCGTCTTTGGATGTAACTGCGTGTAGGCGCGTCGTGTATATCGAATCGAGTTGTTCCATTGGCTTTCCGTGTTCTTTAGGTGTCGTTCAATACCAAACGAGGTGGTCTGGTGAACGATCTAACTTATACCCGATGAATCCGCACACTGTTCTGGCATAGATAAAGAGCCAGCTGGCAGGCGAGGGATGCGGAGAATTTCGACGAATTGGCTAGATCTCCCTTGCCACGAGAAAAGAAGAAGGTTGCTCCCAGTCGTCTCTGATCGTACCAGCTCCGGGCGACCGTACGTGAGAGACGGTAGACTTGCCAGTGCCCGCCGTACCACCCAGCCAAAGATACAGGTATCGTGGGGATTATCCGAGCATCGCATAATCTCCATAATATCGGGTGCCCTGAAAGCAGCCAGGTTCGTGTTGCTATAGCAGCGGGTCGAATGCGGCGCCATCGGCAGAGTTCGCTTTGGCTTCGCGGCACGGCGCAAGTCAGTTGAGAAAGCGGCATCAGGGCATCTTCTAGCATACCAAAATCTGCCAAGCGATCTTCCGTCATAGTGTAGTAACTGCCGGTGGTTAACGTCGTGGCTCGTGTTGCCGTAGCCGGTATCTTGATCGTAGACGATCTGTCGAGCAGTTAAACAGGCGTTCGAGTTATCCCGCGATAGTAGTGCCGGCTGTGAGATCGATGTCAGCTACATCGGGACCTTGATGACGCCCTGAAGTTAATGCTCACCGTCACACTTGCGCTTCCAACTTGCTGACCGCTCCCCGCCTGATTCCCGGATGCGTTTGGTAGGTAGCCCGTCGTCCCAGCTCTCGAGAAGAACTCATCTTGAGATGCGTATATATGCTGGGAAAAATGAGTCGGATCGCTTGCAAAAGGTAGGCATGGGATTGAGCAACGACCATGATCGCGGGCGGGGGTGTTAGGTACACGCTTCCGGCTGCGGGACTTGGCTGCGGGGCTTGTCTGCGGGGTCCGTTGTTACGCAGGCTCAACCACGTCGATGCAGATCATTGGACGTTCGAGATTCCACTTAGTTACAGCCAACCAATGGTTAGAATTAAAATATAGTGCGCATGCCAGGATAGATACGACATATTTGACTGCACCATATTTTCTCCCGTCAAGTTGGCACAAATATTCTTCACAGCACGAAAGAAATAATTACTTAAGTACGCTTTGCTGCAAACAGAATTAAAGTCGGTACTAGACTTCCTCTCCACTACGAATGTGGGAAGGTTTGTCCCGGCTGAGGAAGACGCGGGGAGCGAGGTGTCAGAACGGGAGCGCAGGGAGCGAGAGGAGGAGAGGAGAGCGGAGGCGGAGGCGCTGGGTGCCTGGGAGGAGCTTGGTGCTGGGGAGGAACTACCGCTGGTCCTACCCAAACCCTCTTTTACAGCGCCCGCAGACGAGGTGTAAGGGACGTGTCATGCTTTCTTTTGTTATTTCTTTTGTGATTTTTACTCGCTCTTGGGACAGGCTTGGGTGGAGGGCGAAGGGGAGCTTGTAACGAGCCGCCGCGCGCGGACTGCGGACGGGAAACGGACTGTACATATCCTCGCCATGATCTACCGCCTTGGTTTCCGTGGAAGGGGCAGCAGCGGGTGCTGTGGGCAGCGGTCAGGAGGGAGACGGGAAGACGCAAGGACCGTGTTAAAATCCGCGATCGTTTTGCGGACGGAATGTGCAGCGGGGCAATCGTAGACTTTCTGGCCACCGCCCAGGTGGGTCGGAGGGCGCCGGAAGTAGCCGAGGAAGATGTCCTGAGCGAGGCGTCAGAGTGGGAACCGAGGGAGCGCGAGAGAGGGGAGATGAACGGAGAGGCATGAACGAGGCGAGGGAAGCGGAGGTGGAGTGTCGGCTGGAGATCTTCCCTTTGTTCCTTTCTCACTTGTCTTTGGGGAACGAAGGGAGTGAGAGGGGGGGGGGGGGGGGGGGGGACGGTGTGTTTTGGTTTTTCCCATTTTTTTTAAATGTGGGTTTATTATTAAAAAGTTTAGAATACGGAGGAGGAGACGAGGATGGGGCCAGGGACCCGAATCCATTCAATCATCGACCTAACCCTATCGTCACCCAACGTTGAGCTTAACTGGAGGCTGCTCAGGAAGGGGGCCACAGGGTCGGGCCATGAATTGATCGCGTGGGAGGTGCTCAGAACCATCCCACCCAGGGCGGACACGAGCACGGAGACGACGGGGTGGGACATCAGCGGCTGGTACCCCACGAGAGAGAGTGAGGAGGAGGAAAAGAAGGCGGAAGAAAGAAGAGCCAGGGCGAGGGAGTGCTACTTGGGGGGGTGGGACGGACTCCCATCCTCTCCAACGACAGCACCAAGGATGAGGTGGTAGAAGCGGCAGGCGCGCTCAGAGAAGCCATGACCGTGACGTTGGACGAGCACGCAAGGAAAAAGCGGTGGTGCTCACGGCCAAAGCCACGGTGGAACGCAGACCTCTAGGAGCTGAGGAAGAACCTGGGCAGGGCGAGAAGGAAGTGGAGGGTAGCTGGAATCTCGCGAGTGCAGGCGGCAAGGCGGGAATTCCGGCGGGCGATAAGAAAGGCGAAGAGGGACTGCTGGAACCGGTTCCTGCAAGAGGCGGATGGGAATAAGGTGTGGACGGCGGCAGGGTACACGGTTCCCCGGATAGACAAGACGTGCCAGGCGCTGGTCCGGGAGGATGGCACCGTTGCGGAAGGGCACCGAGAGCGGGAACAGGCAATCCTCCAGGCACATTTCCCGCAAGGCCTGCCAGGGAACTTCAAACCGGCGGAAGATGGCTAGGCCTTCTCAAGGGTGGACGCGCAGCTGGTCGGATCGCTCCTGAAAACGGCACCAAACACCTCATCCCCGGAAGGCGATCGGATTTCGGCGGGAATTGTCAAAGTCTTCTGGCAATTGGACGAGTAGCGCATAACCCAGCTGGTCCGGGCGTGCATTCGACTGGGGTTCCACCTGGGGATATGGAAGACAGCGAAAGGAGTGGTCATCCCCAAACCAGGGAAGCCCGACTACTCCAAGGTGTGGGCGTACCGGGTGATCTCGCTGCTGGACGCCATCAGCAAGCTCCTGGAAAGAACAGCAGCGCATCTGATCGCAGACCACCCGGAGAGGAAGAGAGGGCTACACAAAGGCCAGTTTGGGTGCAGGAAAAGGAGGTCCTGCGTCGATGCGGTGGCGATTCTAATGAACCGCACCCAGAAGGCGTGGGGGAAAAAGAAGGTAGCAGGGGCGTTATTCATGGACGTCAAGTCGGCATTCAACGACGTTGACAAGACCTTCCTGGGAAAACGCATGGAGGGTCTGGGAGTGGAGGCGGCTCATCCGAAGGACGATGAGCTTCATGACAGACCGGCGGGTCAAGCTTGTACTGGACGGCGAAGTTAGAGAACCCAACGAAGTGGACACTGGTGTCCCACAGGGCTCCCCGGCGGCGCCCACCTGTTTGTCACATACCTGTCGGAGATATTCGCTGCGGTGGAGCAGGCAGCACCAGGCATCAGCGGGTTGTCGTTCGTCGATGACATCGGGTGGTGGGCAGAGGGGAAGGATGACGAGGAGGTCACGGCCAAGCTGTCCGGAGCGGCAGCGGCAGCAATCGAATGGGCCGGGAGGAATGGCGTGACTTTCGACCACGGAAAGACGGAGGCGGCGATGTTCTGGAGGAAAAAGAAGGGGGCCGAGGCGGCGGCCAAGGTGAAAGTAGGGGACAACGAAGTCCCCTTCAACAAAGAGGTGACGCGGTGGCTGGGGGTGTGGCTGGACTCACAACTTACACTCAAGGAACACCACGCCAGCAGGTTTAAAAACGGCAGAAACGCGATGACCTGTCTGAGACGGCTCACGGGGCAGTTGGGACTCTCCCCGGCAAACTGCAGGAAGATCATGACCGCCTGTGTCCAGTCAGTAGGGAGGTTCTGTTGGCCTCCGTGCACACGCACAAGAACTATCACCACAGCAACAGACGCATGACCTTCCGTCTAGAGGAAAGCATAGAAAAGTTGGCACACTAATTTTTGTACAGACCAGGGCCCTGGTCATCGCCGTGAACTACTGATTCTTCAACTCATCATCCTGTACATAACGCCGCTGAAACTTACACCGGCGGTCATGGCAGCTATTCTCCTAGCTGTTGATTCTCCTATACCACTACTCTTATTCCACCACCAGCTCAATATGCATCGCATTGTAACCCTCCTCACTGGCCCTACACAGGTTGTTAAAAACCATACTCAAAAACGCCGAATTACCTACGATCCAACCAACAAGTAGACCATCAACCAGCATGACGATGCCTGGTGTCTTAAGCTCCTCCTTTTGGTACCACAGAACGGACAAGACTTAGGTGACAAATAACCAACTGAAAAATTTGACGCGGCAGTAAGGGGAAGCGCTGGTGAAGTCGTGCACGAAATCTACAGAACCTCCCATTTTTCGTGCACAAGCTAACCAATTTCGTAACCCCTGCATAGTTCTAGTTCTTGTGCACGGAATCGACAGAACCTCCCTAATCGCCATGATCGGAGCGGAACAGTGGTGGAAAGGAGAAGAAGCGGGCGGCACGGTCAGCCAGGCCAAGGAACTTCAGTTGCTAGTCAACCAACAGGCGCGGGTGACAACGGGAACCTTCCGGACGACCAACCTGGGAGCGCTGTTGATAAAGTCCGGGCTCAGACCAGCAACCAACCAGCTGGAGAATAGGCTGCATCGTTTTGGGCTGCGGCTTTTGAGCCTACCCCAAGGAGAGAAGGCCAGGGATGTCGTCGGCGCCGACACGAACATCGGTAAGCGACTGGCAACAGCTCTGAAGTAAACCTGGACGGCGACAGAGGAAACAGTGCTGCCTGAGGATCTGGAACCTTTCAGTGCAGAGCTGATCTAGGAAGAAAGGGAAGAAGCGAAGAAGGACGCGGAAAAGGAGAGACTGGGACTCATCATGTACACGGATGGGTCATGGTTGAAGAGCGGGGCTGCCGGATACACTGTGGCATGGAAGAACGGCCACATCTGGGAGGGCATCAAGACCCTTCTGGGCTACAACCAGGAGGCCTTCGATGCTGAATGTGCGGCCCTGGCACGAGCGCTGGAATCCGCATCGAGACGAGACACGATCTCGGAATGAATCACCATTTCACGGATGCACAGGTTGCGATCCGACGGATGGCATCGGACGAACCGGGGCCGGGACAGAAGTACGCCCTAGAGGCGAGAAAGCACATCGCCACACTCCAACAAGCGGTATCGGGCATCACCATTGAGGTCAGGTGGTGCCCGGCGCACGAGGGCGTGGAAGGGAACAAGAAAGCGGACGAGTGGGCTAAGCTCGCGTCGGACGAACCGGACACCCAAGGGGTGAAAGGGTTGGAGTGGACGACCTACTCGGACCAGCAGGAGGAGCGCTCGATGCCACTCCCCAGATCCCTTGCCAACATCAAACGGGAGATCGCCAAGAAGCAGTGGGAGGAGGCGAGGAAGTGGGCTGGGGGCTGGACCTCCAAGAAGAACGAAAGGTCAGAGACCAGACGACACGGTTGCTGGAAGCACCAAGCGGCTTGCCGCTAGGTTCTACCAGCGGAAGACGGGGCATGCACGTACCGGCCAGTATCTGCATTGGGCGAAAGCCCGCCCTATCGCGCAGTACTGGTGGTTCCAGGGCCCCTCACAAACGAGAGACCACCTCTTCAAGGTGTGTCCGAGATGGAAGGGCCCACAAAAGATCCTATGGGTGGAGGTATTGGAAAAGGCGGGGAAGGGAAGAAGTCGGTGGAAGATCCGCGATCTTCTCACCGAGAAGGAGTAGTCAGGTGGTGCTGGATTTCCTTTTGTCTACGGATGTGGGGAGGATAGTGGCGGCAGTGGATGAGGACGATGACACGGGAAGCGAGGCGTCAGAGTGGGAGCTCCGGGAGAGGAGGGAGCGGGAAGAAGAAAGGAGGACGGAGGCGGAGGCGCTAGGTGCTGAGGAGGAGGAGGCTGGCGAGGAGGAACCATTGCTGTTCCTGCCAACCCACTCGTTCATGGCATCGGCGGAAGAGGAATAGGGGAAGGCTGTGGTTTTTCTTTTGTCTTTCATTTGTTCTTTCCTTGGTGCGTATCCACTTCTCATCGGGACAGGCCTGGGCGGAGGGCAATGGGGAGCGTGCAATGAGCCGCCTCGCGCGGACTGCGGACAGGAAACGGACTGTACATATTATTCGCCATGATCTACGTAGGTTGTTTGCGAACAACGAACAAACAAAAAAACAAACAAAACATAACAAAAAAACTACTTAACTTTCAACCTCTTACTGCACTCCCCCAACCACACATATTTTTAGTTTGAATCCGCAGAACCTTTTTACAGATACTAATCTGTCGTTCTATGGATTCAAAATATATTATTTTTATTGTGGTGGTATGGAGTAAAGCTCGGCGGGTGAGTATGTTTTGAGTCCCTCGCTTGCACGTCTTAGTGTCCAGCAATCCCAACCCTGGCATGGGCCAAGACTGTTGACGGCATAGATCGCTGAAAATCTGCAACACATTCCTATTAATGAGAAAGCCATTCAGACACCGGGTTGCTCACTCCCTACTTGGACGCGGCGCTAGATTAGATTAGCCATCTATTTAGTATTGCATTTTTATATTGTGGCTGTCATGGCTGGCGGCAGCGCGGCTGGTGGCGGTGTCCTGCCTGATCCGGCGACTTGCCGTTCACTCTTTTCATTCACCATTCGCTCCCGCCCGTATGCTCCGCCATATTTTCTCTGAAATGAGATATAAATTACCTAATGCTGATTACTAAAGAAATATAGTCCCGCTCCCTACCTCCACACTCATTATCCGCAGTCGCATGGATGGCATGTATTGTGATTGCCAAGCCTTTACCCCGCACGAACTTTTTTTTTTCATACTCGCATACGGACTATGGCGGCTGCCCCGCTCGCTCGCTGCAGCTGCGACCCGCGGCGAGGATTTGAGTGAGCCAATGGGGTGGACGCAACGATCGAAGCGGGGCAACGGGACAATTGCTAGCCTGCCTTTCTTCACACCCGCCCCGTTTACCACATCGCTGCGCTGAGACGGGCGAAGCCGGGCATCAGCATCGAAATCAGGTGGTGCTCGGCCCACAAGGGCGTTGAAGGAAACGAGAAGGCAGACGAGTGGGCCAAGCTTGCGGCGGAGGAGCCGAACACTCGAGGCATGGAATGGATACCCTGCTCAGACCGGACGGAGGTGCGCCCAATGCCCCTCCCCTGATCGCCCGCCAACATCAGACGGGGAGATCTCCGAGAAGAAATGGACGGTGAGCTGGAGGTCGAACCTCCAAGCAGAAATACAGGCTGCCGGAAACCCACAAAGCGGACAGCACGGCCGCTGGGAGCACCACGAGGCTCGCCTCGCGATTCTACCAGCTGAAGGCGGGACACTGCCGCACGGGACAATACCTGCATTGGGCCAAGAACCGGCCCGATCCCCAATGCTGGCGGTGCCAGTGCCCCTCGCAGACAAGGGACCATCTCTTCAAGGAGTGGCCGAAGTGGAAGCGCGAGCAGAAGATCCTCGGGGCGGAGGTGAGGAAGGATACAGGGCGGTGGAAGAGCCGGTGGAGAATCCGGGATGATAGGAGATGCAGTCAGACGGCTGTGGACTTTCTCACAACGACAGACGTGAGAAGGATAGTGCCGGCTGTGGAAGAGGAAGCCGACACAGGGAGTGAGGTGTCGGGATGCGAGCTCCGGGAACGCCAGGCCAGAATCCTATTGGCACATTTCCGTCCTTCATCATACTTCTTGCCTTTGTATTGAGTGTGCGAATCATTCTCTCAGCGACACCATTCTTGTGTTGGGTGTATGGTGGTGATGGTTCGTAGGTGATTCCGCTCTCTCTTAGTATTCCAAGGAACAGAGAGTTGTTGTATTCACCGGATCCATTGTCGCATCGAAACCGCTTGATCTGAAATCCTCTCGTCTTAACCCATGCCTGATACGTTTGAAACTTGGCTCCTATCCGTCAGCCGGCTTGACTCGTACGGCCTTACAGCTATATTTAAGGACGGAACGTGTTCAGTAATCGACCACCATGGCAACAATCATCTCAGTGCCACACTCGATCATGGCCTATACATTG
>Ga0307516_10003238_pt1 | contig 21123 bp, 25 predicted proteins | sample 19_EM_MG_FD_203310 | JGI IMG/M metagenome (GOLD analysis project Ga0307516, IMG submission 203310) | Populus trichocarpa ectomycorrhiza microbial communities from riparian zone in the Pacific Northwest, United States - 19_EM | ecosystem: Host-associated > Plants > Roots > Unclassified | place...
GCGTGTTGGCTGTTACCGGCATGCCAACTGCCTATCAACGCAAAATTGGAATCTAACCTTATTTCCAACGCTCTCAACGCATCTAACGCCGGTCTCCGTTGGAACGCAGATTTTTTTTTCCTGATGTCGAAGAAGACAAAGCAAAGTTCAAAACGTTCTTGGCCCAGTGAGAGCTGAAATTCAGAACAGAAGGAAGTCGATTCGACAATAACGAGAAAAAAACGGGATACGCATCCGCCTTACTCCGAGGGGTGGCCTGGAACTGGGTGGAAACCTTCCGAAACCAAGAAGGAGGGATAAACTTGACATGGGAAGAACTGAAGACCAGCATGAAGCATGCGTTCGGCCAAGTAGATGCTGAGGAAATAGCATACGAGAAATTGCAGAAAATCCAGCAGGGAAGTCGAAAGGCGGCAACCTACTGGGCGGAATTCCAGCGGATCAAAGCAGACCTCCAGTATGCGGACAATGTATGCATCTCACGATTCCGGGACGGACTGCACCCCAAGGTAAAGAGACACTTGGTCATGAGCGAAACACCAGCCATGGTCCTGGTAGACTACAATACCGCCGCCATCAAAACCGATAGCCGCTTATGCAACCTCGGAGTCATTAGCCAACGACCGACAGCCAACCCAGAAGCGCGCTTCCGTGTACAGACAAGAGAACCCGCGTCAGTACCCCCAGGGGACCCGATGGAGGTCGACGCAACCCGAGGATTCAAATTTGCACCGAGAACGCCGACCCGATACCGACAACGAAAAAACACGGATGAATGTTACAACTGCAGAAAGAAAGGGGACTTCGCGAGGGAATGCCCCCAACCCAAGAAAGGACTAATTTCATGGAGAAAGCCATACCGGCCAGCGGAAACCACGTATGAGGAAGAACCCGTGGAGAAGGAAGCAGGGGAAGCAACGAACCGGCGGGAAATGACAGCCCTAGGGAATAGGTCTAAGCAACAGCCACCCGAGGGAGAAACCCGTTGCAGAACCAGACCCACCCTGCAGAATCCGAACAACCAGGTACGACCGCGAAGAGAAAATCATGATCAAAGTATGCATTATAGGAACCGATGGAAATAAACACCACACCACCGCCCTGGTAGACAGCGGGGCATCCGAGAACCTCATCGACAAAGCCTACGCCGAAGCAAGAAGAATCCCAATGCAGTAGAAAGCGACACCAAGATGGGCCCTGGCCGTGGACGGAAGTGAAGTCACCGGTGGGCCGGTAACCCACTATGCCCAAGTCCACCTGAAAATCAATCATCACGAGGAAGACATCCGGCTACACTGCATTACAATTGGAAACGCACCGGTCATTCTAGGACTCCCCTGGCTCAAGCTCCATGACCCAGTAATAGGATGGAAGAACCACACTGTGAAATTCCACTGGGACCATTGCGCCGAAAAATGCTTACCCAGCTCACCCAGAGCTAGCACGGTCCCAGGAGAAAAGACCACGGAGCAATACCACAAGAAAACACCAGAAAATTGGGGAATCAGTGAAACAGACCGATGGGAAGTATACCAGGGCGTAATCGACAAAATTAAGGAGACCTCTAACGACAGCAACAACCCAATTCCACCAGAATACCATGAATTCCTCGAGGTGTTCACCAAGAAAGAAGCCACAGCACCTCCGCCCCATCGCACCCAGGAACACTATATCCGACTAGAGGAAGGAAAGACGCCCCCATACGAACCCCTGTGACCGCTGAATGAAGAAAAAATGAGGGCTCTCAGGGAATACTTGGAAACCAACGAAAAACGGGGATGGATCTGTGCATCCACATACCCAGCGGGGGCACCAATACATTTCATCAAGAAAAAGACGGAGGACTATGCTTGTGCATAGACTACCGGTAGTTGAACGAAATCACAATCAAGGATAGAATACCACTGCCACTAATCGGAGAATCGCTCAACCAACTGTCCAGTGCCACCATCTACACCAAACTCGACATCCGGGACGCCTATTACAACCTCAGGATTAAGGCCGGAGATGAATGGAAGACAGTGTTCCGCACCCGATACGGCCTATACGAATACTGTGTGATGCCATTAGGATTGACCAACGCACCAGCCTTGTTCCAGCGATGGATGAACGAGATCCTTAGCGACTATCTGGACCTCTTCTGTGTGGCCTATCTAGATGACATTCTGGTTTTTTTACCGGACAAAGAAACACACTGGGAACATGTCCGGGCTGTACTCACACGAGTACGAGACACCAGACTAATACTAAAAGCATCCAAATGTGAATTCCACACAACAGAAACAGAATACTTAGGATACGTCATATCACCAAAGGGACTAAGGATGGATGAAGAAAAAATCCGGACAATCAAGGACTGGAAGGAACCAACGAACGTCAAAGGAATACAGAGTTTCTTGGGCTTTGCCAACTTCTACCGACGGTTTATTAAGGAATATAGCAAGGTCACTACACCTCTATCCGCCCTGATGAGGAAGGAGAAGGTGTGGGAATGGGGCGATAAGCAGCAGCAGGCATTTGAAACACTTAAAGAAGCAATGACCACGGAACCAATACTGCAGCACTTCAATCCGGAACGACCCGAGACCATCGAAATGGATGCATCAGACTATGCCACAGGAGCAATCTGCTCACAACCTGACGAAAAAGGAATCCAACACCCTGTAGCATACTACCCAAGGAAACTCAAAGACCCGGAGCGCAACTACGATATCCACGACAAGGAATATTGGCGATCGTGGACGCAGTACGAAAATGGGATACGTACTGCAAAACAATGGGACCAAAAATCACAATTCTCACCGACCACAAAAACCTCAAATATTGGAAGACGAAGAAAGTCCTGAACCTGCAAGAAGCCCTGTGGGGCGAACGACTGGCCAACTATGATTTCGTGATCAAATACTGGCCCGGAAAATTTGCTTGCAAACCAGACATACTCTCTAGAGAGTCAGGAGACTCTCCCTGGGAAGGGAATATGAAGCACCGACAGAATCACGGCCGAATATTGTTATCCGAGGAATCATTCGAGGCATTCCAGGCCAATACAACCGAAACCATCAAGCTCGAAATAGACAAGGAACTCCTGAACAAAATTCGAACATGAAGAGTCGCAGATAAAGAAATCCAGGAAATCTGGAGGAAAAAGTCGAGTGGGATGGCCGCGACGGGAAAATCGCGCAAGGACTATGCGAGGAAAACAAAGGGCTGCTAATATACAATGGCCTCATATGGATCCCTGACAACAACGAGCTACGACTCCGCATATTAAGAGACCACCATGACACGCAAGCCGCGGGACACCCGTGCCAAGCAAGGACCCGGGAACTCGTTAGCAGGAATTTCTACTGGCCACAACAACAAAGATACGTCCACCAATACGTCGACCACTGCGACATATGTCGGCGAATCATGCCTGTTAGACACGCGCCATTCGGACTCTTGAAGCCCATTGAACCTCCGCACAGGCCATGGAACTTCATATCAATGGACTTTATCACAGGACTACCGGCGAGCAATAAGAAGGACACCCGATGGGTAATCATCGACCGAATGACCAAAATGGGACACTTTGTAGCATGCGAAGGGACGATGGACCCAACAGGAGTGGCAGACTGCTTTGTAAAACATGTCGTACGACCCCACGGCCTGCCCGCAGACATCATCTCAGATAGAGGATCACTGTTTACTTCGGGACTCTGGGAACGCGTCACCAAGGCACTAGGCATATCACGAAAACTCAGCACAGCGTTCCATCCCCAGACCGATGGACAAATGGAACGAGTCAATGTGACACTGGAATAATATCTACATGCATACTGCAACTACCAGCAAAACGACTGGGAGAAGCTCCTACCAATCGCAGAATTCTGCTACAACAACACACAAGCTGAAAGTACAAAGGTAACCCCCTTTTTCGCGAATTACGGATTCCACCGCCATTTTATGCTGGACCTTGGCACTCAAGACGAAGAAGTACCGGAAGTTTCAGAATATGCCGCGGTGCTGCGAAACTTGCATGAAGAACTTTGAGCAGGAATAGTCGATGCGCAAATGGCTCAAACAGAACAGGCCAACAAAACACGACACCCGGACCTGGACTTGAAGCCTGGCGACAAAGTCTGGCTCCGGCGGAAAAATATACGGACCACGCATCCCTCGAACAAGCTGGACCACAAGAACATCGGCCCCTACACTGTCCTTGAGAAAATAGGCTCACACGCCTATAAGTTGGACCTGCCACCCACTGTCAAAATCCACCAAGTCTTCCACATCAGCCTCCTCGAACCCACAGCCAGCACCGAACCCATTCCCGGACACCTACAACCACCTCCACCTCCAGTCGTCATCCAAGAACAGCAGGAGTGGGAAGTAGAGAAAATCCTCGACTCCCGCCACCAGAGAAACCAGATCCAGTATCGAGTCAAGTGGACCAGCTTCCACGACCCCGACCGTACCTGGTACCCAGCCCACAACTTTGAGAACTCACCCGACCTCGTCCATCACTTCCACCAGGAATACCCCGAAAAACCCGCACCCCAGCTCGAAGAAACACCGATATGTCCACCACCGCCACTGTCGATACCAACGTAGGGTGGACCTTTGCCTGTACCAAACAAGACAACAACAAATTCCGAACTACGACTGACACCAACGACGAATGGGGCACCGCCACCCGAGCCACGACTACCGATGGATGGGACCCCCCACCAAGAGCCCCCTCACCCCCACTGTCCGCTGTAGGACAACCCCGGACCAACGACCACGCATCCCTCCACTGGACAGCCTGCTACGATGACGACTGCAACACGCACCACCAGATGATGGACTACAACTACTACCCGCAGCAAAGCACTGGCCGCCGCCGCCGTCGCCGCAACTACCAGATGTGCGACTGCCCAATGCCCCACCCCAACGAACTTGCCGAGGTAATCCGCGAACGGCACCTCAAGCCTATCAAAGCTTGCGCAGACTGGCATCAAGGAAAGCGGGTCTGCCCCGAATGCCAGTTCCTCGTGAACATGGAAAACCACCACCTTCACTGCAGCACCGTGGTACCGCACGCCCCCCTGGCCAACATTACACCCCCACAGGAAGACCAGTAGGATGCCCCAACCGAACTCGTCGCGGACCCTACAGCGGCTGCGACAATAACCGCCGCACTACAGGACGAGCAACTCGCACTCCTTGGTGAGATCGTCACCATGATACATCAGACAACCACACGGGATGCCCGCCGCAACCATTTGGTGCACCGCACCCTCGCCCAGCGTATGAATGAATTTCACAACACAGACCAACAGCAACTCCAGTGGGGTGACCAACACCCTGGAAATCATCATCGCCGAACAACAACGAATAAACGAACGAATCCAAGCCCGGCAGCAGCCGAGCCAGCCCGTCCACATCTACCGCACCCCCATCTGCCGCCGCGTCACGCCTACCCGACATGACCTCACCGGAGCTTCGGTCTGGACAGGGGATGTATTGTCCTGAATCTCGCACGACAGGCGGGTAGGCGCCGCGGCCGGGGCAGCCCTCACCCTTGTCGCCCTGTGGCTCGTTCTCATTTCCACCACGGGTATCCGCCGCGCTTAAGCGCCTCGCCCTGATCCCCACGATATCGCTCCGGTAGCGATATCGTGCAGAGCCTCAACCTGACCGCCGGCCAGTCCAGACCTTCTCCTTTTTCTCTGCTATGTTGCTTGCGCGTCCCTCTCCGGTCATCGTTACTTATGTTGTTTCCTGTTGATTATGTCTGAGCATCTCTTCTCGCTGTTACCCGTTACTGCTTGCGCTTTCCTCTCCTGTCTACTTACGTATGTTGTCTGTCTTTGATTATGCTTGCGCATTCTTCTTTACTGCTTGCGTGACCCTTCTCCTGTGGCTGCGAGTAGAGTGTTGGCCGCGCGACGGCCGAGTGCGATCATGTGTTTTCCTTGCGTGCGATGATTAAGTCATGATGGGAAGGAACTGTGTCAGTCTTGCGGGCAAGCTGTAATTCCACAGAGGGAAGGAAAAAGTATAAAAGAAGGGGCGCGGTAGCTAGTCTGGAGATTCTTCTCCATGCAATCTATTCTCTTTGACAACCCCCCCACATTTTCGAAAAGAACTTTTCTCTCCGACCATCAATCTCGATAAAAACCTCCTCAAAACGTTCCCTGCATCTTGGGCTACAGTCTCATCAGCTGGAAAGTCGATTTGCTTGAGTTTGGTTTTCGACCCTCACCCTGACCCTCCCTCAGTGATCGCGGACCCTGCGTATCCGCCCATCACCACCTGGTTGCCATCTCCGGAATTCTCTCGGGCTCCTCCTCCATTTGTTTTAAAAGCTTTCTGTAGTGACGCACGTGCGTCACAAGCCAAAACCTCCCCGTGAGGAGAGCAATCCAGTCCAAAACCGCACCGTCAAGAACTGAGATAACGCAGTTTAGATTTAACCACATGTCTGCCTGCAGCCGTGGCCAGGCATCTCTACACGCTTTTTTGCGCCCCACTTCGACAGAGACCTGATCCCAATCACCACTGAAGCGTCCACGTGAAGACAGCCCACCAGGGTCCGAACCCAACGAGGAAGAACAGGACGACAACAGAATGGACTTTCAGTGCACCGAGCACATCACCTCAACCCAGGCCATTGGTGATGATAACAATGACGACGATCAAGAGCTGCTGCAACTGGCAGCACCTCTCAGCCCCGAACATGCTGCACTTCGTGCCGATTTTGAGATCATCACAGCGACTGCAATGGAAAATCTGTACAACAGGATCACCAAAGATATCAACAAGACAACCGCCCTCGCCGTTGAGAAAGCTACCGGTCCACTACACAACAGAGTCACAACGATGAGTGCGCGCATTGCCCAGCTACAACAACAAGTTCTCACCTTCAAAGACGAAATCCAACGTATCCATGAGATACCGTTTGTGGCCCCAGCCTCAGGCAATAAGGACCCAAAGAAGAAGAAGGAAAAGCAGCAAGCTAACCAGGCGAATACCAACACCAACGGAAATACCAATTCTACCTACGCCGCCGTTGCCACTACTGCACAGACTTCCACAGTACCACGGACTCCTGACACTACAGGCTGGACGACCCTGAAAGTGGGTGGCCAGAAGGATCAGAAGATTCCGACGCCTAAGCTTATACCTACGACCTACCCTCAGGCTGAACGGGAGGTTACATGTTACTTCACCCGGGAGGAAGGACCAGATACGATCCACGCTGAACAGGATTATGCTACACGCCAGATTGCAGCAGACACAGCACTCCGCCGTATCAACTCCGCAATCGTCAACAACAAAGATGTCTTCGCACCTGCGTTTATCCATGCATGGGTTACTGTCCGTGGCAATATCATCTTTACCACTGGTGACACCCAGACGAATGTCATCTACGAGGATTACACAACCATCATCAAAGACGCCCTCTCCTATTACGGTGAATGTGAGCAAGTGGAGATCGGAAAACGACACAGTCAGTTCCTGCTACATGGAGTGCCCACTCATCTGTCTCTGCCCGAGGTTTCACAGAGCATCTCTTCCAACTACCCCCAACTGACCCAGAGCCAGACCCCACGATGGCTCACGCCGGCTGACCGACGAGAGCACAAGGTAAACTCCACAATTGTCATGACACTTGCAGGCAACATCAAGAAGGCTCAGATTGGCCGTCAGCACCTCATCGTCTGCAACCGTCAGTGCGAACTGGATGACTACATCGCATACGGAAGAAGCACTCAATGCCGCAAGTGTCAAGCCTACGGTCACCCAGCTGCTCTATGCCGGAACAACCCCCGCTGCGCGGTCTGTGCAGATCCCCATGTGACCAAGGAGCACCCATGCACCCTCCCAATTTGCAAGAAGGGCCCAGTGTTACACCTGGACGTCATATCACGAGTACGTAGCCTAGATAGAAAAGATCCAGTGGCGGAGGACGAGGAGGCTGAGGCCGTGGCTAAAGGATCAGAGAGTCTAGGTGGGAGATAAGGAACGGAGTCTAGCCCTCGGTCGAGACACCGGCCGAAGCGATTAGAACTCCGGAGATGAGGAAGAACAATTTGTGCAAACGAGCGGGCACAGCTAGGCGACCACGTCTCTCCACCACGATCGGAGAACACTCTCCACCACGATCGGAGCAGACAGCCTCTTGACACAGCTGCACACCCCGCGCGGCCGCATCACACATGCAGCGAAACAAACGGAAACCTCATCTATCTTATCTACACCCCGACCACGACCAATGAATCCACCCACGTTCCCTGAGAGGTGCAGACACCTCAGGGAAATCCAACTCCGACCCACCCGTATCTCTGCAAAAGCACACAGCTGCCTCGAGAGAAAGAAAGGTCCGGATCACCCCTTCTCACTCAGGCGCTCGCCGATAAAAACAAAGGGATTTCTCGTCTCAAACGGGAAGAAATCAGCACGAACATCCTCACCAACCCTACCGCCGAAACCACACCGAACCCACACACAAGATCTAAGATTATTCCGTTGTGAATTATCGAAAGTAGCCTGATTACCTTTGATTCTCTACACACTCCGGTTCTGCCACAACCCCAGTGTCACACTATAATCTTGATCTCAAGATCACCCTACTTTCATGACCTACTTTGAAGACCACCTCTATCTACGCGAGCTGTCTACCTTCATGGAACCTAAATCTCAATACTTGTTCGACTACACCTTCCAGTCAATCGACGAAGAAATCGCAAAATACGAACAGTGGGAAGAATTCAGGGTTCTGCCACAACCCCAGTGTCATACCCGGCCTGCACTCATCCTCCCATTCGCTGTGCCAACTGCGACTCATCCCATAAGGCGAGCGATCCCAACTGTCCTGAACGGATCAAGATTCGTGAAATTTCCAAAATAAACACAAATGCAACCACTATGGGAGACGCCCCAGAAGCGGGAGTAGCCGTATAAAATGGCCCCTCTTGCATCCGTTGGGTCCGTACAGCTGCTGAACTGTGCGCGAGGCCAAGCAACGACTATTTCAACATTACAGGATTTTGCCCGGAAAAACGAAAACCTCATCTGTTTACTGCAAGAACTGTGGATCGACAGACATGGTCACCCACCCACATTACCAGACTTCGATACCTTCTCTCCAACACCCCTCAAGCCCAAATGTGTGACGTACGTTCGTCACACACCTGGACTCACCGCAACTACGACTTTCACGGCTCAGGATTCTTTCCTGGGAACCACCATTACCTCAACTCAGAATTCCAAAACTACCACCTTCATCCTGTTTAACTTCTACTCCCCAGGCTAGCCAGGGCCGGTTGCCCGACTCCTGCCAACCATCCCAGTTCCAAAAGAATGTATCCTGATGGGAGATCTAAATGCACACCATGCATGGTGGCAAGGTCCACTTCCTCCGACGGCACGAACATCAGCGGCAAGCCACAGCCTCGCAGAATGGCTTGAATCCAACAACTTTCAACTACATAACGAACCTGGATTGCCTACCCACCATCCTAGAAATGGAACCACCCCGTCAACTATAGACTTCTGTCTCTCTTGTGGCGGCATTACCAACTCCATCATCTCACTGGCAACAAACCACGATACCACCTCGGACCACAGCTGCATCACAGTCACACTGGCACTTCCCTCTGCTCTTCCTCCTGCTACTGTCCGACGCAACTGGGCCAAAGCAAACTGGCAAACCTTCGAAGAACATATCTGCTCTACAAGTATCGATCTCACGAATCTGCAAAGTAAAGAGGATACCTTGCGAGCTGTCACCAACATCACAACTGTACTCCACAATGCCATCGACGCGGCAGTGCCCTCAGGTCATTCAAGAAAACCTAAAGCACCATGGTGGAATCACAGTTTAACGCTTGCAAAACAGTCTGTCAAGAGGGCTGACAGACAGGCTCGACTCAATTCTTCGACAGCAAACCGAGAAGACAGTCAGAAGAAACACCAACACTGGACGGCTATGATACGGGCGGCCAAGACTGCATACCGTATCAAGCAGCTACAATCCACAGATTCCAAAAACATTTGGAAAACCATCCGCCACCACAACACGCACCACTGCCCCATCCCACCAGTGGAAGGTCAGACTGACTTTAAGGCCAAATGTGCCTCGCTCCGGAACGCTCTTTTCCCCGCTGTCAACAACCTACCCCGCCAACCCCTCCCACCCAACATCCTCACCTCAAAACTCGACATGTATCAACAGACATACCCAGTCACCATCCGCGAAGTGTCTCTTGCTATCACGCATCTGAAGTATGGTACATCGGTCGGTCCTGATGGAATCAGCTAGACTATGCTCCGTTACCTCCACAAATCAGCACCCGGAATCCTTCCCCTCCTCTTTGAGGCTTGCCTGGTTCACTCGGTCCACCCACCAGAATGGAAGGTTGCCAACTGTGTCATTATTCCGAAACCAGGCAAACCATCCTATACCCACCTGAAGTCCTACCAGCCCATTTTGCTGTAGCCCTGTTTCGGAAAACTGCTGGAGTCCATTGTGGCCAGAAGACTTACCAGCACAGCTCTCAGATGTAGCGCCACCCACCCCTCCCAAATGGGTGCACAGCCAGAAAACTCTGCAGTGGATGCACTCCTCTGTACCATTACTCCGATTGCCACTGCCATCAGCAAGAAGAAGACTTCCAAGAAAGGTGCACCATGTCCAGCTGTGCTTACACACGACATTGAAGGGGCCTTCAATCAGGTCCAACCATCAACACTGCAGGAAGTTATGCACCAAAGACGTTTGCCAACGTACCTGACCAACTGGATATCAGCCTTCAATACAGATCGAAAAATTGCCTTTGGTTTTGATCAACAGTCTGAAGATCCGCAGCCCTACCAGTGTGGCCTCCCTCAAGGTTCCCCTGTCTCTCCCATCCTCTTCCTCATCTTCAGTAATGCTATGCTAGAGAAGCAACATTCTCCAACGGACGCTACCGATACATCATACGTTGACGATGTCTGCATGATACAGATGTCACACAGTATAGCCAAAGCCAATACCCTTCTGGAAGACAGAACCAATCAACACCTCAACCGTGGCCTGCACCTTGGACTTACATTCGCACCAAGCAAATCGGAACTCCTCTACTGCCTCCCCCTCAACAGCAAACACAAAAACATCAGTCTCTCCTCCCATCCTCCCCTCAGAGTCATGAATACCACCATCATACCAAAACGTCAGATGAAATATTTGGGCGTTTATATCAACGAATCTCTCAGCTTCCTCTACCATGCATCTATGGCTGCCAGTCAAGGAAACCAGGTACTCGGCAGCTTCAATTTCCTACGACACCGGTCACGAGGTATCCCGGTGCATGTTGCACACCACCTGGCATTTACGGCCATACTGCCAGCAATGTTCTGGGCATCTCCGGCATGGTAGAGTGGTACTCCGATGGTAACTTCCACCCTGAAACGCACCTATAATGCGATAGCACGGTGGATTACAGGCCTACCTTACAACACCCGACTTACCAACCTTCTCACACTGGCTCACCTTCCCCCAATGGAGGCGTACCTCGACTATCTCTCCCTACGTTTTGCAATTCAACTCCACTTCCTACCTGCACACCACGCTCTCGGCTGGCCATACCCAGATCAAGCAGCACACAAGCACCTTCCCGGTCTTCACCGCCTCCATGATCTTAGCAGACACCTGATCGTGGGAAAACTCGAAGATTGTACATCCACCTCCACCGCTGATAGCATACTGAAAACCACCTCTCCTGACCCCGATAAAACAACATCCCTCCAAGAACTGCATGGAAACTGGATCGGCTTACTTCCTGACCACACCATCGTCATATACACTGATGGCTCTAAGCTTGACAGTGGGGCGGCCGGATGTGGTTGGGTAATCTACAATGTTGGGAACCAGCAACTCTTCCGAGTCAAAGAAGGAAGCTGTCATCTCGGCAGCCGGGCCGAAGTATATGACGCCGAACTACATGCCGTGCAGGAAGCCACAACAGCTCTCCTCACCACCACAATCCCCCACTCCACAGCTTTCATCTGCATTGACAACCAGGCTGCAATTGATACACTCCATTTCAACAAAGACAACCATGAATACGCGCGGCGCATTCTCGAATGCATTGCACAACTCCGATCACTTGGCTGGACAGTCGGTATGGTGTGGTGCCCCTCCCACTGCGGCATCATGGGAAACGAATGTGCCGATACACTTGCAAAAATGGGAACGTCCCTTCCAGTCCCATGTCAACACACCATCACCACGAAAGTTTGGTTGCAGACACAGGCGAGAGCTCAGCTCCTCCAGCGCTGGAAACAGGAACTACCTCTCTCTAACCCGTCATTTACCTTCCCGACTCACCTGCACGGTGTTGACTGGGCAGACACACGTGCACTTTGGCGGGTTTTCAGCAATAGATCACCGTCCGACCCGCACCCGAACAAAACTGCCAACCCGTGTCCATGTGGACAGGACCTGCATACCTCCCACCACCTCCTACGAGACTGTACCCTTCTCGCGCAAAAACGCTCACGGATGCGACTCTCGACTAGCGGCGACCTGGAATCTCTCACCTTCCTCACGAATCCGGCAAACGGGCTGGGTCTGCGAAACTTCTTACGAGCTACCGGACTCGGCCACACTATCAACATCTCCTATGACAGGCAGCCTACGCCCTTGGAGGGAGATGGAGTCTCGGACTCGGATTCGCCTGAGCCAGACTTCGGCGCCTTCGAACCATGAAATGAAAAATGACGAACGGGATGAAGGGGTGGATAGGTTGTAGTGGTTGTTACTTGCCCGATGCCCCCCCCCTCTCACCTTGTCCTTCGTCGCATACCACTTGCTATTTCTGTTTTGATTTCTTCTCGCGGGAGCGATTTTATGTTTGGCGGATTGGAAAGATGGAAGCCCCACGGGGGTGGTATGGCGAGGTGGAGTGCATATAGGCTGTAGTCCTCAAGCACAATAGAAATAAAAAAGCGTATTATCTCTCTCCACAGACCTATCTCTCTACCCCCGTGAACCGGCGCTGCGACCACCACCTGTCAGACCCCAGAGAAGTAAAGCGAAGCCGAATACCGCAACGATACCATGCCGGGCGTGAAGAGATTAGGGCAAAGCCGAATACCACCACAGCGAAGCCGAATACCGCAACGATACCACGCCGGGCGTGAAGAGATTAGGGCGAAGCCGAATGCCACCACAGCGAAGCCGAATACCGCAACGATACCACGGCGGGCGTGAAGAGATTTGGGCGAAGCCGAATACCGCAATGATACCCCGCCGGGCGTGAAGAGATTAGGGCAAGGCAAGATACCGCCACAGCGCAGCCGAATACTGCCGAGCGGCGACCAAGACTAAGTTACCTGTCGAGCAGCACGGGCTAGCAAGGCAGGATCTTGACAGAGTATTGTTCCTGTAGAGCCTGCTTGAGAGCTCCGTAGTCGTCCTGGATTGTGGCGGGGAGGCAGGTGATATACTTGTGGATGTCGGATGATACTCTCATGGTAAGAAGCGCTCGACGAGCTCTGGCAGCCTGCTCCTCGGTGTAACCAGCCCCTTCGGTCTCCACCTTGAATTCAATGGCGCTAAGAAAGTCTTTGACATCCGTGCTTCCGTTATAGATTCCAATATCGATCCTCATGATACGATCGGAAATCTTCTCGATACCGTTGCTAGCCATTGCGTGCTATGCTGACATATCGTCCGATGGTATATCGCTCGAGGCAGTATCGTTCGGTGGTATATCGTTCGTTGATGTAGATTCGGTTTCGGATGACGACGAGGAACGACTGGGGGACCTATGGCGAAAGAAAACGAGCTGGTGACGACGCTGGAGAATCTGATTGGCGTCTGTGAATTCTTCCCAGAGTCTCGATATATCGATCTGGCGAGATTCCTGGTCCTGGGTTGGTGATACCACGATGCGGGGTGATCACGAGAAGTCCGCGGGGGGGGCGAGCAAGACAAGGTCCGCGGCAAGCACGAAAAGCCCAGCGGCGAACAAGAAAAGCCGGGGGAGAGCAACAAAAGGTTTGGGAGGAGTCAGACAAGGTCCGGGGCGAAGAAGGAATGTCCGGGGGGGGGGCGAACAAAAGCAAGATCCGAGGCGGGGCGAGTGGGGACAGACTGGGTGGGGACAGATGGGGGCCAGCAGGAAACAGACGGGGGCTAGCAGGAAACAGACGGGGGGGAACCGGGAAACAGACGGGGCGAGCGGAAAGCAGACGAGGCGAGCGGGAAACAGGCGTTATTCTCCAAAAACCTCAAAAACGAGAAACAAACTCCCTCCTGGGGTGCTGATGATCAGGCCGAAGATCCAAAAGGCACCGAGGATCCGGGTTTGGCGCACCAGCTGTGGAGGGGGTGTGTCACGGACCAGATTCAAAAGGGGGGGGGGATATCCAAAAAACCGCGAGAGATGAGGGGGGGGGTATAGTTCAATTGAGAAGGCTATCTCTCGGAGGGGAAACTGTAGGTTGGATGTCTAAGTACAAGAGGGCCGTCCCCGGGACAGACAATTTATATGCCTGGAGCCCTCCTTGGTATGGCTAATTCCACTGCGCTCTTGGTGCCTTCATCACCCAAATTCATGCTCTTGGCATTTCAGTCCCACACTGTGTCTAGCGTTAGATATATCGATCGCCCAATGAGGCCCGCCGAGGCCTGCCTGGACCGCTGCGGGCAGATGCCCGTACGGAAGGTATTGAGTGGCGCGGGTAGCCAATGGCCACCGGTGACATCTAGGCCCGGCGGTGGCAAGTTGCCACCAAAGGATCTAGAGGCCGGTGATTGGTAATCGGCTGGATGTGCCTGTCTATATAGAGAGTGGTCCACCGGTCTCGGTGGAAAGATTAAGCAACGGAATTCCTACCTATCGATAGTCGAATACATTTGACAGGTTATGAGCCCGGGTCCTCGACGGCGCAACGATCACAATACTCCTCGAACCTGAAAATTCCCACCTCGCTTAAGCATCATATCCCCGTCGATTGTCGATCTGTTGATCCTCCATCCTGATTCAGTACTATCCCTCACGATCCGTCGATCCGCCGATCCGCCGATCACCGAACGTCACTATGAGTTCTACATACACCTGCAAGCATGGCTCTACCGAAATGCTGACCCCTCGCAATTATCACACATGGAAGGCTGACATTATGGTCTTTCTTACATGAGAAAATGCTCTCGAGATAGTGCTCGGCAAGGAAGATCCACCACTTGCCAATGCATCTTTTGCCATGAGGGAAAGCTACAAAAAGCGACTGGGACTTGCTACCGGAATGGTTTACTCATCCGTTGAACCCAGCATTCGTGCAATTATCAACAAACTTCCTGATCGTAATCCTGCCCAAATCTGGATTGCACTTGGAGCGAAGTTCAACACAGCCATATCACGCTCTGGTCGTATGGCAATCCGCAAAAGATTCCAATTCACAACGATGAAGGAGGGCACCTCAGTTCAAGCATATATCGCGAGACTCACCACCATTCAGCAAGAGTTGTCGGGAACCCCAGACGAAATTGCGGATGATAGCCTGATTTCCCACCTTCTCCAGAATCTTTCCAAAAACTACAAGACCTTGGTTGACATCATTACGCATAGACCAACAGAAGGCGAAATGGTTGACGCCATCACTACTGAGCTGATCGAGTACGAGACCTCGGACGCCCTATTCATCGCACAAGTTGGGTCCAACACAAACACCACTGGTACTGTTGTCGACGGACATGCCTTAGTCGCTGAAACTCAAGGGAATCCCAAATACTCCTCCCGTGGTCACGGACAAGGACATGGCCGCACACGAGGACAAGGATCTGGAAGTGGACGTGGCAACGGACGTAAGCCCTATGAACGGTCAGTAGGCAGATGCTTTTACTGCACAAAAGAAGGCCATCGGGCAAGCGATTGCGCTCTAAAGTAAAAGGCCGACAAACTCAAAAAGGAGACCTTTGATGGGTGGAAGGGACAGATGACCATCTCCGGAAATTGCACCGTAAACGAAGACACGGATATCAACTTGACAGTAATGCATGCCAATGCAGTGACATATGGAAACGGCTACCAGAATCAGTGGCTTATCGACTCAGGAGTGTCCCACCATTTAACCGGCAACAAGAAAGGCATTCAAGACTTCCGACATCTGGGAAATTCTATTCCGGTGAAGGTTGCAAATGATGCTACCAGTCAGGCAACTGGAATCGGATTAATTCAGTTCTATTTGGATTACGGGTTGCTGTTGACAGTCACGGCCCTCTATGTACCTGATTTCCATGCAGTGTCATTGCTCTCAGTCGACGCCTTGAATGAGTCTGGATACAAGGTGATATTTCGTCTCGGCAGCTGCCTCGTCAAGTCCAACAGTATCACCGAACCCCAGCTCATAGGAAAACGACAAGCTGGACCCCGAACTTGCACTCTACTCGGCATTATGTTGGAGAAAGCCTGGGCACACAGTGCAAGCATGACAAATCCGATTAAACCAGATCTCAATACCTGGCACCGACGCTTCGCGCACATAAATCTTGCCGACCTACGTCTTTTGCTCGCAAGAGAACTCTACACTAAGAAGGAGAGCACCCAATCAGCATGCTCGATATGCGCCCAGGCAAAGGCCAAGCAGCTGTTTCAACGCAAAACTCCAACCACACGAGCGGAGAAGCCCTTAGCACTCATTCATTCGGAACTCTGAGGGCCGATTTCACCAATGTCACAATCTGGTTGTCGATACTACATCCTCTACTTCGATGATTACAGCCGACTAAGCTGGGTTTTCTTCCTACGTTCTAAGACTTCAGCTAAAATCTGCGAAGTCTCCCGAAAGTTCAAGACCATGACGGAACTCCAATTCTCCACCCGAATTGCTCGATTTCGGTGCGACAATGGGAAGGGCGAATACGACAATGAAGAATTTCGATCAATCCTCAAGGAGTCTGGTATATCATTCGAACCAGCTCCACCGTACTCCCAGCACTGGAATGGCGTTGCCGAACGTATGATTCAGACACATAATGCAAAGGCGCATGCTATGATGCTCGACAGTCAACTACAGCGGAGCCTGTGGGCTGAGGCCATCAACACAGCGAATTACCTACATGCACAAAGTCCTACATCAGCAAATAAGGGTGTGTTACACTCTAAATATTACGGGTCGGACATTCGGATACGGACAGTGCAGGAAGGTATCGGAAACTCGTCATCCGGTCTTAGGATGGCATACCGAGACCGGGCAACCGACAGCGTCGGGACTCGGCTCGGGTCAACCGACTCTGCAGCACCAGGAAACCCCTGGGCCAAGTACCGGCACCGACTGAGAAAGCGCAAGCACTGCCACAGAGGAAGACAACCTTGGTGGTCATCATAAGCAGGACAAGCAATCGGAAGAAAAACGGGAATGCAAGGAGCTGCGAGTCTAGATCGCGGAATAGAAGCGGGGCTGTTTCCAGAGGCACGGCCCAGTGGAACAGCACCACGAGTCGGGAATCGCTGTATCGTCGCAGACCACTCGAAGGCGCGAGGCGATACCGTTGCACCCCATGGTCAGGAGACACGAGGGATGATGCTATCACTCGCATCCTCGTCATTGACACCCGATTATGGCGATGAACACTGGGCTTTGCCAGCGCACAACAGCGTGAGTGTATCCCCCACTTATCCGAGATGCTTACAACGATTATGATGCAGGGCATACGCCGCACCAAGGCGAGGGACGTCGCCGCGCAGGTGCAAATTAGCGGAAATCATGCCTTCCATATCGACCGCGTCATCGCCCTACTTCTCTCCCTATGCAGTACCGTCCAATCGACTGCTACTAATTCTAACTGATGAAGAAACCTCAGGCTCGTCCATGCGGAAATGGCGAGTCGATCGCAGCGCAATTTGTTCGTCCAAATATCCCGCATTAATTGTACGTGTGGGGACACGGTTTCCGCCCCCCACCGACACCGGGATATTTCGATGGAGAGGGGAACGCTCTATCATCGGCGTCGAAAACCAACATTCCAAACACCAATTTGTCGTGATACGTGGATCGAACCTTCTCTCGCTCGTTTACACGAGTATCACTGCGTGTGAGCCAAGGGATTCAATACGGCAGTGCCGAACCCCATTTGGTTGGAAAGTCAAGTTGATCGGGGCGAAAGTCCCAGTCTTGGTAGCGAGAGCGGGAACTTTGTCTGTATACTTGCACTTAACAGCGGATTTTCGGGCGAACAAATTGTGCTGCGATCGACTCGCCATTTCCGCATGGACGAGCCTGAGGTTTCTTCATCAGTTGGAATTGGTGGCAGTCGATTGGACGGTACTGTATGGGGAGAGAAGCAGGGCGATGACGCGGTCGATATGGAAGGCATGATTTCCGCTAATATGCACCTGCGCGGCATGGCATACTGGACAGGGGCACTTGTTCAATGGCGGGGCGTTATTAGTCCTTTGATGATCGTGTATTTGCATAAATCAGGTAGGAATGTTATCTGGCACTAGTCCACTTGAAGAAACTTTTATTTTTTCATACCGCAACATATTGTAGTCGAGGGGAGGGTAGGGATTGGAGAAAAGGTCTACAATGCCAGAATACGGTTTCGCATTCCCACAACTAGACTGGTTAATTCGCAACGCGACCAAAGAAGCATGGAGTTAACTTCCGTCCATCTTTCCGATTTACGATCTTCTGGAGGCAGGTTTTTTGTTGTTTGGTTATGTGATTTCCTTGCTTCGGGGGCTTTCATGCCCACAAAATAAGACGACTGGATGACATTGCCATAACGCTTATTGTCACTCGGTAGTCAACTGCGTAGACTTATATCAGTCAAAGCAATAGGCTTCTCCGCCAGCCAACAAAGATACCCATTGGGTCGAGTGGCTAGGCTATGTAGACCGGTATGGGAAGCGACCCATGCCCATACTCAGGTCCCTCACGAACCTCGGTCGGGAGACCTTGAAGAAGCGGACCGAGGGCCGGAGCTAGCCTGCAGACCGGATCGTAGCGAAGACGTAGATCGGGTAAGGACAGAATGAGCTTTCATAGGTGGTCCGGGAGAAAGGGACCGTGTGCGAGTTTCCACGCCATGGCTAACCTCTACTCCTCTGCGAATGACTTCACAGGGGCAGGGGATATCGAGCGCCGGCTGTCTGATTAAGACTGAGTCAGCTGCTGCGTGGGGCCTGGTGAAGAAGGGCCTTGTCTACGGATTCTAAAGGAACAAAGGATCGACACCAAAATGGGAGCTCGTTCCAAGCCATGCATGATGCTTGGCTATGTTCACAATACCACAAAGATTTGGAGAATATGGGATCCAGAGCAACGGAAAGTGGTCAACTGCTCAGATGTCGAATTTGACGAGACTCAAACAGCTCATATATCGTGCATTGATAATGAGAATGATACGCTCGGTCTTCCAGAACAGGAGCAGATATATACCGAAGAGCAAGTTGCTGAAACCGGACAATCCGGTCAAGTCGCGCCCAAAGTCAGCACGCCCAAAGTCGGCACGCCCGGACAATCCGGACAAGTTACGCCAGATCAAGTCGCACCCGGACAATCCAGTCAAGTTGCGGAGCCGAGGTTGCAAGTCGCACCCGGAGCAATACAGCCGAGGTTGCAAGTCGCACCCGGAAAAATACAGCCAAGTGCTGAGAAGGCAGATCATCTGACACCTGACAAGGTAGTCACCGATCCTGTGCCGAGTCGTACAGTTGTACGCCGTACAGATGTACGTCCTGGTCAGGAACCGTCAAGTCGTACAACAGATTTACGCACTGGTCAAGAGCCATCAAGTTCAAGTCGTACTACAGATTTACGCACTGGTCAAGTACCGTCAAGTCGTACTACAGATTTACGCACTGGTCAAGAACCATCAAGTTCAAGTCGTACTACAGATTTACGTACCGGTCAACATACCAATAAAGGTCAACGTCCCAATCAAGAAAGACGTGTTACGAGGAGTCATCGTCTGTCAGAGCATACTGCGCATTCTGTGTCGGCGGCGAATCCGCTTGACTCCGATACAAGGTCATATCGTGAGGCGCTTAACAGCCCTCTATACAAGCATTGGAAGTCTGCTATGCAAGAAGAATATGTATCTCTTATGGAGAATAATGCATTTGCGCTCGTCAAGCATACCGAAAGCAAGCCAATTGGCTGCAAATGGGTTTATAAGACGAAGCATTATCCAGACGGAACGCTCAGATACAAGGCCAGACTCGTTGTCAAAGGATACGAGCAAGTGAAAGGCGTTGACTTTGATGAGACCTACGCGCCAGTTGGAAAGCTGACTACTTTATGCTATTGGTGGGTCGAGTCTCCTCAAAGTCAACGCCTTTCACTTGCTCGTATCCTTTGACAACGAGTCTGGCCTTGTATCTAGGCGTTCCGTCTGGATAATGCTTCCCAGACTCGTTGTCAAAGGATACGAGCAAGTGAAAGGCGTTGACTTTGATGAGACCTACGCGCCAGTTGGAAAGCTGACTACTTTATGCTATTGGTGGGTTGAGTCTCCCGCACTATCTGCTAAATTTTATTGTCCAGAGCGGATGTCGTTACTGCATCCCTTAATCCTGAGATCGAGTTATACGGAATCAATACAAGTTTCGAAGATGCCGAAGCGAATCAAACGATATACTATTGGCTAGACGGACTCGGACTGGGCAGGCGACAAGCACGAGCGGAAGTCTCAAGGTGGCTATATTTTCAAAATAGCCGGAGCAACTATTTCGTGGAAATCGAAGAAGCAGACTGTCGTTGCTAGATCGACAACCGAAGCCGAATACCTAGCTTGCTCGGAAGCAACTCGAGAAGCCCAAGGACTCACATATCTGCATCGAGACGTTACCGGTGAAACCATAGTCCCACTTATCCACTGCGACTCGAACGGCGCGCTGAGCACCATACGCTCTACGATAACGAGCGACAAGGCCAAACATATCGATGTGCCTTTTCACAACTCTCGACATCTTGACGCTGCAGGTGTTGTCAAATTCACTGAGATCGATACTCTCGAGAACCTTGCAGACGTTATGTCAGAATAATGGGCGTCCGGAGATGACGGACCGGAGACGGCGTCCGGAGATGACGGACCAGAGGCAACATGTCCGGAGATGACAGCAGCCTTAGTCTCCGAGCACCGGTTCGGGAGACAGTCTT
>Ga0307516_10003239_pt1 | contig 21117 bp, 25 predicted proteins | sample 19_EM_MG_FD_203310 | JGI IMG/M metagenome (GOLD analysis project Ga0307516, IMG submission 203310) | Populus trichocarpa ectomycorrhiza microbial communities from riparian zone in the Pacific Northwest, United States - 19_EM | ecosystem: Host-associated > Plants > Roots > Unclassified | place...
GAGAGCGACAATATGCCGTACTTCTTCACAAGTCGTGCTGATAGTGTCCCCTTTCCTGCACCGGGTTTGCCGAACATAAGCATACGCAATACTTTGCCATCACCGCGATCACTTCCTGAGCTAGGACCAGCAAGTTTGGTATTGTGGAAGTAGAACGGCAACGTCTGACAAGCAGGAGAAGTGTGAGCTATGGACCGTAGTGCCCTCTGAGATGTCGAGCCGATACGTGTGGGTGCGAGGGAAGTAAGAGGAAAGGACATGTGTCGTCGCGAGGGAGCCCAAGTGCCAGGTAGGCCTTATGTATATCCACAAATTGCAATGTCCACTGCTCGCCCAGAGATCGTTCGATAAGTTGACAAATTACTGGAGTGACAGATAAGCCTGCCGGAAGCGAAGGATAGGCGATCGGCTTCCGAACAAGCACACACTGGAACTGGACAGGGCTACGAGGAGGAGGCTAGTAGGAGGACAGCGATGCGGGTGTGGCCGCACCCTCTGGGGCAGGAAACCATCATTGGGCAATATATGAAGACTGACAGTCAGGGACATCCAAGAATGGCAGTTGAAACCTTGCAACTCTTGATAACACGGTTTTGCAGACCCAATCGGATCGATTTCAAGGCTGTCGATTCACCAGCAACGGCTGATAGCAGGTCTTCTCTGTGTCAGCAAATGAAAGCCGGTCAATCGCATTCCTTCACATTCGATATGGCCCGGTGGAAGGGTTTCACCGAGCCCCTGAGGTATAGCTCTGTAACATCAATCTCGTTTGGTCACCAGACTCTTAGCCTCATACAGCTTCCGTACAAAGCTGACTGTGATAACCGACGGCATCACGAAACGGACTCAGCTGCGTTCACACCGGAGTATTTAATAGCTCACGGCGAAATGTTCTGCATGTACGCAGTTGATACGGTGCTCTTCACCTTGGTTTTCTTGGCCCTCTGCACAAAATGAAATTTGCTGCGGCTTCCTGCTTCTTTGGCCTTATCTCGTGCTTGCCCAGATACCACTCGCGATAAGTACGTGGTCCTAGCATCCAACCAGCAGCGAACTCAGGCAGGACTACTGTTTATGAGTGCAGGCCTTTGCTCATCACTTGGCAAGGTGGTGTGGGTGCGCATCATATGTATTTTAACCTCTGGAGACCCCACTCCAGCACACCCTATAACTTGGTGCGTAGTTTCCATTCCTGTTGAAGACGTTTGTTTTTAATGATGAGTTTCGAATGTAGGGGTGGGTTACGTTGTTTCTTGCATAAACATGTTTTATGCAGATATCTCATCGGAGGAAACACTTCAATCCCAGGCCATGAATTCTTTGCAACAGGACTAACCGGCTATTCGTATGACGGGGATTATTTCTGTTAGCACCCACACATTCCCCAATGACAACGTTCATAGGCCATCAAACACACCCAGCGCCCTGGTAGTTCAAGACATTGCAAACAAACGTGCCGAAACCGCCATTTTCACGGTGGGGCGCCCAAATTCTGGGGGTGAGTTTACCATTTTTCCTTGTGAGCACAAACTACACACCACGGCAGGTTGCTGATCCGGGGCACAATGATGCTAATTTTGTCGTCGATGTAGCACATCATTGGAGTTTTCCGTCCTGAGCGGCCCCGACCACATAAACTGTGAGGGGCGTTCTCTTGAAGTCTCGTCCTGTCGCCCGTTCCTTGGCTCCTATCTTTGCCACAGCACCAACTCCTGAGCAACGATGAAAGAATCTCGTTCTCCCATGCCACGGTCCCGGTGTCTTATTCATGCGGGATCAGCACCTCACCTACTTCGGCACGCAGCACAGACAAATGCTGAAAGCATTGATGGAACATATCTCCTGGATGCTGCTCATCGCAAGCCACTTCGGTCAGTTATAACATTACTCCCCTTGTAGCTATAAAAATAGCGCCTATGTGGTGTGATCGACACTAGGCCATAAGGTAAGAGGAGTCACCGGGCTCGTATGCTTGGCCCGGTCTAGAACAACGTACTGCGTAACCTAGAATGCAAGCTAAGTATCACACCCGTAGCTGCCTGGAGTTGGTTTCTTTTCTGGAATAACCTCGCATGGCGAAGACTGAGCACTTGCCAGCGGCCACCCTACTAGACGGAACGAGGCAATCCCTAAAGCGCGTTCGAACGCCTCCTCGAAGCATATCGTTATGCATCTCACTCTCATCTAAACTTAAAGTTCCCTGCTGAACCAGATGACGTAGACGATACATATTTACACGAAGTTCGCACCATCTGTGACGCTAATGCTTAGTTCCGGCACGCTTGGGTTTCGTGGTGAAATGTCGGAGGTATGTACGACCAGTTTCGTCATGTCACGATCTTGTCCCTAACGTGTGGACAACAAGCTCCCGTGTACGAGCATTGTCGCATTGTGAGACCTCAAGAGTTTGAACAAGATCGCTCCAAAGCTTTGCCCTGCTCCACTTCCTCGCAGGGTACCATGTATGCCCCTATTGCTCGTCCCTGGCTTGGTGACTTATATGTACAGGTGATAACGATTCTGATGCGCTTGGGGCACTTGGACCTTGGAATGGAATCTATCGATGTGATATACAGCTGGAGATTGAATAACCACGAACACGCCGCGTGGAGTAGAATGATCGATCCGAACATCGATGTAGGACTAGGCGTGGCAGTGTTTCAGTGGAAGTGAACTGTCAAGTGACTATCAAACAGAGGTCCCGGGGTATGTCCTTCCATAAGTGCTGATCAAGTTACACTCCACAGAAGCCCCCTCTCGCACGGGAGAGTTCTGTAGTAGCAAGTTGTCAACTCGAGACACCCCTGCAGGGTAAGATCGTTTGGTTTCAGGGTCCACCGGGTCCGCCAGCTCCCTGGCCGCTGGTAGATCCTCAACGAGGAATGAGGGTGAAGGGAGGACGAAAGGTGGAGTAGACAGTCGTGAGACCACTGGACAGTCAGTCCACAGGTTTGAAGGAAGATTCCGACGAACGTGCGTGCCTCACCTTGCACAGTCCTACAATGTCGCGGTCAACGCCGAGATCAAGAGGGGAGGCACCGATAGGTGGTGTTGTATGAGATATTGGCTTCTGCCAGCTGTCATCTGCCTCGACCAGGGATTCCGACAGAACGATTTGAATGTATGTATTGGGATGAATTGCTCCCTGATCCCCAACGTGATCCTAGTATGTCGACATCCATCACACATTGTCTTCGAAGCGAATGCTACCAATTCAACCTTGTCTAAACCCATCACAACGCCCATCCTCCTTTAGGACTAACCCCATGAATGACTGAATACAATGTCTCCCCGAGAACCTGGCGATAGTAGGATCGCCAATACAACCATACTGCATCAGATCATCTAGATCCAGTGGAGTGTCCTTTTTCTCTGGTGGGTACATACTTGTCGAGATGTCAGCGCACAAACTTGTTTGCAGTCTCGTGCAGCACTAATCCATACGTGCCACATATACACTGCGCCTTTCGGTACACTCGCCCCATGACTCCGCCATTGATGAGCTTGCTAAACCAAATCGGCTTCAAACCGGCTGCCCATACGGCACGTCACAAAATTGCAAGCCATAACCCCCAGCCAAGCTCCGGGGCTGGTGTCTGGGACTTGCCAGCACCAATATCGATCATCAATCGCATCACGCAACTATGGCACCACGTCGACGTGTTAGGCTGGTGTCCAGCTGGCATCGGGAAGGCGTTAATAGCATCTGGATAGGTCCGTTTCCAGAAACGATTGGTGAGTCAAAGGTACACCTCCAAGCATCCTGCTGTGCTATGAATGGTCACCAGACTACCAATGGCTGCTTCTTGATGGTCAACGCCACCGTGACCTGTGGCGTTCACCGACCAAATTGGCGGCGTAGGGGCGACCCAGTTGAAGGTCTCCAGGGTGCATGGTACAATGTCGAGAACGGTGCGCCTGGAATGATCCTTTCAGGGGTATGTGCGTCCCAGAACTTATATATGTATTGGACGGCGAGAAGTCCAACCGCATGCTTCCATGAGGAGCACATGGAATTAAACGGACCGGGTCCGGATTGATCCATCGGTATGGATAATAGCAGGATCCAACGCGTCGGTATTTCCATGACTGTGTTACCCAACTGTCGACCAGGACTAGGGATGGCCTCAAGCAAACATCGTTTCGAGATCACCGAATTCCCCACCTCGCGGTAGCCAAAAAACGATGCATACTCATTATAGGGTAACCTGAATGGGGGGGAGCACGAATATAGTACCCTACCTACCCGAGCATGCGACGTACCGTTCCGTGGAACCGTGCAGCGCACATAAAATAACCCAGTGATGGCAGCTTTCGACCTCACACGTCAGGTGCGAGAGTGCTTACTTATCTGATTGTGCACCCCAGAAAAAGACAACAATAAAAGAGAAAAGAGAAATCATGGCAGTCGCATCAGAACGTAAAAGGGCTGTGCAGCAGTCTGGCCAAGAAAAATATGTGCTTGCTGTGTCTACGCCTTCTCGTACCATCCGATTAATTCCCTCATTTCTTTGACACCTACCACGCCCTTCACGTCCGTCCTCCGTGGGTCGAGTGCGATGCAAATTGCCTCAGCCACGTGATCAACGTGTATTGGAGGAATGGTAAGTGCATTAGCCATGGCGTTCAGGGCCGAAGACATCCCGGAACTGAATGTGGACGATGACGGTGATGAGGAGGCAGCAGGTGGTGTCATGGGCGCTCCACCAGAAGAGGAAGCGGGGGGTGAGAACATGGACCCAAGGGTGCGCAGTAACGAAGACGGCGTTGGAACGCCCTTCGGAACTTTAGCGTGTAGGGAGGCTGATAGATCTATCAGCGCGGCCAACGGGGAAACAAGCGGCCTTTGATGAGCGTGGTAGACCACGCCTATAGTTAGGGGGGGAAGCAGCGGGGAAGATGGAAAAAAAAAAAGAAGGAAGGAATCAGTTCTTTCAGTTTTGCTACCCAAGAAGATGGTTACTTGGCCTGATGAATACGCCGCGATATCCTGGGTGATCGCGAAGGAGCTGAGTTATCCGCTGTTCCGCCTCATGCTTCGTCTCGATGTACCGTGAGGGAATGACAGGTCGGGAGATATCCTCTGCCGAGATGTATACGAAGGGACGGTCTTTGCAGGTTTCAGGGTGGTCGTTTTTGCTGTAGTTGACAGGCTTGCTCGTTACGAATGCCTCGCATACGCGAAGAGCTGCAAACAGGACAAAAAGAGGTGCGGAGGTCGCATGGTCGCTGTCAAACCAAACAAAAAGAACGACAAACCAGAATCTCGATTCAGCATCTCGTAGCTGCCCTTTGGTGCAGGCTCGAGGGGGTTCCCGTGTCCGCCACTCCCGTTCGCAAATGCGCGAGCCAATCGCGGGAAGTCGCCTTTGGCCAGTGCGGCCTTGTAACTTCCATCTTCGAGCAGGGCGCCGATCGTGTGCACGACGCCGTCGACCCCTGGAAGGAGGTCCACGTATGTCTCCGGGAGCAGTGCATCTGCCTTTCTCCACTCAACCTGCGCAGCCGAGACAGAGGGGCAGGACAGCAGTCAGCGACAAAGTCCGAACAACGGCCTCGGGAACAGAGAAAATTTTCGGGGAGAACGAAGAAGAGCGTACTTTAGACGTCCAGGCAGGGGTGTGGCCCTGGGGTGTGCGGTATGGCCTTCCTGAGGAACTGGCGGAGGTTACATGAACGAGTTCCAAGTCCATACAATGGCAGTGCTGACCTGATGCTGGTCACTTGCATACCCCTTGCAAGGGCTGCCTTGCATACAGCAGAACCTGTTTCATGTCAGCGTCATCTCCGCACCGTGAGTTTGATTGTTACCAATGAATCCATTACCACCCACAACAAGGATCTTCTGTGCGAGTGCTTCCATGCGTATTGGTATGAAGTAAGTAGAAAAGTTCACACCAGGTTCACGAACACAAGTGAGATTTCTATAGATGTGATTGGGTGCTACCTTAAAAACTAGTTGCGCACTGCGTCTTCTATGTAGCGGCACGAAACCAAGCGTCCATGACACTATGTAGACCTAGCTATCAACAGGTATGGACGAGCACCAGCGTGCAAAACCATGTAACAAATACAGCATAACAAAGGGATCCATGAGATACTTGGCAGACGTAAAGAGCATCGACGAGAAGGAAAGAAAAAAGAAAAGAGGTATTTGCCAGTGGAGGGTATGCGAGCGGCGTGGTCTAGAGTGCCGCCGGGGTGCGCCGCCATCGTCAAGATGATACCAAACTCCAACGGGGTCTGGCCCCGCCAAATATACACATGAAGCAGGTAATTTAAATGAAGGTCCAGGCGACTGAAAAAGCCATGAGTGATTAAGACGGTACTGAGTAAAAATGTAAGGCTTACTGGGGAAGGTGCCAACAGAGAGGTCATCCAGAGCCTGGAACGCCGCCTGGGAGAGATCGATCGAGTTTGCGTTCACGCAAGTGGGGCATTCATCAGCAACAGTAACCGTGATCATCTTGCCATTGCTCAGGTTGGTGATCTGAACTTGTTGACCACAGTGACTTCCACCCGCATAGATGGCTGAATCTAATCAAGTAGAATGTTGGTTGTCAAGGAACAATGACAGCATGGAAAACAAAGCATACATACCCAAGGCACAAATAAAGGCAGAATCGGGGTTATAGTTGCCACAGGCACCAGCGTTACCATTCTGGTAGAAGTAGGTAGCACTGCGTACATCACGTGGTTAGTTGTTGTTTTATTGTGAGAGTGGCATGAGACACACAATCCACCCTGGTTCAAAGCTCCAGAAGTTGTGCCAGTAGAAACAGGCTTCGAGGCGGGAGTTGAGGGGGAAGCACCGACGTCCGCAGGGGTACTGGGGGACGGGGAAGGAGTGGTCTCAGCTGGGGGAGAGGGAGGGGTGTAGGTATCTGGCGGAGGGGTGGTGGTGCTAGCTGGGGGCGTGATGCTAGCTGGAGGGGGAGCGGGAGTAGCAGTTGGCGAAACAGTAGGGGGCTCATCGCCACAATCATTACCATCGCCTCCATCAGCAATCAAGGAGGGCAGGCCATCAACACAAGTGGTGTTTGAAGGCATCTGGCACTGTGCGGGAAGAGAAGAAACCGACTGATTGGCCTGAGGGGGTGTTGATGGATATGAGCAATATGACAAAGAGAGATAACTTACCAAGAGTGGGTGGCAACATTGGTCAAAGAAATCGGTGCCATGCTGGGTCTGACAGCTGTTGGCGAGGTATCTGCAGTGGTAGACATCGTACTCCTAGGAGAGATGTGAGGACTTGGCGATGCAATGGGGGACTGAACATGCCTCAAGGTAGTCCGTGGGCCAGTTGGGGGGCGCATTGACGCGTGGGACGACATAGGCAGAGACGGCAGAGACGGTGCAGAGCAACAGCGAAAGAGAAGCGAACATGGTGGCAAGGAGTGGAAAGAGAGAAAAAAGGAGAGAGGGAATCCCAAAGAGCGAGGGGGCCGACCGAGCTATTTAACGCGGGGAGGGTGAGCGGCGAGGGCGAGGGCGAGGGCGAGAGAGATGAAAGGCTTACCGGAATGAAAAGGGCAAGAGAAAGAGAGAAACTCGGCCATCAGCCCCGTCGATCCGCGTCTCTTAAAAGCCGAAGATTCCCACGTCCCCAAACTCCGACTTGCACCAGCACAATGAGTACGTCGACGGGCACAGCAGAGACACCCACTCGTACTGACCCCCCACCAGGCGAGCACACCGAGAACCCGTTTGCATCCACCCACTCCCTCGATGCCAACCCCTTCGACGACCCGCCCCCGGAGAACAAGTCCCGCGTCGACACCCTCGCCCGCAGAGAACGCGACCTCGAGCGACGCGAGCAGGAACTCAACCAGAGAGCAGAGCACATCAGGAGACACGGCAGGAACAACTGGCCACCATGTCTGTCCTCTCCCCGCTATCCACCCTCCTCCGCTCAATATTTGCCCCAGTCTTGCCGCTGATCTACCATTCCATTTCCGACGAGATCCCTGAAGCCTCGAGACCCCTAATCAATCGCTTGTATCAGCTGTGGCTCGTCCTTCTCGTGACGCTCGTCGTCAACATGGTTGCATGCATCTTCCTCCTCGTTGCCGGCTCGAGCGACGGCGGAAAGGACCTGGGTGGTAGCATTGGGCATGTCGTCTTATTTCCGCTCTTGACAATTCATAACCCATCCGTCTTCAAGTTATATTATCATCATCGCACCCCTCTCGTTTCTCCTCTGGTATAGGTGTGGCATTCCGTCTCTTTCCGCCATGCCCGGTGCTCACTTCCCTACCGCAGACCAATATACAACGGCTACATGAAGGTCTGTCTTCCTTTCACCTCCGCGATCACTACCTCACCCGTCCCCGCAGGAGCAAGCATTATATTACTGTCCGCATTTCCCACTCCCTGCATGACGCGCGCTCACAGCTTCTTTTCTAGACATATTCTTCTTTTTCTGCGGTTTCCATCTCCTTCTCAGCGTCTACATGTAGGTATACATGGCACGCAGCCGCAGCCGCAGCCGCATCTCATCTCCTTTCTCAGGATAGTCGGTATCCCTAGCACAGGTTCCGCAGGTCTCATTCAGACTATCCAAATGTATGCATCCGGTCACTGGGCCGCAGGTATCCTGGGCACCGTTGCCACAGTCGGCTGGTCACTGCAGGGTTTAGGGCTGGCATACTACTACCGTCAGGTATGTTTCCCTGCCCGTCGCATGTCGCACGGGGCTGAACGGATCGTAGATATGGAACCATCACACCGCAGCCGGTCATTCCATGGACAAGGTAAGCTCTTCGGGATCGCACCATGGCCGAGCACTCATGTATGGCAGGCCAAAACCGAGCTCGCGACTCATGGTGCAAAGGCCTACTTCACGCGTGGATGATATATGTACTCTTGTCTCCGTGTACCCATGTAATCCTGTGTCTTAATGCGATGTGGCAATTGCCTGTCGGAGCTTGAAAATGATCCCTCTATCTCAGTTTGGGCACCGACGCTGGTTTTCTGCAACCACCACCTGGTCAGTCGTCTCTCCTCATCGTTGTCGTCGTCGTCGCTGATGCCAGAGCCATCCTTCAGCCCGAAAAAGCCCTAATTCATAAAAATATATAAAAAAGTTCACAAAAAAGCGGTTTCATAGTTACCTCTTTGTGTTCGTCGCTGATCCTTGGTTTTGTTCGCATCACTTGCTCATTCCATCCCCAGTCGCAGAAAAAGTCTCAAAAGCAGTAACGACCCCTCAAATCCAGAAAATTCAGCATGTCTTCCGCTCCCGAAGCTGCTCCGATCGTCCAACCCGAGGCTGCTCCCGCTCCCGCTCCCGCACCCCCTCCCACCTACCATGCTCCTTCCCAGCATTCCGTCGCTTCGCCCTCCGCCTCCCTCTATGTCGGCGAACTTGACACCACCGTCACCGAAGCAATGCTCTTTGAGATTTTCAACATGATCGGTCCCGTTGCAAGGTTTGCCCTTGGTCATTCACTGCCCCCATCGGAGTATTGATTCTGTATAGCATTCGTGTTTGCCGCGACGCCGTGACTCGTCGCTCCTTGGGATATGCCTATGTCAACTACCTCAACACAAATGATGGTATGCTTCATTCCCATTGATGTCGGTCACGAGTACTTACCGAGTCAAGGCGAACGCGCTCTTGAGCAGCTCAACTACTCGCTTATCAAGAACCGTCCGTGGTAGGTCGTAGCCTCGTGCTCGCGCCTTGCTGTCTAAGGTCCACTTAGCCGCATCATGTGGTCCCAGCGTGACCCTGCCTTGCGTAAGACCGGCCAAGGCAACATTTTCATCAAGAATCTCGACGAACAAATCGACAACAAGGTAGGGTTGTTGTTCGATTTTTGGTCGAAGCACACCCTGATTTCTCCACTTGCACAGGCTCTGCACGATACATTTGCTGCCTTCGGCAATGTCTTGTCTTGCAAAGTTGCTACCGACGAACAGGGCCGCTCTAAAGGATATGGCTTTGTTCACTACGAGACTGCTGAGTCTGCCGATGCCGCCATCAATGCTGTCAATGGCATGCTTCTGAACGACAAGAAGGTGTACGTCGGCCACCACATCTCTCGCAAGGTTTGTTTCTCCGATCCGTTCGTGCCTGATGCCTGATATGATGGTCGTCTCAGGAACGTCAATCCAAATTAGAAGAAATGAAAGCTCAATTCACCAACGTATATGTCAAGAATGTTGACACCTCTGTCACTGCAGAGGAGTTTGAGCAGCTCTTCAATAACTTTGGCCAGGTCACCTCGGCTGTCATCCAGACGGACGAACATGGCAACAGCAAAGGATTTGGCTTTGTCAACTTCGAGTCGCATGAGGGTGCCCAGAGGGCTGTTGAGAATCTCCACGACACCGAGCTCAACGGCAAGAAACTCTTCGTTGCGCGTGCTCAGAAGAAGGCCGAACGCGAGGAAGAGTTGCGCAAGTCTTATGAGCAGGCCAAAATGGAGAGGCTCAACAAATACGCCGGTGTCAACTTGTACATCAAGAATCTGGAAGATGATATCGATGACGAGAGGCTTCGCGCCGAATTCGAGCCGTTCGGTGCCATCACTAGCTGCAAGGTCATGCGTGATGACAAGGGTATTTCCAAGGGCTTCGGTTTCGTCTGCTTCTCGTCTCCCGACGAGGCCACCAAGGCTGTCGCTGAAATGAACAACAAGATGATCGGATCAAAGCCCTTGTATGTCTCTCTCGCACAGCGCCGTGAAATTCGCAGGCAGCAACTGGAGAGCCAGATTGCTCAGCGTAACCAGATCCGTATGCAGCAGGCTGCGGCAGCTGGTATTCCTGGCGCCTACATCAATGGCCCCATGTATTATCCTGGTCCCAATGGTTACACTCCAAGTCGCAACATGATGGGTTATGGTCAACCTGGCATGATGCCACCTCGCCCTCGTTACCCTCCTGGTGGTGCCCAGGGCATGCCTATACCGCCTTATGGCGCGCCCCCCCAACAATATGGCATGCAAGGCTATCCACGCGCTCCTCGTGCCCCCTCTGCTCGTGGCCCCGGCTCATCCCCCACCAACCCCACAACCCCCATGCCTCGTTCCAATGCCCCTGCCAACGGTGGCCCCCGACCTGGACCTCCTCCAGGCGGCGTACCCGGTGCTCGCCTTCCCGCCGCTGGTGCTCCAGCCCCCTCCCCTGGCGCGCGCAACCAACAGCAGCAGTATAAACTTAACCCTTCGACCCGCAATGCACCTCCGCCTGCTCCTACTTCGGCTCCGTCCCAGCCAGAGGTTCCGTCGCTCTCATCTGCGGCCCTTGCTAATGCACCTCCCGTGGAGCAGAAACAGATGCTGGGCGAAGCCATTTACATGAGAATTGTCAAGTGAGTATCTGTTTTTGTGATGTTCTTGGATAGTGTACTGAAGAGTCTGTTTGCAGCACTCAGCCCGAGTTGGCTGGCAAGATCACTGGTATGCTTCTTGAGATGGACAACGCTGAGCTCCTCCACCTCCTCGAATCGAATGACGCTTTGGACGCCAAGGTCGCTGAAGCTCTCATTGTATTGCGCGACTTTCAGGATGTGACTGCTCCGGCCGCTTGAAGATAGTTTTTGGTGGAAGTGGAGTGTTGGGTGGTGATCTTTTGAGCAGTGTCTGCTCGTCCTTTCTTTGAACCGTTTTTGTGACAAGATTGTCTGATAGGGTTGTTCATCCGTGACCTCTGCCTTTGCGCTGAGTGTCCGTTGAATTCTGGGTATTGGTGGTGGTCGTTTCTTTTGTCCTAGCTAAAGGAACAGAGGGTTGATACAACTGCTTTGAAACCGCGGGTTCGGATGATTTTGCCCTTGTGACTACTTTGCCGGCATGTTCCTGCGCGCGTCAGGGTGACAAATTGGCAAAGTGATGAACCTTGTTGTTGGTTATTACTTGTGACACGTTCCAGTACATTCTGAAACTAGAAGGAACCTATTACTGGAGTCGCCTTTCCATTGAGGGATAGTTTGGGTGCAGAGTCTTGGACAGGCATTGGCCGAAGGGTAGCCGACGCCTCATTTCTTCCAACTCTTGGCGATTGGCTGCGATCGAAACGGTATATGAGATGCAAACTATCGAATACATAAAATGAACATGATGGCGCGAGGGACATGAAACCTAATCAGCGTAGCGTGTGCAAGGAAATATTATGGGTGATGTACAGGGCGAGATGCAAAGGGGACGTGGGTATAATACTTTTTTTTTAAGTGCAAAAGTGTCCCACAAGATACGATGCGAATGATGGTGTGACTGTTTACAACGCCTTTTTGATCGCGTGGACGATGTGGAGGCGAGTAGACGGTCGGACGAGCGGGTAGTAGAGGTCCTGGTGGGCTTCCTCGATGAGCTTCTTGGCCTCCCACTCTTTCATACCGGCATTGAGGAACAGAGGCTTAAGGGCTGGGAGCATCGCATCGTAATCCATCCACGCCAGCTGTCCGATGCTCAGTGCGAGGGGATCTATACGTAACAGGGAAGGGTCAGTGCACGCCCATACCGCAAACATGCCAACGTTGTGTTTAACCTTTGGGCCAGAATCCTATGGGGATATTCCCTTCCTGGGTGACGATCCTGTCGAATGCGCGCGTGTTTGTAAGGAGACTCGAGAGTTGTCGTGGGGTAGCCATGTCGATGCCCTTGTCTGTGAGGCATCGCCTGTATGCCTCCCACAGAGCGAACCAGCCACGCATTCCAGACGGCTGGCCAGATCGGGTCAAGTCGGTTGCCGTTTTCCCATCCGCAACTGGCTCCCAGTCCGGCTCGATCAAGATGACCAGTCCGCCTGGGCGGAGTATGCGGGCGATCTCACAGAGAAAATGGGGATAGTTTGCTATCTGGGGTCACGATGAAAACCTGTGAAAAAGGTAAACCATCTCGACTTACCCCAGTGTGCATGAACCTCGCGTGGATGACGTCGAAGTGTTCGGACGGGTAGGGTAGGAATTGTTCCTCTAGGTCACACAATTCAAAACTTGACGAGAGAATTGAAATTCAAAAACGATGTTTAACGAGAGTGAGGCAACGCACGTGCAGTTCTCTGGTACCTCGCTAGTGGAGACAGCAGATGGGTCATTGGAGAGTGCAAGGAAGGAGGCGAACATACCGGGGTTGGATGGGAGCTAGATCCACGCCAATGACCTCTGCGGTCTGGAATTCATCTGCAAGGTCGATCGCCCTGGAGGTGAGAGGAAAATGTCTGCCATTTGAGGTATGTCACGGCCAAGTGGGGGGGGGGGCCTACCAGTGACCACCTCCAGTGCCCAAGTCGAGGACCCTACGGCGTTCCTGGCCCTCCTTGGGTGCGAGGACGTCGCTCACTGGTCCGACATAGTTCTTTCCGCCAAAGAGGAACTGAAGCATCCTGTGGTGTAGCTCAGCCCGCTAAGACGGAGGAGGAAAAGTACAGCGTAAGAACGGTGGACCCGCCCTCGAAAGACCGGGGATGGACATACTCTGACTTCGTCTTCGTCGGTGGGGAGAGGGTAGCGTTGGTTGAGGACATTGAAACGTCGACCATGGAGCTGGTAGAAATACTGGGAGTCGTTTTCGCCCACGAAGGAGATCTGGTTGAGCGGGAACACTACGGGGTAGTTGAGTCGCATGGCGAAAGACTAGGAAACGCGGGCAAGGTCGATGGCATGGGGGGTATATGAGGAAGAGGACCCGTTCTTATAAACTTATTTCCCACTCAAGGGGTGCAGCGACTAGAAGCTGGACAGGTGTCGGCAACGTTCTTGCTCGCCGGTCGCAGCGAGGGGAAGAACTACTAGATTTGAAATATGTCGAGCGTAATTTTACTGAACGGATCTTCTGACATCTCGTATATAGTTTGAAGTAACTTTACTATTTGACTCAACGATTTGGTTTGATGTCGTGCACAAACACTGTCCGTGTCGAGTCCCCGTGCCACCCCCGATTGCTACTAGCACTGATTAAGAAACGTCCCCCCGGATCCACCACTAACAGAACCACATAAGTCAGTTCATCTTGCCATGAAGGTGTAGCTTCCGTACGCATTTGAGACACATAGCCCCCGTGATGGCCTGGTATAATCTTGAATGGCACCCCTCCCCTGCTCTTCACGTTGACATCAGTCCCCCCAGCCTCCGCTGCATTCCACAGTCGGATATTGTCAATCGAAGCACTAATGAGCCATCAACTTCACATCCTTGTCAGTGTCACGGGTTCAACAAAAGTAACCCACCACGCGATGTGGCGACCGTCAGGGAATGGCACAACACACGACACAACCCCTGAGCTGGGTGGATTGCGAAGACTCCTCAACAGTCGAGGCGTGCAAGAAGGCCCGGAACATCCCAGCAAACGAACATCCCACACATCTACCGTTCCATTACGTCGACCTGCATAGACCTGTGTCCCATCTGTAGACCAACATGCCTGTGCAAGCGATCAAAAATATCCCGAACCCCACATTCAACCCCAGCACGTACAGAGACACACCATGGTGGGGTCTTCTCACTCATCCACATCCGTCCGACACCTTTCCCTGGGGTGTGCACGCGCTTGTCCCAAAGCATGATCTGGCCATCGATTGCGGCAATCATCAATATATCTGGGGAAAACGTTGCACTGTTGTCAGAGCTTAACAGGGGTGGCGCATTCTTAGGTGGAGCGACAGTGCAGCTTTGCGACGACCTTGCCACCGGCTTGATCTCCTGACCGAACGAAGATGCATCAGGGACAGCAACGCCCACAGGCCCACTCTGGTGTGGAGCTACAGCTTGGTTCGCACTGCCACCATCTTTTGGGGAATGGTCTATTTCCCCGTCCGCATCCGGTTCGTCGTCAAATAGAGGATCAAATGATGTGTCCGATTTGGCGTCTGTTTCTTGGGTTGGTTGGTTGGAAATAGCTCTGTGATTCGTAAATGCGGCTGAAGCCTCCAACGGCTGGTAGTGTGTTCTTTCCACAGCACTAGCCGCGGAAACGGAGAACATGTCCACGTCGGTCGCGGAACCATCACTCTCCAACTTGGGGATGACACTGGAAGCGACAGGATATCCATCAGATTCGCCAGCAGCATCCACGGAGGATATCAAACTGGAAGAGAACTGTGTCAGTGGATTTAGCGGTCTTACTGCGATGGCGACGAGTTGTGCGCCGTGGGCAGTAAACTTTCGGACGACCTGTCCGGTGTTTAAATCCCACTGCTGTACAAGGGAAGGACACTTCAGCCGAAATCATCGAGCCTGCTGCATGCATAGAACTCACGGTCGCTTCTCCATCCCAGCTGGCACTGAAAAAGCCATGTTCATCATGGTCGACGGACAATGCTGAAACAGGGCCGCGGTGACCATGTAATACGTGAATAAGTTTTCCAGGATCGTGCCTCACGGTAAAAAGGTTAATATGGCCGCGCTGCAAGTCGCAAATACAACTCAAAAGGACCGGCGCAACACGCAGCGAGGTAGTACGTACTTGAGTCCCACCAAGAGCCCACAGTGCATCGGAATGCATAGCCAGGCTGTAAACCGGTGACAACGAAGGTTCGCTTACTGGGGGATACCCGACCTGAGCATTATCGTAGTCCGGATTCTCCCACCAACACCGTATCTGCCCAGCCTTCATATTTCCCTCGACGACGTTGCAATGATGGCGCTGAGGCGCAGTCAGAGTGATTTTTCCATTAAGAGACGCGAAAATGTCATAATTGCGTATGTAACCGTCGTCTGATCCAGTTAGGAGATGGGTCATGCAGAAAGAAGAGGCGAGGGAATGAGTGGGGACCGGGTGCGGGATCGCACAAACTGCCTCAACGGTAAACGACCGTGGTGAGTTCCGGTTGGTCGGGAAAACCAATCCTTGCTTTCGAGTCTCGGCGGGCGACGGCGAGTGTACTCGCACTGGAAGAACGACAGTATCTTGAGCGCACAATCAGGCTTCGTAAAGCGAGATCAGACTCGTTGTATACCTACTTTTAGGCGGATCTGGAGTAGGAGATTGGGGAGATACCTGCCTGCTTGTCGGTGGTGCAGGAGAGGAGGGAACCTGATCCGCCTCGGCTGCCGGTCCGACGGCTACTTCGTCGTCGTCGTCATCGTCGTCATCGTCTGAATCCTCCGTGGGGGATTCCTAAAGGAACGAGGTGACAATAACGAATGGAAAGACATATCTGCCCCACCTCTTCCACTTCGGACGCGTCTTCCACGCCATTCTCGAGAGCACCGAGGAGATCCTCGTCGATTTCGTTGTCTTCCTCGCCGTCTGCGTCGGTCGTACGAGTTTCGAATTCAAGATCGTCGATCGTTTCGCCTTCGGAGTCGCTGTGTGCCATGATATCTGGCTCCGAGTTCAAGTTCACACGGTCTCAGCTGCCAAATTCACCATGGTGTTAGCGGACCTGGGACGAAAGCTCAATGCTGCTCTGTCGTCGCTCAACAGGGCTTCTGTCGTAGACGAAAAGGTGCATCTGATCAATGGCTCAAGATTGACATCTCCTGATTTCCTGATTTCCGCGTCGGTGCAGGTCCTCGACGCTACTCTGAAGGAAATCACAGCCGCCTTGCTTGAATCCGATGTCAACGTCAAGCTGGTGGCCTCCCTGAGGCAAAAGGTCAAGACTAAAGTGAAGGCTGCCCTCGATGGTTCCGATAAATCTAAGGATTCCAACCGCAAATCTCTGATTCAAAAGGTCGGATATTTGTTTCATTGGCAAGGCTCCGGGCGTTTCGCACTCACGACTAACAGGCCGTTTTTGATGAGCTGGTCCACCTGGTAGATCCAGGCGTCGAGCCCTACAAACCAAAGAAGGGACAGTCCAATGTCATCATGGCTGTCGGTCTCCAGGTGGGCCCTCTCTCCGCTCGTTAGTTGATCCCACCTCACCAATTCATTTAGGGGAACGGCAAGACTACGACGTGTACAAAGCTCGCCGTGTATTACCAGAAACGAGGATTCAAATCCTGTATTGTCTGCGCAGACACCTTCCGTGCGGGAGCCTTTGATCAAACACGACAGTCAGCCACGAAAGCAAAAGTCGCCTACTTTGGGTCCTACACTGAAACCGATCCAGTGGTGATAGCTGCACAAGGTGTTACAAAATTCAAGAAGGAGCGATTTGATGTCATTATCGTGGACACGTCTGGTCGTCACAAACAAGAATCCGAGCTCTTCCAAGAAATGGTCCAAATCAGTGCAGCGGTGAAGCCCAACATGACCGTTCTCATCCTGGATGCGAGTATAGGTGATGTCAAGGACCTTGCTTCTCTTTGGCTCCACGCATCACTAATGCATCTTCTCCTAGGTCAGGCTGCAGAAGCCCAAAGTCGCGCTTTCAAGGAGAGTGCGGACTTTGGCGCGATTATCGTTACGAAAATGGACGGCCATGCCAAGGGTGGTGGCGCAATATCCGCGTATGTATTTGCTACATTTTTTTCTGCAGGAACCCTACAGACCCCGTTGCAGTGTCGCGGCAACGAAAACTCCAATTATATTTCTTGGGGTTGGAGAGCATTTGCATGATCTTGATCGGTTCTCCCCCCAGCCTTTCATTTCGAAATTGCTGGGCCTCGGTGACATGCAAGGGTTGATGGAACACATGCAAGATTTGGCCACGCAAAATCCCGACAAGCAAAAAGAGATGGTCAAGAAGCTCGAAGAGGGTAAGCTCAGCATCCGGGATTGGAGGGAACAAATACAAAACGTTATGAATATGTCCGTTTCTGATCCACCCTATTTGCTCAGCAGTGCTAAGGTCCGAGTTTTCTCAGGGGTCCCATTAGCAAGATCGCATCTATGATTCCGGGTCTTCCTCAAGAACTCCTTGCAGGCTCGGATGAAGAAGGCTCGCTTCGCATGAAGCGCATGATCTATATTACGGACAGCATGTCAGCTAAAGAGCTCGATTCTGATGGTTCGTTGTTTTTGGACACAGGAAAAGACGGTAAACCCGTGGCTCTAACCTGGAGGGTCACGCGGGTGGCCAAAGGAAGTGGAACTAGTGTCCGGGAGGTGGAAGAATTATTGTGCCAATATCGAATGATGGCACAAATGGCAAAGCAGGCTGGAGGGAAAAATGGCTGGTGAGTTGAATAATACACCTTTGAGATCACGGTGAATAATCACCGATCTCATAGGTTGCAGGCAATGCAAAAAATGCAGAGTGCTGCTGGTGGAAGGGGACGTGGTGCCAATGGCATGCCGACCCCAGCGCAAATACAGGCAATGCAGGTAGGAATCGCCTTGAAGTAAAATTTTGGTATTTTATTCTCAATCTCTTTTCACCCTTAGCGCGCCATGCCGCCCGGCATGCTTCAGCAGATGCAACGACAGCTAAGGAGCGGAGGTGGTATGCAAGAGATGATGAAAGCAATGATGCAGGGTCAGGGAGACCAGTTCGATGCAGAAGAGATGCAAAGTAGGTGAATTTCATTCGGGGACGAAAATTAAATTCATGTATTTCGTATAGGAATGATGAACCAGATGGGGGGCGGTCTCGGTGGGCTTCCAGGTATGGGAGGTGGTATGCCAAACCTTCCAGATATGTTCAAAATGATGGGCATGGGTGGGGCCGCTGGTCGCTGACCCCACAAGGTATCGGATAGTATTTCGTATGGGACATTTCGTATTGACACATGTACCACGTTACCATACACAAGATTTTGATATATATGTATTCAAGTCACAGTTAGGTTTGGTGGGAAGCCGATAAGGCTCGCGGAACCCACAATTGGGGTACTAATGACGAGGTGTGGATACTTCCTTTGAGGGCGTGTGCTCGTTTTTCCACATTTTCTTCCTCGCGGAAGCTGCGTTTTTGTTTCCAAAAATAAAGGTAGAGGTGCGTTTGTCCGCACCAGTTTTACGGGAGATGGCGGCCGATGACCCCCCGAAGATGACCTTGGAGGGTGTCGATCAGGTGCGACAGGGTGTTTTAAGGTTTTACAGGACGCACCAACCACAACCCCAAGAAGCCAATAATGCCACTGCCCCACAGGACGGTCGTCGCAAGGGCACCCACAGATTGATTGCTGTAGGACGTGAATGCCATCAAAAGGGACGCTCCTGTCATGGGCCACAGTAAAGGATGGCTTCTGTCTTGATGCGCAGCCAGTGAGGGACTCGTAGGCCATTCATTTGGTATCTACGAAAGTCGTGTTGTTTTCACTGCAAGAAGTGAGAAGCTGCCTACCATTGAGATGGCTGCCAGGGACACCGTGCCAAGTAGGATACCCAGTTGAAGGGCAAGATATTCCTCGAGGGATGTCAGTTTGCCCCGTCCCCCTGATTCTTGCGCCAGAAAGAGTAGAAAGCGAGGAAACAGTGTCAGACACAGGGAAAAGACTGCAAAGCTGGTTGTTGCAGCTTTAGACTCGCATTGAATATGGTCATAAACGTTTACACCAACGTTGCAGCCAATGTCCATGCCCAGAGCGAAGTGCTTCCATCCTCTGTCTTCCGAGTCTCAGGGGAATGCAGCGAACGAGGACTTTCATCTTTGCTGTCCTCAGTCGGACGACTTCTTCCTTTCGGTTGCGATAGGTCATCCAACTCGATGTTGTTTGACATGGTGGGGACCTGCAGTAGTTGCCGGCAGAGAGGAACTGGAAACGAGGAACCCTCGTCAGCTGCGTGGGCGCCTTCGACCCTCGCCGTGTGACGTCGTCGCTCTGCTCATTTCGAATTTCCCCACAGAACCTGTAATAGAGTTCAATGTCCAAGTACATACTAGCCTTACTTCCTCGGATGTCAACCTTATTGTCCCCTCCATTTCCCAGCAGATGCCAAAACAACGCCAGGCCTCATGGCTTTAGGTTCACAGTAGTCCTTGACAAGCACACGACTCTACTTGACAGCTCCAATCTTCCAATCGAACATGACACGATCCACGGATAATATAACCTTGGCAGTAAGTTTAACACACAACTTTTGTTCCCTGAGTCCTGACACAACCTTCAAATCAGTTCTGTAGTAAAATCGCCCTTCACAAACGCCAACTTAATTTGCCGCCCGCAGTATAGTTCCATGGGACCTTTCTGGAAAGGAACGGGTTGCCTTCCGTTAACCGGCACTTGCTTGTACACTGGCAACGAAATTCAGCAAAACTCACTTTTCGGTCTTTCGGTGAACGTGTGCGTCCCTGCGATCAATTCGTTATTGGCGTAGTATCATTCAGGTACAGGCAGAGCAGGTCTCGTGAGCACGGACTATACTTAGTTTTCCATTTTGCAGCAGAATTAGGTTAAAGTCTTTTCCAGGGCAAAACTCGGGATCATTGATTAAACACAGATCCCGGGTACACATCTCATAAATGTAGGTGACTTGCAGGCGATAATGACACTGACGATGTAGACTCATCATAGCGCCTTTGGGCATGCGCTGCGTTTATTTGGGGAGAGGACCCATCGATAGTCTCGGAAACAGAACTTGATTGTATCAAAAGTATTATGGTCATGGAAAATCGCCACAATACTAGACTTCAAGATACCTGGAGTGTGACCATCGACTTCAAGTCCTCATGAAACCACTCCTTTCGATCCCCACCTTGTTGAATTTGTCTGTCTGGTGTTTGGTCACCCCCAACGGTTACCATGCGGATGTGATCTGACCATGTCTGCAGGAAGCCATGAGCATTGGTTAGGACGTCGGCAAGCGATATTTGGCTTTATTCTGTGGAGCGTATGTACTCCTGTGCACTGCTGTGCATATGGTCGAGACTACTACATAATTCGTGCTCCACGGCCCAGGGCCAAAAGAATTATTTGATAGCATCCTAGCAATTGAGGATAGATTAACAAGCAAGGCGGTAAATATGTGAGTGTTGTTACATCGCTACATGCTTCGTAACTTCATGGCTTCACTCCCAGGTTCGCCGATTTGACATTCGGCCTATGTGACACGGTCAAATACTCAGGGTGGAAATCTGGAACATGTATCCAACCGAACCATGAACCGTTTTTCCCCAAGGCGATGATATGCATATCGTGGTCAAAGTCAACCCTGCGGCACCCCGGCTACCAAGGATTGTTCTGATGGACCACCAGTGGGTGGTAGTAGATCATAAGATGGTAAGTACATTTTCCGATTGATAATTACAATACTTTTCAATTTGGTCAGTGACTCTTTGTGAACACGCTGTATAGGTTCCAAGTAGCCTATATCGCATTGCAATCCAATCGGTCTTCTA
>Ga0307516_10003240_pt1 | contig 21117 bp, 15 predicted proteins | sample 19_EM_MG_FD_203310 | JGI IMG/M metagenome (GOLD analysis project Ga0307516, IMG submission 203310) | Populus trichocarpa ectomycorrhiza microbial communities from riparian zone in the Pacific Northwest, United States - 19_EM | ecosystem: Host-associated > Plants > Roots > Unclassified | place...
GTGCGGGTGGGGTCGCCGGCGGCACGGTGCAGAATTACACACATGCAACGTATCCGGGCACCGGTGTGGCCTATCAGATTCAAGGCGGCGATGCGCAGCTCACACTGGGACGTCGTAATGTAGAAGGTGGCCCGCGCCAAGACAACTACACCCACTCGGCCTATCGCGGAGTCCTCGGAGCGCGCGGCGAGATCGTGGAGGACTGGACCTACGACGTGTACGGCCTGTTCTCCCAGACGCGAGCCTCGGATTTCCACAACAACGACACCTCGACCAACAAGATCCAGGCCGCCCTGTTTGCGGTCAGGGATCCCACCACGGGCGCCATCGTCTGCCGGCAGCCGGCTCCGAGCGGGTGCGTGCCGTGGAACATCTGGAACCCCACCATTCCGATCACGGCAGATCAGCTGAAGTTCATTTCCTCGCCGGGCCTGTTCCAGGCGTCGACGGAAGAGGACATATTCAGCGGCTATGTCAACGGCGACCTTACGAAGAGAGGCCTAAAGACGCCTTGGGCGGATGACGGCCTCAAGGTGGTGTTCGGTACGGAATACCGCCGCGATCGGCTCACGACTTTTCCGGACGCGGAATTTCAGAGCGCGGATCTCGCCGGCTTCGGCTCCCCGGTTCCGCCGGTCGATGCCAACACGCACGTGTGGGAAGCATTCACGGAAGAGCGCATGCCCTTGGTGCGCAATATGCCCGGTATGAAGGCTCTGGACCTCGAAGCCGGCTACCGCTACTCGAGCTATTCGGTGGGCTTCAACACCAACACCTACAAGTTCGGGTTTGATTGGGCGCCGGTCTCCGATATTCGGCTTCGGGCGAGCTACAACCGGGCCGTGCGCGTGCCCAACATCCAGGAACTCTTTCAGCCTCAGCACGTGGGTCTCGATTCCGGGGGTGACGGCTGTGCTACACAGCAGTACACCGCTGCCCAATGCGCACTCGCGGGTCTGTCCCCCGCCAATTACGGAGCGGCTACCCTGGTTTCGCCCGCGGGTCAGTACAACGGCTTCATCGGCGGCAATCCGCACATGAGCCCGGAGGTGGGCATCACGGAGAATGTCGGACTGGTGTTCACGCCCTCATTCCTGCCGGGATTCAGCGCGACCCTCGATTACACGGATATCAAGATCACGGGCTTGGTCCAGTCCTACGGTCCGAACCTGATTCTGCGCAACTGCGTCAACAGCGGTGATGCCGCGAGCAGCTGGTGTCAGCTGATCCATCGCAATGTGTCGGGATCACTCTGGTCCAGCCCGCAAGGCTATACCATCGACCCGCTGCTCAACGAAGGCGGCCTCGAGAACAAGGGTGTCGACGTTGGCCTGGCGTACCGGTTCGACATGGGTACTTTTGGCAGATTGCGTACCCGGTTCGACGGCGGGTATCTGTTGAAGCTGTATTACACACCCGGTGGTGGAGCGGATCCGTATGATTGCGCCGGCAAGTTCGGGCCCTCGTGTTCGCCGAACACCCCGAAGTACCGGCACCGCTTTTCGACGGACTGGGATACACCGTTGTCGGGTCTGTCGTTCGGCGCCACCTGGCGCTTCTTCGGCGCCACCAAGAACACGCTGCTGGATCCCGGTATGCCGGATTACGTCGGCGCGGCGACGATTGCCGCCGCTGGCCCGCCGGAGGATGCGCGCATCCCGACGATCAGCTACCTGGACGTGCGTGTCGCTTACACTCTAGACAAGATCACTGCGCGTCTGGGTGTGAACAACGTGCTCGACAAGGACCCGCCGATCATCGACATCCAAAATTCCGGCGGAAACCAGATCTATGCGGAAAGCAATACCTTCCCGGGCGTGTACGACAACGGCGGGCGGTACCTCTTCCTCAATGTGACGGTCGACTTCTAAGAGCTCGAGACAGGGCCTTTTGGAAACTAGTAACGGCGGGCGCAAGCCCGCCGTTTTTTATGGGATGGCCGTCCCTTTGAGATGGAAGTTAGTTGGGCTCTGTGCGCCAGGCCGGGCGCAACAATTACGATTGGGAATGGCCGTTTTTTGGGATGGAAGTCGCCTGGGCTCGGCTCGGGGTTGGGTTACGAGAGGGAATAGCCCCAACGCTCGAGCCACGGCTGGAGGATGGCCGACACTTCCGAAAAGTGCCGCTCATAGTGCTTCCATCGGCCCACGGATCGATTGCTGACCGGCTGGGTGACCTGGGCGTAGCTCGGCGTATTGATGAATCCCTTCGCACGGGCATGCTCCCCCGGCGCAAGCATGGCGTCGTCCCAGGGTAATTGCAGAAATACGCTGAGCTTGCGGACTTCCGCCGGGAAATCGCCGGCGAGCTGTTCGTATTTCAACTCGTAGCTGCACGGGCGCAGCAGGGGCCATTGCGAGTACCAAAAGCCGAAGGCGCGGGAATAGGCTGTCGCGAGCGTGGTCATGTCGCGGCACACGAGCGCAAGTCCCGGCGAGCGGAAGTGCTGCAGGAAGCAGCTCAAAAGCGTGTCGCAGGGATGGCGAATGACGACAACGATGCGCGCGTTGGGGAACAACCGCCGAATCAACGGCAGCAGGATCAGATTCAGCGGGTTCTTGTCCACGAGCCGCCGAGCCGGAAGCAGGCGCCCACGTGTGCGGGCACGGTCCCAATAGCGAGCGCGGATGTCGTCGACAGATCGCTGTGGCAGTTTACCGAGTTCGGCGGGATAGCGGACTCCGAAATCCGTGACCTCGGTGACAGCCTTGAGCAAAAAGGGCTGCTCGTCCATGGACTGGAGCAGGGGATGCGCATCCAGCACCTGCTCGAGCAACGTCGTGCCCGAGCGCGGAAACCCGACGATGAAAATCGGACTGTCATCCGCAGTGGGCGAGAGGTGATCCCAGGCCGCAATATCGGCCGGGTCGCACTCGCTCGCCGTGAGCGTGAATATCTGGGACTCCTCTGCGGACGACGGGCCGATCACGGCCTCCAGATAGGCGAACTGTGAGCGGTGGGCTTCCTCGGCAGCGGCATAGGCCTCCTCGTACCGTCCCAATGAATCGGCGGCCCTCGCCAGCGGATACAGGAGATGATGCCGATGCACGAAGTCCTGGTGGTTCTGCAGCGCCGACGTCAGGTGCCGGTAAGCGTCTTCGTGCTGACCAGTCCTCGCGGCCAACACTGCCGAGAGCACCAGTTTCTCGGGATCACCGTCGAGCGTGCGGTCATTTTCGAGCCGCTCCATCACGACGCGCGCTTCGTCGACGCGATGCAGGCGTTCCAAGATGGTCGCAAAGGCCAGCGCCGGGCGTCCCCCTTGGGGCGGATCCGCCAGCAGCCGCTGTACCGCCCCCTCGGCTTCATGCGCCATTCCCATCATGACGAGCAGGAGGACGATGAGTACGGTGATCTCGACGGTCAGCCCTTGGAGCTTCTGCCAGCCTTCCAGCGCTTCGAGCCCTTCATCAAGCCGTCCTCGATCGTAGCAGCATTGCGCGAAGGCCCAACGGATCCTTGCGTCGGCCGGCGCCAGAGCCACGGCGTCGCGCAACGCAAAGTGCGCGGCCTCGTAGTCGCAGCGGCTCAACTGCAGCGCTCCGAGGTTGTACAGGAGGTCCGCCGATGGGGGCCCCAGCCGCAAAGCCCGCTCGAAGGCTCCCAGGGCCTGCGCATATCGCCGCGTCGGGCGCAGCGCGGTGCCCAGATTCTGCCAATGTCCGGCGACCGCCGGCTGCATCAGCGTAAGCGCATTGAAAACCCGCACCGCGTCCTCGTGCCGCCCTTGACCCGAGAGGGCCTCGCCGAGCAATACGAGCGCGCCCGGGTGATGGTGATAGGCAGTGAGCACTTGGAGGCATTTATCCTGTGCGGCTGCCAGCCGGCCGTCGGATAGATCCTGCCGCGCGAGGTTCAGCAGTGCATCGGGATTGGGAGACGGCATGCGGCCCAATTCTACGTGACTTGGATTCGCGGGACGCACCCGTGCGAAGATAGTTCGAGTATGTCATCGAGTATCAAAAACCGGCGCGAGCGGCTGGAAGCCGCAGTGGGTCACCACCGGGCCGGACGGTTGCGTGAGGCGGTCGCGGCTTATGAAGAGTTGCTGCGCGCCCACGCGGATGACGCCGACGTCCTGCAGCGGCTGGGAGTGGCGCTGGCGCAATTCGGCCGTCCGGACGCCGCTGCAGGCTACCTGGCCCGTTCCCTGGAGCTCGAGCCCGATCGCCCGGCAGTCGCGCTCAATCTCGCTCGAGCCTTGCACGAGAGCGGCCGCGAGCAAGATGCGCTGCGTTGCTGCGATCGGGCACTGGCCTTGGATCCCAATTCGGCGAGCGGTTATCGAGTCAGATGGACCATTCTCACCGCGCTCGGGCGCCGCGAAGAAGCTCTCGCCAGCATCGGTCAGGCGGTACGACTCTCGCCGACGGATGCGGCGTCGATCGCCGATCTCGGCGTGGCGCTCGAGCAGGCGGCGCGGCCGCAAGATGCGCTCGCCTGCTTCGAGCGTGCGGTTACGCTGGATCCCGGCCTTGCATCGGCGCACCACAATGCCGGAATCTTGGCGGCGAGGCTCGGGGACCATGCACGGGCGCTGCGGAGTCTCGATCGTGCGCTGTCCCTGCAACCGCAACAGGCCGCCCTTCACAGCAATCGCGGCAATGCTTTGAAGGAACTCGGACGTCTGCCCGAGGCGCTGCAGAGTTACGATACCGCTCTCGCCATCCAGCCGCAGAATCTCGACACGATCCATAACCGCGCGGCGGTACGGATGCTCCTCGGGAAGTATGACGACGCCTTGCAGGATTACGATGTACTGATCGCCCGCCGCGACCCTCCCTCTGCAGGCGATTTGATCGGCCGGGGCGCGGCGCTGGTCGAACTCGGGCGCAGCGAGGAGGCGCTTGTTTCACTGCAGCGGGCGATCTTGCTTGCCCCCGGCGACGCCCAAGCGCACGTCCATCACGGAGCTTCTCTTCTGCGGCTTGCCCGTCATGAAGAGGCGATCTCGAGCTTCGATCGCGCCCTCGCCATTCGGCCGGATCTCACCGAGGTGCTGAACAATCGCGGCGTTGCCCTCATTGCCCTTGGGCGGCCGCAGGACGCGCTGGACAGTTTCCTCAGGTCCTTGGTTTTCAACACCAGCGTTGCGGACACGCATACGAACGTGGGAATCGTTCTGAAGACCTTGGGTCGATTCGACGAGGCTGCGGCCAGCTTCGGCCGGGCGCTCTGGCACAAGCCCGACGACCCCGCGGCGAGCTTCGAACTGGCTTTCTTGCACCTGACGCGCGGTGAATTCGCAGCAGGATGGCCGCTCTACGAGGCGCGATTCCGGGTCCCTGCACTCGCCATACCGCCACGTCGCTTCGACGCGCCGCGCTGGAACGGAACCGCGGCGATCGAGGGCAAAACGCTGCTGGTCCACGCGGAACAGGGCTTGGGCGACACCATCCAGTTTTGCCGATATTTGCCCCTGCTCGCTGCGCGGGGCGCCAAGATCGTATTCGAAGTCATGCCGAACATGAAGGCGCTGCTGCGATCGCTGCCAAATGGGGTCGAGATCTACGCGCGCGGCGAGCCGATGCCCGCGGTCGACTATCACTGCCCCCTGCTCAGTCTGCCCCTGGCATTCGATACGCAACTGTCGATGATCCCGCGGGATGTTCCCTACCTCTCAGCGGAACCGCAACGGGTCAAGCAGTGGTCGGGACGCTTGCAGGCACTTCCCGGACTGCGCGTCGGGATCGCCTGGCAGGGCAACCCCGGCGTCGAGAAGCTGATCTGGGCGCAGGGGCGTTCGTTCCCGCTCGAGAAGTTGAAGCCGCTGGCAAACCTACCTTCCGTCAGCCTCGTGTCGCTGCAGAGAAGCGCAGGCGTTGAACAACTGCGTGATTGCACATTCCGAGACCGGATCGTGGAGCTTGGAGCCGATTTCGATCATGGGCCGGATGCATTTCTCGATACCGCAGCCGTCATGGCGGGTCTCGATCTGGTGTTGAGCTCCGATACGTCCATCGCGCACCTCGCCGGCGCCCTCGGACGTCCGGTGTGGGTCGCGCTCGGTGCCACGCCCGATTGGCGATGGCTGCTCGAGCGCAGCGACAGCCCCTGGTATCCCACCATGCGGCTATTTCGCCAGTCAGGCGGCGGCTGGAACGAACTCTTCGCCGGCGTCGCTGCAGCGCTTGCACCGCTGGCAGACGGCGGGTCTATTTAACCCGTTTGACCCGGGCCTTGCGGTGGTGATCGGCCGCGAGCCAGAGGGAGCCCATCGCGCCTTCTTCGATCTGTATGGCTTCGCCGACGCTGAAGCGCATGCCGGGCTTCGGCTCCGACTGGATCCAGAGCTGTCCGTTATCCAGCGTGAAGATCCACTGGCCGCTCGTCACTTCCTGCAATCCACTGATTTTTCCGGTGAGCACATCGCTGTGGTCGAATCCGACCGCCGGATCGCGTTTGTGGGCGATATTCGCCGTCATGCCGAACTGATCGTTCTTGATTTGAGGCAACGCGCTCGCCAGGGCGTCGAAGCACTCGAGCCGCCGATGTTCGTCGGTTTCCAGGGAGCAACGCCGCAGGCCATCCGCCAGCGCCTCGGTGGCGGCGTGGGCCGGCGCTACGACAAGCGCGAGGACGAGCGCGGACCACCGCAGCCCGAAGCCGCTCATCGCGAGCCCAGTTCCGGGGCATCCTCACCGTAATAGCGGCCGATGCCGACGGTGAAGGCTTGAACGAGGTCGCGTTCGGCGGCCGTCAGCAGCGGATTCCAGATGTCGAAAATCAACACGATGCGGACTTGGTCGCTGTCGTTCCACGCCTCGTGATCGATGGTGTCGTCGAACACCCAGGCCTTGCCCCGTTGCCAGCTCCGCACCTGCGAGCCGACGCGAAAACGGCAGCCGTCGGGGACTACCAGCGGGAGATGCACAATCGAACGGGAGTTGGTGGTACCCGTATGCGCCGGGAGCTGGGTGCGAGGTTTGAGCACCGAGAAATATGCGGTGGGCGCGTAATTCGGGATCTGGCACATGGGCAGCTGGGCCAGTACCGCGGCGGTCTTCGGGCATTTCTCCAGGTGATCGGCAACCGGGGCGCCATCCTCAAAGAAGTTGTAGACGCTCCAGTCGAGCGAGTGGTTGAGCGGCGCCCACTGATCGACGGGCACGCTGGACGGAAAATTCACGTAGGGCTTGAAACCCGCACGATCGGCCGCCAACACGTTCACCGCCTCGGCGGCGATGTCGTCGGTCGCCGCCTCCAGGATGTCGAGCCAGGGAAAATCTTCGCGCCGGAAGAACTCGATCGCCGGCAGGTAGGGAAACAGGAAGCCTCTCGGCTGAACCGAGTACACGGGCCGCCTGCGCAGGAATATGTCGCGGCATGCATCGTAACGCTGGTGATCCGCGCCTGCATGCTGCCGGCGCACCGACGCCAGTTCGCGCTCGAGGAATTCCTCCATTTGACGCGCGTTCTTGTTCACGACCTCCTGGGCGTGCATCAGGGCGCTCGCGATATTCTGCGGGACCGGTGTGCCGGAACCCACGGAAGCGATCGCTGCTCCGTAGACCGCCGCCGCCGCCTTCGGCTTATCCAGCCGCTCCATCAGGTCCCCTTTCTGAAGCAGGGCGAGCACGTAACGCGGCTCGAGCGCCAGAGCTCTCTCCAACGCTTCGCCCTCGGCCTCCTTGTCGTCGAGGCTGCGGCACGCAGCGGCAAGGTTCAACCACAGGACCTTCGAGCCGCTGTCGATCGCGAGCGCCCGCTCGAACAGTTCCCGGGCGCGGCGCGGCTCGCCGCTGCGAATCATGTGGCCGCCCGCGGCATTCAGCACAATTGGCTGCTGCGGTGCACGCGCCAAGGCGGCCTCCACCATTTTTATGGCTTCAGAAGGGGGCTGATTGGCGGAAACCTGATTGATGGCATCCGCCAGGGCGCGGGCCTCCGGCTCAGTAATCGATGTTGCATTCACGGTGTGTGGACTTCTCGGTACCGCGGATCGTGGTCCGGTTATAGGGTGTATGATACCGCACTATATGGCACCTTCATCTCACCACCTGTGGTGCAATGTGTGCTTGCTGGGGGTGCTGCTCGGAGCAGGCTCGACGACCGGAGCTTCGCCGACCACGGCACCGCTTGACGCCGTGCTGCCCGAAGCGGTGAAACCGGAGCTGCTCGAGCCCCTCGGCAGCGATGCGCTGCTGTTTGCGTCGCCGACGACGCGCGACCACATCGGGCGCGTCGTCGTCCCGGTGATGATCAATGGTCGCGGGCCCTTCCGCTTCATTGTCGATACCGGCGCCAACCACTCGACCATTTCACCCGCGCTCGCGCGCGAGCTCGGTCTCACGCCTGCCGAAGTGCCCTCGATCATCCTCGACGGCATCACCGGCACAGCCCAGGTGTCCTTCGTGACGATCGACCGGCTGCAAGCCGGCGATCTGACGATCGAGAGCACCGCGCTACCCGTTGTGTGGGCGCCGGTGATGGCCGGTGCGGACGGATTTTTGGGCGCGGCGGGTCTCAAGGAGAAGAGTCTGCTCGTCGATTTCCAACGCAATCGCGTGACCATCTCCCGCGGTATCGAGGCCTCTGTGCGCGCCAACTCGATGAAGGTCCACGCCGTGCGGCTGGCCGGCGGTTTGATGACCGTGGAGACTCGGATCGCCGGGATCCCGGTGCTTGCGGTCATCGATACAGGCGCCGAGCGGACACTGGGTAATCTGGCGCTGCGCAATGCCTTGCGCGCGCGACGGACCCACGGGGTCTTGGCGACGATGACCTCGGTCTACGGAACCACCAAAGATGTCGAGACCGGCGAGATCCAAATCGCGCCGCCGATCGTCATCGACTCGCTGCGAATCACCGACGTTGCCATGGTGTTCGGCGATTTTCACATTTTCAACGTCTGGGGCATGCAGGACAAGCCCGCCATGATCATCGGCATGGATGTGCTGGGTACGGTCGCCTCGCTCTCCATCGATTTCAAAAACCAGGATGTCTATGTGGGCAGCATCCGCGGGAAGAACGACGTGTTTTCGGTGGTGCGCGGGATGAGTGCCGAGACCGCTCAGAAGAGGTAAGGCCTCCACGAGTCGTGCCTGTGCAAGCGGCTGATCCGGGCAGGCACCCGATCCGTGTGCGACCGGCTAAAAAGTGCCCCCGGGCGTCACCTGCCCGGGGGCAACTCACTTCGCTCGAACTTCGCGGCCGTCAATGACCCCGCGTCACTGAACCCCGACGATCTTCAAGGTGACGCGCCGATTCTGCAGGCGTCCGTCCGACGTCTTGTTGTCGGCAATCGGGCGGTCCTTACCGTAGCCCTTCGCGGTCATGGTGTTCGTCACCCCATGCTGCTTTAGGTACTGCATCACGGACTCGGCCCGCGCCTGCGACAACGCCAGATTCTTCTGCGCGCTGCCCACACTGTCGGTGTGCCCGTCGACCTCAATGACCAGCGTAGGGTTCTTCTTCAGGCTCGACACCGCGTAGCTCAGCACGAAATCTGAGGTCGGGATGAGTTCCGCGGAACCGGTGGCGAAGTTGACGCCCTGGAGCTTGATCTCATCCTTGATGGTGCAGCCGACGGAGTCCACCTGATCGCCCTTCGGCGTGTTCGGACATTGATCGATGCTGTCGGGCACGCCATCCCCGTCGCTGTCGACCGGGCCGGGCGGCGGCGGCGGCGGCGGCGGAGGTGGCGCCTGCACCTCGACGATCTTGGGCGGCGGCGGTGGCGGGGGTGGCGGTACGGGAGCACCGAACTCCATTTGCACGCCGACTCCGAAGATGAGATCGGAAGGATCCTTCGGGCCGTAGAGACCGGGGTTGGCCCATTCCAGACGATACTTGGCCTCGGTGCGCAGCTGCACCCGCGTCGATCCGGTCTGGTCTCCCAGCCCTGTCAACAAGCCGACGCCGGCTTCAGCGAGAATCGCGTGGAACGTGTGCGGGGATCTCGTCAGCGTGTCGTCCATCACTCCGGTCCCCGCCAGTACGTATGGGCGAATGACGGAATCGGGGAAGAACTTCTTGATGACGTCGATCGAGTAGCCCGTCAGGCGCTGGTCGGCGTTCGATCCGCTTATGCTGAAATTCCCGCGGTTGATGTCGGCTTCCACGGCGAAGCCGTGGAGCAGGTTGTAGCCCAAGCCGATTTGCGCGCCGAAGTTGTCCTTGGAAATCCGCCCGGAATCCAAATCATGGTATTGCGCCATGGGGCTGACATACCATGCCCCGGAATCGTCGGCCGCCAAGGCGCCGCCAGAGGCTGCGCCGATCGCCGCAATCAAACTATTCAATATCACGCGCTGCATGCTGTACTCCATACTATTGCAGAAAAGCAACATCTCGATGAAACGAGAAAGACTGCCCAGAACCGAGCTTTGTACCGAAAAGCGACTACCCGGAGGCGGCGCATTTCATTGGAGTCGCATTTGAGCAACACGTGCGATGTCTGTCTGTAGGTGGCCCTCCTGAGCCGTTGTCAGATCAGCTCAGGATTATGTAAGAACACCCTCGCGGCGACGCCAGGACGTTACACTCGACTCCAATCGGTCATGCGAAGCCTGAAGCTCTCATTCCTCCTAGTCCTCTTCGCGTGTGCCGCGAGTGCGGCCGTTCCGATCTATGACGCGGACGTCGTCCACACCTACCCGCACGATGTGTCGGCCTACACCGAAGGATTGTTCTATTTGAACGGCTTCTTGTACGAGAGCACGGGCCTGGAGGAGCACTCCACCATCCGCAAGGTGCGCATCGACACCGGAGCGGTGGTGCAGAAAGTCGACGTGCCCCCGCAATACTTCGGCGAAGGGATCGTCAATTGGCACCACCGCCTGATCAGCCTCACGTGGAAGTCGCACGTGGGTTTCGTCTATGACCTCGCGAGCCTCAAGGTGCAGCGTGAATTCCACTATGAGGGCGAGGGTTGGGCGCTGACCCAGGACGGAAAGCAGCTCATCATGAGCGACGGCACGCCGGAGCTGCGATTCTTGAATCCCGAGACGCTGCACGAAACCAACCGGATTCAAGTGACCCTCGACGGCAAACCCGTCCGCAACGTGAATGAGTTGGAGTGGGTGAAAGGCGAGATCTACGCCAACGTGTGGGAGACCAATTGGATCGTGCGGATCGACCCGAAAGACGGCCATGTTCTCGGCGTCATCAATCTGGCGGGCCTGCTCCGCCCGTCGGACCAGGTCTCCGGCCCCGACTCGGTGCTCAACGGCATCGCGTACGACGTCAAGGGGGACCGGCTGTTCGTCACGGGCAAGAACTGGCCGAACCTGTTTGAGATCCGCCTGAAGAAGCGCGAGGAGGCGAGCCGCTAGCGCCTTGCCTGTGTCGCCATATCGACGGAGGCCGCGCCGGCACCGGCCGCCGTTCCATAATTGACCAGGCCTGCAAACTCGAAGGTGCGAACCAGCACGACGTCAGCGCCCCGCACCTCGTGTGCGGGCTGCGTGCAAAAGCCGCGGGCCTCGACGCGATAGGCGCCCGGGGTCTTGAGGCGTCGCTGAGTCAGGGAATCCACGGTGCAGCGCGAGTCGCCGAGAGTGCCGAAAATTTTGGGGGTGCCTTGAACGATGAGCGTAAGGTTGGCGCCCGCCTCTCGTACCGGCTGGCCCTCTCGAACTCCGGTGAGACCGAAGACGAACAATAAATCCGGCTTGGCGCCTGTGCTGCGCTGAAAGCTCATGCGCACGCCGGGAGGTGCGCTCTTGGATTCGCCCTGGCACCTGGTACCGCTGTTCGGCCAATCGATCTTCGCATCGATGGCGCCGGCGACGCGGGCGCGAAAATATCCGTCGCCGGATTCGAGACAAGCGGCTGCCGCCGAGGAACCCTCGGCTGCCGGTGGTGTAGCCGGCGCTCCCGCCGGCTTGGGCGGTGCTGTTTCTGCATGTGCGGCAGGTTGGCTTGGGCTGGCTGTACCCGGTCCCGCCTGCCAGATCACCAACAGAAGTATGGTGAGCGCTGCGGCCGGCACCGACCAAGGGCGCGCCGGCGACCGGCGCTGGAGTATTACCGGTATCATTTCCGGATGTTGCCACGGATCCTCAAATGGTTGTTGCCGCTGCTCCTCACGGCTTGGACCGCGGGATGTTCTCTCGTGGCGCCGCACTTCGAAACGCCGATCCTGTCGGTGGTCGGCATCGAGCTGGTCGGCGGCAACTTGTTGCAGCAGAACTTCTTGGTCAAATTCAACGTCCAGAATCCCAACGACCGTGCGCTGCCGGTCACCGGCCTGCATGCCGAGTTGAACGTTCTGGGGGAGCGGGTCGCCAGCGGCGTCGTCGACCGTGCCTTCGTGGTCCCGGCGCAAGGATCTTCCCAGTTCGACATGACCATCAGCGCCAACCTGGCCATGACCTTGCTGAAGCTCAGCCAAAGGGCGGACAACCGCACGGACGACATCGATTATGAGATCGCGGGCGCAGCGGGCATCGATCTGCCTTTTCTGCACGAAGTGCCGTTTCATCAGCGCGGCGTATTCCCTAACCCATTGAAATAAAACGAATTTGCGCCAAGCGGGCGGGCCAAATCAGGCCTCCCTGTGGTAAGCTGGCGAGCCGAAATACAAGGCACCGCTGATGGCTCTCTCACCCTACGAACAATTAGAACAAGAGTTTCGACGACTCCATGCGTTTCGTGGCGCGCTGTCGCTGCTGCGCTGGGATGCGGCGGTGATGATGCCCCGTGGAAGCGCCGATGTGCGCGGCGAGCAATTGGCGGCGCTCGAGACCGAGCATCACGCTCTGCTCACCACGCCGAAGGTGGCGCGCTTGATCGAGCGCGCGGAAGCGGGCTCCTCGCAGCTGGAGGATTGGCCGCTCGCGAACCTGCGCGAGATGCGGCGCCAGCGCGACCATGCCATCGCAACCCCGCCGTCATTGATCGCACGCCTGGCGAAGGCCACCGCCCGCGCAGAAGTTTTTTGGGTCGAGGCCCGCAAGGCCAACGACTTCAAAATCTTCGCTCCGCATCTGGAAGAGGTCGTCCACCTGGTGCGCGACAAGGCGGCACTGCTGGGTCAGGCGCGAGGGCTGGCGCCTTACGACGCCCTGGTGGACGCATTTACGCCGGGCATCTCGACGGCGGATATCGACACCATTTTCAAGGCCCTGTCACGCAAGCTTCCCGGTCTCATCAATCAGGCCATTGAAGTGCAGGCGGACCGCGCTCCGATTCCCTTGGTGGGAAAGTTCAGCGTCTCGCGCCAGCGGTCGCTCGCGGTGGACGTGCTCAAGGCTTTGGGATTCCCGTTCGATCGCGGGCGCCTGGACGAGAGCGAACACCCTTTCACGGAGGGCGTCCCGGGCGACATCCGGGTCACGACGCGCTTCGATGCGAACGACCTGTTTTCCGGTTTGCTGGGCGCGGTGCACGAGACCGGGCATGCCATGTACGACCTGGGCCTGCCGCTGAAGTGGCGCGACCAGCCGGTGGGGCGCGACCGCGGCCTCGCGCTCGAGGAAAGCCAGTCGCTGCTGTTCGAAATGAACCTGTGCCGCAGCCGTTCGTTCGTGAAGTATCTGAAGCCGTTGCTGGAGAAATATTTGCAGGTGAGCGGCCCGGAATGGAGCGAGGACAATCTCTACCGGCATCTCACGCGTGTGAAGCGCAGTCTGATCCGCATGGACGCGGACGAACTCACCTATCCCGTGCACATCATGCTGCGGTATGAGCTGGAGAAGAAAATTCTCGACGGCGTATTGCCGGTGGCCGATCTGCCGGAAGCCTGGAATGCCAATCTCGAGCAGCGGCTCAATATCAGGCCCGCCAACGATGTGGAGGGGTGCTTGCAGGACATCCATTGGGCCGTGGGACATTTCGGCTACTTTCCCTCGTATGCGCTGGGCGCCGTCATCGCCGGTCAATTGAACGAGGCGCTGCGCGCCGAACGGCCGTCGCTCGACGCGGAGATCGCGGCAGGACAGTTCGGCGGTGTCATGGATTGGTTGCGCGACAACGTGCACGGCGTGGGCGCCCGCCTGCCGGTGCAGGAGTTGATGCAGCAAGCGACCGGGAAACCGCTGACCGCGGCGGCCTACCTGCGGTATTTGGAAGCCAAGTATCTGGAGGCGCCGTGACCGCGGACGCAACCCGCCATTCGAACAATTTCAAGAAACTGCAGGCGCAGCTGCGCGGATTGGCGGGCAAGGCGATCGGCGATTTCGGCATGATCGCCGAGGGCGATCGCGTCATGGTGTGCTTGTCAGGCGGCAAGGATTCGTACACCTTGCTCGACATTCTGCTGAGCCTGCAGCGCAGTGCGCCCATCGGCTTCGAGCTGATCGCCGTCAATCTGGACCAGAAGCAACCCGGGTTCCCGGCCGACGTCCTGCCGCGTTATCTGACGGAACTGGGCGTTCGGTTCCACGTCATCGAACAAAATACCTATTCGGTGGTCAAGCGCGTCATTCCCGACGGCAAGACGATGTGCGGCCTGTGCTCGCGACTGCGCCGCGGCGCCTTGTACCGGTATGCGGCGGAAAACGGCATCACCAAGATCGCCTTGGGCCACCATCGCGACGATATCGTGGAGACGCTGTTTCTCAACATGTTCTTCGGCGGCCGCCTCAAGGCGATGCCCCCGAAGCTTCTGAGCGAGGATAAACGGCACATCGTGATCCGGCCGCTCGCCTATGTTCCCGAACGGGCGATCGCACGCTATGCCGCCGCGCGCGAATTTCCCATCATTCCTTGCACGCTGTGCGGTTCGCAGACGAACATGCAGCGGCTGCAGGTGAAGAAGATGCTGCAAGAATGGGAGGTCCAGTTCCCCGGCCGCGTGGAGTCCATTTTCTCGAGTCTCTGCAACGCCTCGGCATCACAGCTCGCGGATCCGGTGTTGTTCGATTTCGCGGGACTCGAGCGGCGGCGCGCGGAGCAGCCTTGGCCGCCGCCGGAGGCGGTCAGTCCCAGTTGCGACGGCCCGGAATCAGCCGATTCAACAGCCAGCCCTGAAGCCCTGCACGCGATCGTGCCTTGACGTACGCATGACGCACCAGCCGCGACTTCAAGCGGCCGCTGTGCTCGTAGGCGATTTGATGCGGTATCTCGCGCGGGCTCCAGCGGGTCTTGGAGACGTCATTTCCGGGCGATAGGTTGACGGTCTTCAGGCCGCGCGCGATCGCGTATTTGACGGCCTCCGCAACGGTGGTGGTCATGACGCTGTATTTCGACCATTCCGGATCGAAGCCGGAATAGTACAAGTAGAGGCTGCCGCCGACCTCGAATCCGATGCGCGACGCCACGACCCGTCCGCCGATCATGAGCTCGAACACCCGCACGATGTCGCGCGCCGCCAGTTTGCCGCACACTTCATGCAGGAACTGCCGCACGCCGGCGCCGGCAAAGCGGTTCGGGTGTTCGATCGTGCCCGGCATGGCGGCGCGCATCGAGTGCAGGACGAATAGCCGGTCCAACGCCTCCTTGACCGCCTCGGGGCCGCCGGCCGGCGTGACCGTGAAGACATGGCCGTCCCGCTTCAGAGAGTTGTAACAATGCCGCAGCGATTCGCGGATATTGCGTTTCAGCCCGGCGCGAAATTCTTCCCAGGTCCCCGGGAGGTCGAGCACGTAGCTCGGCGGGATGGACTGCCATTGCAGGCCCCGCAGGCGGCCCAAGGCTGCACTGAACAAGTCGGACGGGCCCATCCAGTGGATCCAATCCCAGTCTCGGGAAATCGACAGGTTGCCGTGCAGCGCCTCGGCCACCGCCGCTTCGTAGCCAGGCTGCACCAACGATGAGCGAATCTCGGTGATGGCCGGATCGGCGCCGAGCAGGCCCGCGGAGGCAAATTTCAGTCCCCCCACGCGCCGCCGGGTCAGGATGAGAGGCACGATGCCGACGCAGCTGCCTTCTTGGCGGCGCACCACATAAAACAGCGGCTGATCCTCCACCCTGGGTTCCTGCCTGAGAAAATGGCGGCACCACGAGAGGTGCCAGTCGAACAGCGCGAAAGGCAGCGTATTGCCCGTGACCGACTGCAGATGACCGAAGTCGCGTTCGAGCTCCGCCACCCCCGAGAGGCTGCGTACGACGTGGACGGTCAGCTCGCCGGCTGGCGCGGCCCTGGGCGGGCTGGAATAATTCAAACGCGACCTCTACGGCTCAGGGGCGGATATATAGGTACAGGGGCGAAACACGGTCTCTTATGGCACGATCCTAGCCTATGCCGCGCTCCCGTACCGTCGCCTCCCGTTCCCCCCGCCGAACCGCTCCGCGGCGATTCCCGTGGGAAACGCTCACCGACGACCAGTTGCTGTCGCTGCGTTTCTGCGACCTGAAGCTCACGATCGAGGGTACGGATCTCGAAGAGGCCATCGATCGACTGTACCGGGAACTGGCGACGCGCGGCATACGTTTCAAACCCCATTGTTGGTTGGCCGAGGAGTGGTTTTCCCCGGACGGCATCCCCGGGATCGCGATTCCCTTCTACCTGGCCCACCGCCGCCTGATGAGCATCGAACGGCGCTTCATGCGCGAGGTCGAGGGCGGCAACCGCAACTGGCTGATGCGCATCCTGCGCCACGAGGCCGGGCATGCCATCGATTCGGCGTACCGTTTGAGACGCCGGCGGCAGTGGCGCGACGTTTTCGGTCCCGCGTCGCTGCCGTATCCGGACACCTACCGTCCGCGGCCTGGAAGCCGCCGATTCGTGCAGCACCTGGGGGCGTGGTATGCCCAGGCTCATCCGACCGAGGACTTCGCCGAGACATTCGCGGTCTGGCTCAAGCCCAATTCGCCGTGGCGCCGCGAGTACTCGGGCTGGCCGGCATTCGCCAAGCTCGAATACATCGACGGTCTCGCCGCCGAGATCGGCGATGCGAAGCCGCCCGTAATCGACAGGACGCGCATCGAGGACGTCGCCCATGAGGTGCGCACCTTGCGCCAGCACTACGAGGACAAGCTGGCGCGCTACCGAATGCCGCGCCGATCCGGCGCCGACGAGTTGCTGCTCAAGGTATTCACCACGGCGCCGCGGCGCCGGTCGGCGCCGAAGGCCGCCAGCGTGCTGCGCGAGTTGCGCAATCCCTTGCGCCAGCAGATCGTGCGCAGCGGCGCGTTCAGCGAGTATCTCGTGCATCAGGTTTTGCGGTTGATGGTCGACCGGTGCGACGCCTTGGATCTTTACGTGCGCGGCTCGCGGCGCGAACTCAAGGGGCAGCTGGTCTGGGTGATCGCGCGGCTAGCGGAGTCCTACGAAGAGCGGCAATTGCCGCACGTCGCACTGTGAAGAGGCTGCGAACGCTGGTGCTCGTGCACGCGACCCTGGTGCCGCCGGAATCCCTGGTGGGCGCGACCGAAAAGGAAATCGACGAATGGCGCACCGAATACGACGTCATCACGCATTTGAAGGCCGCCGGTCATGAAGTCCTTCCCCTGGGCCTTTCGGACAGCTTGTCGGAGCTGCGGCGCGGAATCATCGACTGGAAACCCGACATCGTCTTCAATCTGCTCGAGGAATTCGACGGCATCGGCACCTACGACCAGCATGTGGTGGCGTTTCTGGAGCTGATGCGCCAGCCTTACACCGGCTGCAATCCTCGCGGCATGCTCCTATCCCGCGACAAGGTGTTGTCCAAGCAGCTTCTTTCCTATCACCGCATTCCCACGCCGCAATTCATCGTGTTTCCGCGCGGCAGGAAGGCGCGCATACCGAACAAGTTGCGGTTTCCGATGTTCGTGAAGTCCTCGACCGAGGACGCTTCGCTCGGGATCGCGCACGCTTCGGTGGTTGCCGATGAGAAGCAGCTCAAGGAGCGGATCGCCTTCATTCACGGCCAGACCCACTCGGACGCGCTGGTCGAGGAATATATCGAGGGGCGCGAGCTGTACGTCGGCGTGATCGGCAACGATCGTCTGAAGGTGCTGCCGGTGTGGGAAATGACGTTCGGCAGCCTGCCCGAGAGTCTGCCGGCCATTGCGACCCGCAAGGTCAAGTGGGACCGCCGCTATCAAGAGAAATACGGCATCACCACCGCGGCCGCCGCCGACCTTCCGGAGGGCACGGTGGCGCGCCTCGAGCAGCTCTCCAAGAGAATCTTTCGCGCGCTGCATCTGACGGGTTATGCGCGCATGGACTTCCGCCTGCGCGGCGACGGCGCCCTGTACGTGCTCGAGGCCAACGCCAATCCCAACATTTCCATGGCCGAGGATTTCGCGCAGTCGGCGCTCACCGCGGGCATGCGTTATCGCGACGTGCTCAACCGGATCCTGCAGCTGGGCGCCGCCTATCCGGCCGCCTGGCGCGGCATCGAGACCTGACGGGTCTAGCGATCAAGCCCGGGCAATCCGTGCGCTGGCAAAGGTCATTGCCGCGTCCATTTATTAAGCCCGGGCAATCGGTGCGCTGACATACGTTATTGCTTCGTCCAGCGATCAAGCCCGGGCAATCGGTGCGCTGACATAAGTTATTGCTTCGTCCAGCGATCAAGCCCCGTCAATCCGTGCGCTGACAATGGTCATTGCCGGGTCCACTTATTAAGCCATGCGAGGGTCGTGTCGTACCACTCGATGCTGTTGGCCGGCTTCAGCACCCAGTGATTCTCGTCAGGGAAGTACAAGAACTCGCTGGGAATGCCGCGCCGCTGCAGGGCGGTGTAGACGGCAAGCCCTTGCGCGTAGGGGACGCGGAAATCGAGCTGGCCGTGGATCACCAGCGTCGGAGTTTTCCAGCGGTCGACATAGTCGATCGGATTGTGCTTCGAGTATCCCGCGGGATTCACGTACTCGGGGCCGCCGTTCTCCCACTCGGGAAACCACAATTCCTCCGTGGAATAGTACATGCTGCGGTTGTCGAAGATGCCGTCGTGCGAGACCAGGCATTTGAACCGGTCGGGCCACTGACCCGCGATCCAATTCATCATGTACCCGCCATAGGATCCGCCGAGCGCGCACACCCGGTCGCCGTCGAGCCAGGGATACTGTTTGATGGCGGCTTCGAGTCCGCGCTTCAGATCCTCCAGCGGCTTGCCGCCCCAGTCGCCGCTGATCGAATCGGTGAACGCCTGGCCGTAGCCGGTCGATCCATGGAAATCGATCAACACCACGGCGTATCCGGCGCCTGCGAAGGTCTGGGCGTTCCAGCGCCAGTGCCATAGGTTCGCCAAGCTCCCCTGCGGTCCGCCGTGCACCAGCAGTGCCACCGGATACTGCTTGTCGCGCCTGAAATCCGCCGGCTTCATCACGTAGCCGAAGACATTCTCATCGTTCCAGCCCGCGAAATTGAACTGCTCGTATGTACTCATCGCGCGGTGGTTTAGGATTGCGTCGTTCTGATGGGTGAGGCTGCGCGTCTTGCCGCCGGCAAATCCCACGGTGTAGAGGTCAGCCGGAGCGCCAAGGGTGCTCTGCGTGTAGAAAACCTGCTGCGGTCCGATCACGAATGCCTCGACGTCGCCGTCCCCGGTGATCGCGGACGCTCTGCCGGTGACGGCGTCGATGGCCCATAACGGTCGTTGTCCCAGGTGGTCGGTCGTGGCGAAGAGCGTCTTGCCGTCGGGAGACCAGGCGAAGCTCGAGATCGACCGATCCCAGGTCTGCATGAGCGGCAGCTTCCTGCCCGACTTCAAATTGAGCAGAACCAGATGAAAGCGGTCGGCTTCGAAACCGGCTCGGTCCATGGCGACATAGGCAAGCTGCGATCCATCGGGAGAGAAGGCCGGTTGCCCGTCCCAGGCCGGATTGTCGGCAGTCAGGTTTTTCGGACTTCCGCCGCCGTCGGCTGCGACCAGATAAATGTCGAAGTTGGTGGACCATGGCTCGCCCAAGGGCTGCGCGCGCACCGAGAACGCGACGTTGCGCCCATCGGGACTGAACGTGTAATCCTCGCGCCCCCCGAACGGCTTGCCGGGAACGTCGCCGTCGATCCCGCCGCTCAGGAGAAGAGGCGTGCCGTTCGCGAGGCCCGCAGAGTCGAGCGCCATGCCGAACAGTTGCGAGCGGCGGCCGTCGTTCCAGGCGTCCCAGTGACGCACGAAGAGCTTGTCGTACAAGACGCCGTGCGCGGCGGCATGGGCGGCCGCATCCAGGCGTTGTTTGGTGCAGGCGAGGTCCGGGCAGTCGTTGAACACTTCCAGGCTGACCAAGATCCGGTCGCCTTTCGGCGCTACGCGGAAGCTGCCGACGTCGAGCGGCAGATGGGTGACCTGCACCGCCTCGTCGCGCGGGGCTTCGCCGCGCCACGAATCGCCGCGCACCGGAACGGGAACGCGCCAAACCTGGTTCAATCCGCTGCGATTCGACAGATAGTAGAGGCTCGAGCCGTCGGCGCTCCACTCGGCGGAGCCGGCATTCGCGGCGACGTCGGTCAGGCGCACCGGCAGCGCAGTGCGTTTACGCGTGTCCAGCAGCCAAATGGCCGTGCGGCCTTTGTTCGCCTCCAAGTCCGTTGTCCGCACCGTGTAGGCGATGCGTTTGCCGTCGGGAGCCGCGGCCGGCTCGGAAATGCGTTCCAGGCGAACCAAATCCTGAACGGTGAATGGCGGCGCGATCTCCACGGCCGGCGCGGGCTTCGCGGGAGCGGAAAGGGCCGGCGCGGGAAAGACGGGAAAAACAGCAGCGGCAATGAGCGACAAAGCAATCAAGCGATCGGCGACCATATTTTGTTCTCCAAACTTCCCTGACCGGTATTGTAGCCCGGGCGCGTTAGAATCTAGGGATGATCGCGCCTCGAGTCATCAGTCTCGACCTGGACGACACCCTGTGGCCGGTGACCCCGGTCATTGCGGCCGCCGAAGCCGCGCTCCTGTCGTGGCTGCGCGAGCACCACCCGCGCGCGGTGCGCGGATTGGACGTCGATTCGATGCGCAATATGCGCGCCCGCGTTGCCGAACGATTTCCGCATAGAAGCCACGACCTCACGTTCCTGCGCCGCCAAGCGCTTGCGGAGATGTTCGCAGCGGCCGGTTATCCCGGCGGGCCCGCGGCCGACGACGCATTCGAGATCTTTCTGAGCGAGCGCAATCGCGTCGAGTTCTACGCCGACGTGCGCCCCGCGCTCGAGCGCTTGCGCGCGAAGTATCGGTTATTCGCGCTCAGCAACGGCAACGCCGATCTCGATCGTTGCGGTATCGCCGACCTGTTCGACGGCCACGTCACCGCGTCGGCCGCCGGTGCGGCCAAGCCGGACGCGCGGATATTTGCGCATCTGCTGCGCGC
>Ga0307516_10003241_pt1 | contig 21115 bp, 23 predicted proteins | sample 19_EM_MG_FD_203310 | JGI IMG/M metagenome (GOLD analysis project Ga0307516, IMG submission 203310) | Populus trichocarpa ectomycorrhiza microbial communities from riparian zone in the Pacific Northwest, United States - 19_EM | ecosystem: Host-associated > Plants > Roots > Unclassified | place...
AAAGCTGGTGGCCTATATGTTGTATCCCACCGGCGAGCACAGCAAAACCAAGTGATTTAAGGGTTCCCCGAAGCTTCTCCTATTCTTGACGCAACATGTATAGATCGCAGTTTCATAGCTTCGTCTTTGGCTTCCTGCGTAGTGACCATGATGCTGCACGTAGACAGGCACACGCGCAATGCACGTCACTGGTGTAGAGTGCGTGGACGTCGGCGGCACCACGGAGGGCAAGCCATGAGGGGTCGATTTCTCACCTATAGCATCGCGCTCGCTTTATGGGTCGGGACCGCGCTGCCGCAAAAGCAATCGGCCCCCAACACGGCCCGGTCGTTCGGGTTTCTCGATGGGCGTATTACGGTCTTGCAATCCGCAGCGGATACCGGTGGCACGTCGGCGCTCCTTGACTTACTCATCCCGGCGAATAGCGGTCCACCGCCACACATTCACACGCGCGAGGACGAGCTCTACGTAATCAAACGCGGGACGTTTCAGTTCTTTATGGACGGCATCTGTCGACAGGCCGGACCAGGCGCCACGTTCTATATGCCCAAGGGGCACATGCACATGTTCAAAAACGTCGCGAAGGAGACCGGTGAGCAGCTGCTATTTGTTTATCCCGCAGGCCTCGAGCAGTTCTTTCGCGAGGTACACGACCTCGATTTCAAGATGCCGCAGGATTTTAATAAGATGAACGAGCTGTCCAATCGCAAGTACGGCATCAATCACGAGCCCGGGCATGACTTTCACGCGGGCCCCTGCGAGATTATCGAGCCAGTGAAAGAGAGAGCCGCTAGGCAATCATGACTGCGATGGCATGCGTATGACGCGCGGGACGCCGTGAGAAGCAAATGCGATGCCTTCCCGTCTAATTCCTAGTCGAGAATTGTGGTCCAAATCGTTCCCGCGCTCGCCGCCGCGTTCTACGCCGCTGGCGGGGACGCCGCGGGGCCACAGTATGTATAACGTGCTCGATGTGCATGTTCGGTTCGACCATGTGACCATCCGTCGCCAAGCGCAGTGGTTTTCGTATGTAACACTCCAGCGACTGTGTAACGCCAACGGAGGGCCTCGCGATGAAGGACGCAATCGGCTACTTAAGAGTCAGCACCCAGGAGCAGGGACGAAGCGGCTTAGGATTAGCTGCGCAACGTTTCGACATTGAGAACTTTGGAAAGCGCGAAGGATTCTCGGTCACCTCCTGGCATCAGGATATTCAGACGGGTGCTGGAAAGGACGCGCTGCTGCTGCGGCCGGGTCTTGCGGCAGCTCTTAAGGAGGCGCGCGCCGCGCGCTGTCCACTCATTGTCTCGCGGCTCGACCGACTGTCGAGGAACGTACACTTCATCGCTGGGCTTATGGAGCACAAGGTGCACTTCGTGGTCGCCGTGTTCGGTCGCGACGTGGACCATTTCACACTGCACATCTATGCATCAATTGCGCAACAGGAACGCAAAATGATTTCCGAGCGTGTGAGGGCCGCGACCCTTATCGCCAAGAGTCAGGGAAGGAAGTTCGGACTGCAATTACGCCCCAAGTCCTGGCAGCGAAGGGTGAGTGCCCTGGGCAGAGCGGCGTTGATCCAGGAAGCGAACGACCGTGCCCAGGCATATCGCGTATACATCGAGTGGGCACTGAAGCAGCCAGGTCGAGATGGTAGGCCGATTTCGTTTCGCGGCGCCGCCATACGACTCAACGAGCGCAACGTTGAAACACCGTTGGGCGGGACCTGGAGGGGGCATCACATTCAGAGAATGGCGCGGCGTCTCGGACTCGAGCATCCGCTCGCCCGTATGCCAGAGACGTTTGCGCGAGCTCGAGTGCGTGCCCTATTTGAGCTGCGGCCCAATCTCACGGGCGAACAAGTTGTCGCCGACATGGGAACGGCGCACCCTCTTTGGGACCGAAGGGCTTATGCACTGCTAAAGGAATGTCGTCGGGATGCCGCAAAGCGCAGTCCCGTGCACAGGCAGGTCGGCTGGTATCTCGATTACCGAACAGCCAACCGAATCCGCATTGGCGAGCTGTGGAAGCGCCACCCCGAACTCACGGGAAAACAGGTCATTGAGAAGCTTAAGCTCGGGCCAGACGCGTCGCTCAAATGGGTTCAGCACATCATGAATGAATGCTGGAAAACGCACGCCAAGCCAAAAGCCCACCAGCGGCGTGTCGGACGAAGATTCTATAATCCCCGGCGCAGTCTCGAGTCGGATCGTGAATCTCGCTCAATCAATGCGCGGCGAGCCACATGATGAAGGACGCCATCGGCTACTTAAGAGTCAGTACTCGAGAACAGGGACGGAGCGGATTGGGGCTCGCTGCGCAACGCCGCGACATCGAAACCTTCAGCGCGAAAGAAGGGTTTTTCGTCAAGTCTTGGCATCAGGACATACAGACGGGAGCCGGAAAGGACGCGCTCCTTCTACGACCAGGGCTTGCGACAGCGCTCAAGGAGGCACGCCAAGCGCGCTCACCGCTCATTGTCTCGAGGCTCGACCGGCTTTCGCGAAACGTCCACTTCATCACCGGGCTCATGGAGCAGAGGGTGCATTTCGTCGTCGCCGCACTCGGTCGAGACTGTGATAACTTCACGCTGCACATCTATGCGTCTCTAGCGGAACAGGAGCGAAAGATGATCTCGGAGCGCATCAAGGCCGCGCTCGCTCGCTCCAAGAACAGGGGGACGCTGGGCCTGCGCAATCCCATCACGCACTCTAAAGCATTTCGACGGCGGCTCCAAGCGTGTGCCGCTGCGGCGCTACGCAAAGCCGCCATGGAGCGCGCGGAAGCTTACCGCGTCCACATCGAGTGGGCGCTGTGCCAACCAGGCTTGGATGACAAACCAATCTCGTTTCGCGGAGCCGGCGAGAAACTCAACGAGCTGCAGATCCCGTCACCGATGGGTGGCCGTTGGAGCTCGATGAATGTTTCGGACATTGCGGTAAGGCTTAAGTTGCGGGAGAGGCCGATTCGGGTTCCTCGCAAGGTGTTGCAAGAGCGGGTAGAGGCTATTTGGAAGTCGCACCCCGATTGCACGGGCCAGCAAGTCGTGGAGATGTTGAAGCCTCAGCACCCGATATGCATCGCTCGGGCTCGGGCTTTCTTGCGAAACTGTCGGGAAGCGGCTGCGAAGCGCAGTCCTATCCAGCGACAGGCGGGCTGGCAGGTTGATCAGCACACTGCGGCACGAATCCGCATCGGTACGATTTGGAAGCGCCAACCCGAATTAACCGCAAAACAAGTGATTAAGAAGCTTGGGTCCAAGCACTCCGGCGGGATTCCGTGGGTTCAGAAAATACTGAGGGAGACATGGCGAGCGTCGGTCAGGCCCAACCCGAAGCGGCAAGTGATTGGAAGACGTGTCTACGGCGCGTGGCGCTGATAGGTGCGGACGGGGGAGGGTCGCGCGACCGTCGCGCCGGACCCTGACCGATCCCGGTCGTTCCCGCGGACCGCTCAGAGCCGCGCGGTCAGCAATCGGACAGCAGGCGGCCAAGAGCGGACGTGGAACACGTGAAGTGGATCGACCGGGAGCGGTCATTCAATTTTTTGCAGTATTCTGGTCAAATGGCTGCTGCGCATTATTGATACGGACTTTCGTAAAATGACGATTCGCCGATTTCTCCGTTGGATCCCGGCGCTAATTCTTGGTACCAGCGCGGCTCAGTCACCATCCACGCCGCCTCTCTCCTCCAAAAAGGTTTCAGACGTCAGTACTCTGATGGTTGTATTGAGAGAGATGGAAGGACAGAACAAGAAAGACGACGAGTTGCAGCCGGTTGGTAAAATCAGAGCGACAATTGACGGGAAAGAAGTCGAAATGAATCCGGCCTGGTTTAGGTTGATTGGCGACATGCACATTCGATTCGTTTACGACGAGCCAGCGACAATGCTTAGTCTTACGGAAGAGGAGCTTTCAGCCCTTCATCTAACACCGGATCAAGCGCTGGAAATTGCCGTGCAAAACATCAAGCGCACCTACGGCAAGCCGCACTATAGTCTTTGGGCAAACGGGCTTTTTGTCGTCGAAGGCGGGTCCGCTGACCTCGACAGCGGCTATTTCCTGGATCTTGAGTTTTGGCTCGGACTTCTAAAAGAGCATCCGGAGGGATTGATCGTTGGCGTACCAAAACGCGGCGGCTTACTGTTTGTGCCAGCGTCAGACGTTACTGCGGTTGAAAACTTCCGTCGCGGAATTGCTCCTCTATACAAAACGAGCGAAAGCATGCGCGTGTCATCCGCTCTTTACCTGTTCAAGGACAAGCATTGGTCGGTATTTCAAGACCCCGAACCAACGCACTGAGGCTTGCTTACGGGCCAAGCGGCTCCATATCGCTCGATGCAATATTCTCCATTGATTGCTCGACCGGATAGCGGACACTGGCGACCGGCAGCAACGGGTCGCGACTTGCCGGATGCCGACGTTTACTGGAAGTTGGAGGGCGAATTGGCGCTGTCGGCCAAAAGCAGGCACATGGGCAGCGATATTGGTCGGCACAAAGCCGCCGTTCGCTCTCTGAGGTAAGCTGAAGGCGACATGGATAGGTTCCTCTCGAAGTCTGGATGTGCAACTTGTTCCGACATTTCTGGACGTCTTGGTCGCGCAGCTTGAACACGTTGCGGATAGCTCTGTTGGTCTTTGCGGCGTGTGTCTTCGGCTTCATATTTGCGTGGCTACCTGTAGCTGCTCTTTGTAGCTTTCCTGGAATTAGGTACTCGAACGCTTGTGGGCACAACGCTGCGTATTGGTTCATCCTTACACTTCCGCTGGGCTTCATACTGGCTGCACTCCTGGCAATTCGGCTTTATGCAACGAGCCGCAAACAAGGTCAGAAGCGTTGAAGAAATACCTTCAAATCGCTGTAGTCGCCGGAGTAGTTCTTTCGGCGATTCCATACAAGACGACCACTGTTCCAGCTTGGCGAATTCGCTTCACGGACGAATCCGGAGTGCCGTTCCGGTCGTTGCCGGTCAACCAAACATGGCGAAACTATTCGGTGGAGGCGAGCGATCATCACGCCAGCGGAATCACTGACGAGAATGGATACGCCCAGTTCCCCGAGCGTTCGGTATGGGCGCCGCTGGTAATGCGTGTGCTTGGACCAATTGGAAGCATTCTCGGAGCCGGTGCGCATGCCAGTTTCGGTTCTTCTGGGTGGATCATGACATCCTGCGATCTAATGGAACGTGGCTCGCGATTGGCAATCTATTATGGAGCCGACCTTCCCGACCATCTCACCCTTGGTTATTTTGATCGCGGCAATATACGTAGCATCGTGCCCATGTCAGTTGACCCTCGATGCAAACAGCAAGAGGAGCAGGCTATTCGCTCAGCGCCGCCGCGGAAAGAGGCTGCTGCTAATTGATGGAATACTGTTCCGATTCCTCTCTAATTGCCGATAGCCGACGGTCACGGGGGACCGCAACGGGTCGTGATGACCCGTCGACGGACATCGGCGAAATCGGCACTGTTAAATCCGAAGGATTGACCGGTCCCGAGCGAGCAATCGGTCTCTGTTCGGCACAGGAGCCGTCATTGACGGTCCCAATATGTCCGCCCAGCAGCGGACGCTCGTAGTTTCCGGTAGGCTGCCTACGTCACCATCATGGAATGTCTTTCGGATGCGAACCTTTGTCGCGCGCCTCGTTGCGAATGAGTACCCGTGTAGTCGTGGAGGCGGGACTGCATGCGGAAGCGCCCGAGGTGCGCTGCTTGTTTCGATTGTGCTTACAGGCATAACTGTCGCATGCTTTGCCGCCGCCGCCGTCCCGGCGCGACTCTCAGATCTCACTGCCGCACTCAATGAAATCGCCCCTCATGCAAGGTCTTATCCTCCCAAGTTCTCGAGTCCGGAGGAACGCGTCCAGACCGAAAAGCACTTAAAGGCTCTTTTGGCGCAGTTGGACAAGATTTCGGATCGCTACCCTGACGACGAAGATATACTTTTCATCAAGGGCGCAGCGAATGCCATGGGTCACAACCTTGACTATCCGGGTTGCGCCGACAAGGCGAGGGCCGCTTTTGATCGACTACTCGCCATCGACCCGAATAACCGGCGAGCGCTCTATGAATACGGAGGGTTTCTTTCCGGAACGACGCTGTTGGATAAGGCCATTCCTTACTTGGACAGGGCTGTTCAGCTAGGTGAAGAGCGAGCCCATTACACGCTCGCATTTGTTTACATCAAAAAGGGTGATCCGCAGAGGGCCCTTCCCGAGTTCGAAGCTTATTTGAAGGCTGATCCTGAAGACGCAACCGCAAAGAAGTTCGTTGCGGACATCCGGTCAGGGAAGGCGTTGGTCCATGTGATTCACCATGAAGCGACCGAGAGCCAGTAGTCCAAACAGGCCGCATTCCGGGCCGCCCACTGGATTGCCCGAAGTGCGGCGTGAGATTGGACGGACCAGCGCATCGCAACGCGAAATGATGCTCATTTGGCCTGCCCGATAGCAGCCGCTCACCACCAGCGGCAACGGGTCGTGAGTACTCACTCAAATGTGCTTCCCGATGTGGTCCGCATCATCGCTTAAAGAACCAATCGATGAATTCGGTGGCGATGGCGGGGACAGATCGAGTGCGGCCTCGGCGACTGTGGGAAAGTCCTTCGAGGCGGCGATGGCGGACAGTGCGCACGGCAAAAAGTCAGCATCCCAGTCGGGTTCGGCGGCGGCCGCGACAAGCGAAGGTAGTTGGCGCAGCGCACGTCGATAATCGAGGATGAGATCGTCTGGGACTTCGACACCCTTACGGCGGCGGCAGATCTCCACCCACGCGGGAAATGGAAAATAAGTACCGGGTGCGCGAGTGGGATTTGTGGCAAGGGCGGCCACCACGTGCGGCACGGCGGCGAATGAGGCGGAGAGACATCGCCTTGATGGGCCAGGGCACTCCATATCGTAAACCACGGCTCTTTGTTCCCTTCAGAAGCGGGAAGTCGGCGAGCTGCCGCAGTAGTGTGGGAATATCGGAGGCTTCGCCGTAGGCGGTTTGCAGGGTGGCCCAGCGGGGGCTGTCGAGGCCCAGCATAGCTTTTTGATCCCTATGCGCGTCATTGTAGGGAGCGATTGTCACGGCCAGGGATTGCGACTCGGCGGTGGCGAGGGGGTGGGGTCGGAATTGTCCCAAAAAGGGGAGCACGATGAATCGATTCTACTATCGCCGAGCGGTCCGGGATGGATTGCCTTCGGGTAGCACCTTTCGGCTACGTGGATATTCCGGGGTCTCTGGAGGAAAGTGAAATTGCGTCGTGTCGTTGATGACTGGAGCTGCCAAGCGAGGAACTGAACTCCGCGTGGTCATAGTCTCGACGGAGTTGATGCATGCGGCAAAAGTCGTGTGTTTGTTGCGGATCATCGGTGCCTCCGGGGTTTCACTTTTCTGTGGGCGGACGTCTTGCGTGTCTTCACAGCCTTGCGCTTAGAGGGTGAGGGCGGATGCCTTTGCGACGAGATCGGTAATCTCGTCGAACCGACCGAACGATCGGCCACGGATGGCCGAGCAGGGCGGACCAGCCATGGATGGCGTGGTGTCGCCCGAACAGCCCGGCCTGACGGAGAAGCTACCGCACGTTGAGCCTTTTGTCTGTGCGGAGGCCGTGGCCGCGGTGGAGCATTGCTTCTGCGCTGAAACCTCGATCGCGACGGTTTGGACGCTAACGGCGGTGTACGCACCAGGAGTTGCTGTTCTAGATCGGCAATGCGTCGCGTCTGGGCCTCGCGGGTGGCCTGTTCCTTTCTCAGCAAGGTGGTGAGGTCCCGGAGTTGAGCTTCGAGGGTCGCTTGGCGCTGTTCGCGATCACGCAGTCGGGATTCGAGTTCGCCTTCGCGTAGGGAGAGGACGTGGGAGCGAACGTCGAGGGTTTGCTTGTCGGTGGCGAGGGCGCGGGTCGTGGCGTGCTGTTCTTGGGCGGCGCGGCGCCGGCCTTCGTCGAGGGCTTGCATCCACAGCGCTTCGGCGGCGTGGGCTACCGATTCGGGGAGTCGGTGCAGCGCGGCGGGGCCTGAGTCCAAGCGGGCGGAGAGTCGCCTCCACCAGGCATCCAAGAGCGGGTTGATGGTGTTGGGGGAGCCGGTGCCGAGCTTCTCGCGGACCTTTTCGATGGTGGGGCGCTCGCCAGCACGCAGCAGGGCATCGGCGGCGAGCTCGACGTCGCGGGCGGAGACGCCACGCGAAGGGGGGCCGAACCGAGAGGGAGCTTTGGTCATTTCTGGCATGCAAAGAATACTACATCATACGTTATCTGTAGTATTTAGTATTCTATGGCTATCGATAATTGCCACTATCACTAGTACAGGTCTCAGCAAGGTCGTAAGATGCGCAAGACGGCATCACGATGGGTTGGACACAATGGCATCGTCTGCTGACGCGATGAGTGAAGTTGGGAGAGATATGGATTACGTGCTGATCATTCATGCGGTCAAAGATTATCCGGCGTGGAAGGCGGTATTCGATGAGGCGGCCGAGATTCGTAAGGCGGCGGGGGAGGTGAGCTTTCAGGTTTTGAGATACGAAGAGAATCCGAACAAGATCGTTCATTTCTCTCGGTGGCAGTCGCTCGCGAAGGCCAAGGCGTTCTTCGAATCGCCGCGATTGGTTGAGATCCGGCGCCAGGCGGGAGTCGAGGCGCCGGAGTTCATCTACTTGAATCAGCTCGACCAGGGGGTGCTTTGAGTGGCGCCGAGTGTGATTCCGGTATGCTTGGGTTAAGACAAGGAGGTCTTGCACTTGCTTCACCATAACCGCCATTCGTTGGTAGCAAAACAATGTTTTCGCTGTTCCCTAAGTCCTGGTTCAGGTCTCAGAGTCGCGATGCCGCGCGCATGGCGAAGGCGGCGGACGCTGTGATGACTAAGTGGCGGCAGTCGCTCGCGACGGCCCTTGGGCTGGTCACAAGAGTTGATGGGCTCACGCCGGAAGAGGCGCCCGGCAAACTCCATTCGCTCGATTTCGCGATGCTATTGTCGTTGGATCAGGCACTGAGACCGGGATATTGGGTGCCGTTGGAGGGTTCATCAGGCCATCGAGGTCGGTTACCAACACCCATCACGGAGATCTCAACGGATGTAACCGCGTATTTGTTCACGGCCGCATGTAACCGCAATGGATTTATTCGGGAACGCGCGCTCAACGCATTTGGGCATTATCCCGATCGCCTTGCGGTAGCGGCAGCCCTCATCCGTTGCGATGACTGGGTGCCACCAGTGCAAGAGGCGGCCGTCAATCTCCTGATTCGGCTGATGGAATCGGTCGCTGCGTCGGCCATCTTCGATCAGCTACCTTTGTTGCTGCGCCTCAAGCAGCGGAGGCGGGTCGCCGAGCATGTATGGCCGGAGAAGATCGAGCCCGCCTTGAGACTGTCTAAATTTCGCGAATTGCGTTGGACGAGCAGCAAGTCGCCCGATGCGGAAACGCGCGCCTTTGCGTTTCGGCTGGTACTCGAGGCGGATCCCGAGCGTGCGGCTGAGGTGTTTGAGAACGCGTGTGCGGATGGACACCCCAAAGTCGCTATCTGGGGTTTGTCCACAGCCGGGGCGGTGTTGGGCGTATTTCCGGCGGAATTGCTGTTGAAGCAAGCGTTGGAGCACAAGAGTGCCGCGGTTCGCACCTACGCGCTTCGAGCTTATGCCGAACGAGGGCGGTCCGATCTTCTGGGGGTTCTGAAGCGGATCATTTTTGACGCGTCCCGTGGACCCCGGGACGCAGCTGCGTATTTGCTGGATAAACGCTATGGCCAGCCGGCTCTTAAGTCTTGGCGAGCTGCAATCGACTCGAAGGATGAGCGAAAAGTGCCGATCGCCGTGAATGCTCTCGCGTACACGGCGGAAGCGGAAGATGTTGATCGGTTGACGCCGTATCTTCGCCACCCGGTGGCGAGGATACGTGCCCTTGCATTGCGAGGGCTGGTACGAGCGAAAGCGCCGCGTAGCGAGGAGTTCCTGACGCAGGCCTTGAGGGACGCAAGCGGTCTTGTCGTGCGGGTCGCCTTGAGGCTTTTGTCCAAGGAGGGTCCGTTGCTGGACATGGGGATCCTCGAACAAGCCTATGCGTCGGCCCCGTCGGGACCCGTTCGCCGGCAGCTGCTCCATGGCAGTCGGGTACTGGGAAAATGGGACACGCTGGCCTTTCTCTTGCCGCTCATGGAGACCCCCGACGCTCCGTTTGCTGCTGCGGAGATTGATCGATGGTTGTTGGCGTCGAATCGTCGGTTCACGCCAGTCGACGCGGAGATGCGGGTGAAGCTGGACGCGCGGGTGAGGAAGCTACAGGAGGCAACACCAAATCCGCGGTGGGTTGAGCTTTTGGGGATATTGGCGCACTCATAAGGGAGTGAATCATGGCAGTTCACACGGCGACGATTGAATGGGTACGCAACGACAGCAAGTTCACGGACAATCGATATAGTCGAGGCCACGCGTGGCGATTCGATGGGGGTCTTACCGTTCCCGCCTCAAGCTCGCCTCATGTCGTGCGCGTTCCGTTTTCAAATCCTGCCAATGTCGACCCGGAGGAGGCATTTGTTGCAGCCCTATCGAGCTGTCACATGCTGTGGTTTCTCAATCTTACGGCTCTGAAGGGGTACGTGGTCGACAGCTATACCGATCAAGCGCAAGGGCTCATGGAGAAGAATGCAACGGGCAAGGAGTGGGTGGCGCGAGTGGTGTTGCGGCCGCACGTTGAATTCTCGGGTACCAAGGTTCCGAATGACGGGGAAGTGGACGGCCTTCATCATGAGGCTCATACGGAATGCTTTTTGGCGAACTCGGTCAAGACATCGGTCGAGACCGCCGGTAGCTGGAAATTCCTCGGCGGCAAGGTGGCACGGTGAGTGAGCCGCGTGCAGCGGATCTTGAGGTGAGTCACGGCGAGTCTCGTGAGAGTGCAAATGTGGGTGCGGTCGTTGCGCTGTCCGACTGGATCGCGATGGCGCGGGGGGCATTTTCGCCGAATACGATTCGGGCGTGGCGAGCGGACTGGGAGATCTTTTCGGCGTTCTGCCATAAGTACCGGTTGCCGGTGCTGCCTGCGGCGGCGAAGACGGTGAGGGATTTCGTATTCGAGTGCGTGGGCCTGCGCAAGAAGCCGGCGACGATTCGGCGGTACGTGGCGACGATCGGGCGGGCGCATCGAGCCGCCGGGGTGCCGGATCCGACGACGTCGGAGGAGGTGAAGCTTAGCTTAAAGGAGATGTCGCGGGGGATGGCGGCGCGTCAGCGCCAGGCGCGGGGGTTGGTGTGGTCGGAGATTGCGGTGTTCCTGGAATTCGAACCGCGGAACCTTCGGGACATTAGGGACCGGGCGTTGGTTGCGGTGGCGTATGACACGATGTGCCGGCGGGAGGAGTTGGTGTCGCTGCTTATTGAGGATATTGAGCCGGCGGAGGATGGGTCGGGGACGGTGGTGATTCGGCGGTCGAAGACGGACACGACAGGCGAGGGGGCGACGGCGTATTTATCGCCGTTGACGATGCGGCTGGTAGCGCAGTGGTTGGAGGGGTCGGGGCTTCGGCAATCGGGCCCAGGGAAGGGGCAGCGGACGCAAGTCCGGGAGGCGAGTCGGAGTCGCGCCGCTGACTCGCCGTCGCCGGGCGAGGGCAGGAAGCCCGAACAGCCCGGCCAGTCGGAGAATACGCCGGTCTTTGCACGAGTGGTCGGGCGGAATGGAGTGGGGGATCCGTTGACGGCGCAGATCGTCGCCGCAGTGCTGCGGAAAGTCGGGCAATGGATTGGATTGGACAGGAAGGAGTGGGAGCGGATTTCGGGGCATTCGGCGCGTGTCGGCGCCGCGCAGGATCTGTTGGCTATGAATATGGATTTGCCATCGGTGATGCAGGCTGGCAGATGGCGAGACACGCGCATGCCGACGCGGTATGGGGAGAAGGTCCTCGCTGGACGAGGAGCGATGGCTAGGGCGGCGAAGGCACAGGGGCGAGCCTGAATATTCGCGCGCTTGCGAAAGGAAGTCGCAACGGACGGAGTCTGGGAGGCAGCGAGTCGGGCTTGCGCGCCTGACTCGCCGTGACAGGGCGAGGGCAGGACGCTCGAACAGCCCGGCCCGACGAAGGATAACGCAGTGGATCGGCATGCCGGAGAGGTTCGTGGCCGAGATCAGTGGGCATTCAACGCGTGTGGGGGCGACTCAGGATCTCGCCGCACTCGACATAGACCTCGCTGCAAATCACACAGGCGGGCGGGTGGAATTCGACGCGGATGCCGCTGCAATATGCGGAGCAGATCAATGCGGCAAGGTTGGGTATCCTAGAGCGGCAGAACAATCGGGGTGGGATTCGCTGGGTACTACTGGATTCCGCCAGGACGTCTTACGGTGAGTCTCCTTATCAGAAGAGGCCGGTAGTTGGGACGCTATGCGCCGCGCCTCAGTTTTGGATCACGGCGGTTTGCGAAGGCACCGGGTCAGCAAGGATCGCATAATGAAACTAACGCCAATGGACGAAATCGGAATTTTAAAATCGATCTGGAGGAAGAACGAGGCGGGCGTTTGGGCTACTCACGATCTACAGGGCATCGCTCTGAAACCGCGAGAGGGGTTCACCAAGGATTACTTCAAAATCGAAAACGAAATTAACCTCATGACCCAAAGACCGGGTCATATTTTTAATAATTTATTCGCTACGTTTGGCACCACGGAATTTCTAGTTAGGCAAAGCATCGTGCCAATCGTGGCTTGGAATGATGGGGATGCGGAGACGCACTGCATTGGCACCGGCTTTTTCATTAGCGCTTCCGGTTTGCTGATGACCGCGGCTCACGTCTTTCGTGATCCCGTTGATGAAAGGTATACAAGCATTACTCGAGTCGACAAAAGTTCGCAAAATCTAGGCGCCAACTTGCGTTTTGGCATTTTGCTTCCAGCGAACCCTGCTATGCGGAACGCACCCTTTGAAATGCACCCGGCGCTACGAGAAGCAAAATGGTTTATGTGCCCATTTGAGTGGGGATGCCATTGGGGCAAAGAGGTCGAAAGTCCGCTTTTGCATCAAAAACCGGAATTTAAACTCCTGCTCGATATTGCAGTCTGCAAGGTTAGAGAACACCCCCTGATAGGTCCCTACCAGCCGCTGAATATAGGGTTGCATAATCTTAAAGTAGGCGACCGTGCCGTAGCTATTGGTTACCCCGAGATGCGAAATATTCGATTAAGCGGCGACGACGATTATCAGCCGGAATTAGTTGTTTCCGTTGGCGCCGTGACAACCATTCACCCGGACAATCTAATCGATAAGCAAAGCTCAACGCCGGGGCCGAATTTTGAATTTAGCGCGACAATTCCGGGCAAAATGAGCGGCGGCCCCATTTTGGTTGGCGGGGGCATTATAACGAAGGGGGTTGTCAGCCGTAGTCTGGGTAGCACTCAAAATCACGCCAGCGGATGTTTGATCGCACCCATGATGGGGGCGCCGCTAGTGCACGGCAAAAGCCTGCTCGATTTGATGAATAGCGGCAATGAAGGTATTGCCAAATTCCAAGGGCCGGGTCTATAGCTGCGGGCACCTGCCCCTACGGCGATCGGTAGCTCGAGGGAGGAGCGCATTAATGCCCAAGTTCGTACAGAATCCGCAAGACCTTAGGTTGGAGTTGGATCGCTTCGACTCCGAGGCCGATCAGATTGTGAGGTCCTTTGTTGGCGGGTTGGAAACGGCGCCGCCGTCGGCAATGGTCTATCACTACTCTGACGCCTCCGGGCTCCGCGGAATCCTGGAGTCGGGGTCCAACTATTAAACGGGCTCTAGGCACCGGGGAGAGACGACCTCTATCCCAACGCCACCTCAAATCCTACCAGCCCAGTCGCCAGATAACCTACACCCCCATTCCGCCAGCTTCTCGCCTCGGGGCCGGGCGCGCCCGATGGGAAACTATTAACTAGGAACTTGAGCAGCACCAGCGCTCGGAAACCTAAGTCCCCGTCGTTCCGCCTCTCTCTTCAAGGCGATCCGTAAGATTCCCCACTCTTCCTGATCGTCTACCCGCACCCAGAGCGCAACGAGCCGGTCGTCATCCAGAAGGGCGGCCGCAAAAGTCCACAGCATTTCCCGGGCTGACTTGGTATCTCCCCAAATCGAGGATTCGGCGACCATCTTCTCCAGTTTCGCCACAGTAAACCCGACTTGTGTAAACCAACGTGCCGCCAGATAGGAGTGCATCTGATCATGAACGAATTCAAATGCCTCCCCGACTTGACGGATCAGTCGCACCGGTTTCCCGTCACGCTCTGCTGCGGCAGCCAGAAGCCCCAAAAGTCGCGCATCAAGGTCGATCTCTGGTTTGAGGCGGCGTTTGTCTTCGTTCGGTTTACGTTCTGATACCATGCGCCAAGCGGCAGCCGCGGTGCGCTCCTGCTGCTCCCGCATCACTTCTTCGGATGCCATCGGCCAAGCGGCCCGGACAACTGCCGAATACAGTCCCATGAGATCCGAAGGCATAAGTGCACCAGCCGGATCCCCTCGGACCAGATCTATTATCAGTCGCGCGTCATAACCTGACCGGATGGAGTCCTTGAGCCCCGAGCTTTTGATCCTTTCTATCACGATATCCGCGGCAGATTTTTCGAGATACTTTCGTATTAGATCATCGGTGAACGCGCGCATGTCCGATGGCAATCTCCAGGTAGTGAATTGGTCCCCGCCAGGATCCTGCGAGGTCACTAACATAGCGACGTCTGGGAAATTTCTGGTAAAAGCTTCGACGGCCTTCGCTCGGTTGGCTTCATGAAGTCCATCTATTGCCACCGCAATCGTCCCGCTCGCTAAGATTTTCCGCAGCAGTCCATCGTTCTCAAATCCTAGGCCTCTTGCTGTGAGCGTTACTCTAACGGCATCGACGACCCAAGTCGGATCGAACTCGTCGTCTCCGACCCCAGCGAAGTCGCGAGCAGAAAACGCGATAACTACTGCGCCCCACGTCTTGAATGCGTCAAACGACGTGACACTTTCTCGAAAATGCGCTGCCGTGATGTGTCGGAATAGGGCCGTCTTGCCCATGCCGCTATTGCCTTGAATCCAAAGGCGTTTCTTGTTCCACGGCGGTGAAACTACTCTGTCGCTGCTCTCACTCACACTCTCCCCATATTTGAGTGGAAGCCGGAGGAAAGGCGGTGGAAAGCCGGTTGCCAACTTTCGTCGTTGGAAGTAGAGATCGAGGATCCAGAGCTGCGCGCTTCGCGCGTGACTCATCACGAACATTGAAATTCTTAGAGGTGTTGTTGCCAATCCATTGTCTGTCGCAATACGCCACGCCCATGTCGAACGTCGAGCTGCGAAGAGTAGGGCTACGTTGATAACGAATAACAATGGGAGCCACTCGCCAACAGTTCTCAATATTTGGCCGGTAATCGTGAACTTCGCAATTGGCACTTCATTGTTAGATTGTCCCTGCGCCAAGACGTCTTCTAACCGGGCTACACGATCCACGCGCACGGTGGCCCGCCCCGAATTGTTCGCGTAGAACAGATCCGAGACGCCGGGTAGCGCGAGAATGGCATCGTTCACGTAAACGAAGAGTTCGCCGGAAGTGCGGGCAGTGATCTCGCTGCTAAGGACGCGCCGGGACACAGGCTGTGGGGCGCACTCGTTGATCTCCCACGCGAGTGCCTCGTCAATCTTCGTTCGTATGGGTAAACCTGGGGGGAGGTGAGGCATGTCTGGGCAGTGTGAGGGCGAAGGATCCGCCAGGTCGTTAATCGGCTTAAGGACATACTCATCGTTACCGGTCGGACCTATACGCGCGATGGGCTGGAACCAGTTTTCCTGCCACCATCGCGTTAGCGGGCGTGCAAGACCGCGCCGTACGCTGTCAGTGGTAAAACCCATGACGTCCGTCGGCACGTCCCGATCGAACCAACGATCTGTCGCTCGTGCGGTAACAGTGCCAATCGTAATTCGATAACGGTTACCTTGGATGAGCCACAATCCCGAAGGCCAGCACATTCTATCTGTCGTGAAATATCGAGAGCTGTCATCCAATTGCTCCATGGGCATCTCGGGGCGACCCATGCTAGATTCAGGGCAATAGACTCCCGCGGAACTCGCCCTGTCAAAGATGACGCGATTCGTGAGGACTGCGCCGATGACGACAAGCAGTCCGCCGAACGCGAGGGGAACACATATCCGAGACAATCCGCCGTAGAGCCAAATCAGGGTGTGATTCTTGCGAATTACACGGGCAGTCTCTAGCGACAGGGGGCCTCGGATGCGCGGGACGGGTACGCCGCGCTTTTTCCGGCGCCAGAAAGAACTCGCACCGTACGCCAGAGTCAACGATGCGGCAATGATCGCCACGACAGGTTCCACGTCAGGCGTACCGACGACGGGGAAAGCAACCGAGGCAGCAGCGAGTAGGATCAAACAGGCAATCAGCCGTCGACCTTGGTTTCTTCGAGTCTCTTTATCCCACTGGCGATATCGCTCGAGACGACCCGGATGCCAAACTACGCGAGCGAGCTCGTGAATCCGAGCCCCCACGGCTTGCCGTTTGATAAGCGTGATAGCAATTGTGACGAGCAACAGCCCGAACTCCAGCGGATAGTGCTCCAGTGCGTCTTTCCAAATTATTGCTCCCGATGGAATCAGTCCGTCTAAGGCATTCACGACCGTTGTTATAGGCCCGCGCACGACCACGTCAGAGAACGCGAGTTGCGCGGGCAGGAGGATGCTGATAAAGGGAAATGCTACCGCGCAGAGGACCATGCAAACAGTGAGCGCATTGAGGCAGCGACGCCAAAACACGGCGTCCCAGACAAGGCCGACTTCATCTTCATTGGGGTTACTTAGTTCCTTAATGGCAGTGTCCAGTTCGGCGTTCTTAGTCGTGATGGTTCCCCCACCACGCACCGATTGAGACAGATCCTCGAAGTTCAGTAGGTCGCCGTTCGGAGTTGAGACGTTAAAGACGTGCGGCAACGCGATCGGGGCATAGTTATCCGCGCCATACGCCATGCGCAACAGGACGCTCCAGTGGACATTCGCATGGATAGGCATCCCCCGATACCTCAATGCCGGTGTTTGCCGAGGTGCATAACGATAATACACGTTGAGGCCGGCCCGTGAATCGTAGAGTCGGGCATAAGGCGACTTCGCCGCCACGATTTTGGCCGACCGCTCAGGATCGAGCGCGAGCCCGTGTTTCGCGGCCTCTCTCATGATCCATTCAAGCGGGATTAGTGAGAGCTGATCTTCCGAATATCCCCCACCGACGTTCGAGTGAACCCCGGCGAACCACATTTGAGTCACCCGGCTAGGGGCGCTGGGGTTCACCAACCGCAACTCCGCCTCCCATTCCTCATCCCACAGCAAAGGGTGAAAGGTCTCGCGCTCATCATCAAGGGATAGAGCATGCACGGCGCGTTTGACACAGGCCGCAAGTTTCAGATCGGCAAAACGCATGGGCCACAGTACCAAATCAACGGCGCGTCTTAGCTCCTCGCTCAGCATCTCGTAAGCTTCGACAGTATCCCAAAGACCCAAGAAGCGTATGGGGATCTGGTCCCGCTGGGCGGACTTAGTAGTCTCGGCGACACGACCGTAAACGGCATGCCCCAAGATTACATTTTTAGCGTTCAAGATAATGTCCCGAAACATCCGAGACAGCCAGACGATGGGACTTTTCGAGGGGAAGGCTTTGCGCCGATAGCTCCGATAGGCAGCCGCGGCATGGCGATCGAGCTCTTCCTCGGACAGGAATGTGACAAGGCCTTCGCGAGCAATCAGGCCAACTAGTGCGCGAATTGTAAACGCACCGCGGCTAAAACCAAACCCGTAGATGTCGTCGCCCAGCGTGTAGTTGCGACAGACAAATTTGTAAAGTTCGATCACGCTGCGCTTGAGACCCCAGCCGAATGCGCCACGCAGCGCTGCTACATACTTATTCGCGGAGGTCCCTCCATCATCATATTTGGCGATCTGATGGCCATTTCCTTGATCGAGCGCCTGGTACAAGCGCCAGACATTTGTCTTATGCGCTTTTGCGGAGCTGTTGCCTGTACCGTCAGAAAACAGCGCAATTCTCTTGGGGAAGGCCGGATTAGCAATCGCCTCCATGGCAGCAACCCTTGATTTCCTTGATTAGGCAGATCATGCGCGCAGTCTCTGGTTTCGGCAATAACATCCACTTATCATGGCGCGCCATCTTCAGTAAGGATTGGGTCTCGCCTTATATCCGAACTTGCCAGCGTCGTCACTGATCACGGTGACTCGCTTCGTCGGGACCCACACCGCTTGCACAGAGGACCTGGCCCAGCCGCGCGGCCGCCGAAGGCACCTGTTTATGCACGTATGCGTACAGGCGGGGTAAATGTTGCGCGTCCGGCAACGATGTTGACGTGCACCCATTGATGGGTCGCTCGCCGATGCAGACAGGCCCCAAGGAACGCCGCCTGACCAGTTTGCGGTTCAGCCGCCAAGTGTTGCGCTGCGTAAGGGTGGTGGCGCTATCTGGGGTATCGGTGAGAGGTTTGCCGCGAGTCCGGCCACCGATACTTTATCGATGTCGGTGCCCATCTTCGCCTCGCCAGTGCGATCGGGATTTGGTCCGCAACTTTCATTGTCGTACGACTCGGATGCGGGTAATGGGCCCTTCGGCTTCGGCTGGAGCTTGTCCCATCCATCAATCACCCGCAAGACCGAGAAGGGCCTGTCGCAGTATCACGATCCCATGATTCGGACGTGTCGGCGCCGGTGACCCGTCGGTAGATCCTGGTCATCCGGCAATTGCGGTGCATGCTTCGCTCAATTCGTCGGCCAAGCTGTGAAGGTCGTTATCGCTAGTCCGATAGATCATCGAGTAGAGGCCCAGAACTTCTGCTGCGACAGGCACATTGTACGGATTCAACATCCCAGGAGGGCCGAGCGCATCTTCGACCTCAACAAGAGCCCTTTCGGTCATCGCCAGGCCATGGCTAAGCAGCTCAATCATTCGCTGATCGTCCGCGTAAAAGTTACTGAGGGCGGAGTGCAATTCTTGGGATCTCTCCCGAGCCTTCGCGCCGAAGAGTTCGAACATTGAACCCCAACTATGCGACTTCGTTCGAGTATCAAGCTTGTCTCGCAGCTGCCGCACTTTGTCGCAGTCCGCTTTCAATTCGCGTATGTTGCCCTTAAGAATCGACGCGTGTTTGCGCTGTTCTATCAAATAGTCATTGAGACGAGCCAAATCACGGTCAGCGGCTGCCCGGTCCACGGAGGTGCCCGCAACTACAAAACGAAAGCCACTAATAACCTTGGTAACACTTGCAAGGCCTTCGATGGCTTGTTGCATTTGCCTCAATAGGCTGCTGAGATCCCCTTGGGCCTCGGGGTGGTATCGCTTGAGATATGCTCGGCCGTCTTTGACTGCATCCACGATCTCGCGAGTCCTCTTGACGACTTCCCCAAGAAGTTTGATGGACTCCGCGATTACTTTGATTACAGGCATGGCATTCCTTGCTGTGGTAATCGGGCCTAATCGGCTTTTGTGCCAGCGCGGCTTGGTCGTCCCGGATAATCCTAACTTGACAAACAACGAATCCAGCGTCGCAGCATATCAAGGAACAGAATTTGTATCAAAAGTCATAATGTGTCTCAACACTACAAATATTGGTAATCGGGGATCGATTTTAGAAACGGCTCGGCCTCGAGTTCTGATAGACGAGCCCTTCGTGGTTTGTTTGTTGATTCGTCGGCTTGTGCGGGATAGTTGACCTCGGGCGGGGTCGGCCAGCGGCCGGCGGTGTAGAGGAGGGGCAGTTCGGCGGCGAAAGGGACACGACCGCGACCGCGGGAATCCAGGCGGGAATAGGCCAAGAACCGCACATTACGCTCGAGCAGATAAACTGCGGGCAGTAAAGTGGCAGAACTATAACTGCACATCATCAGGAATGCTGCAGTATTGTCTGGCGAGTTGCCAGTGTTCCTCCGACATTCCTTCAGGCCGTCCGTGTTCTTCATAGATTGACTGGGCTTCTGTGAGGACCAACCTACGTAATTGGGCAGCATGTGCCCGCATAAAATAGCAAGTCATCTCGTGAAGATGCGCTACATCTCCGATGAGATTGGGTTGGAACCTTACTCGCCCAAGACCATGCTTGAGCGGATCATAGCCCGCGATCCGACGATCAGCGGAAGAGGCAAAGTATTCCAGCAGCAGATCGGTGCAGCCATTCGGTATCGGCCCCACGCCAGACAGTATTCGAGCCGCGATACCTGTGACGACTGGCGCTGAGAAGGAGGTCCCATAGAGAGCCTGCGGGCGGCATGCCGCTCCAGAGGAGACAGTTGCAATAGCCTTTGCAGGATCATCAGATCCGGGTGCGAGCAGAAACCGACCGGTAGGTACGGCATCGTATTGCGAGTATTGGGGCTGAGCACCCACTTCAGCGTCAAACGCCCCCACCGCTACGACGTCGCGGAAAGCAGCGGGCAAGGCGCAGCGATGGCGATTGTTGCCGGCTGCCGCCACAATTGTGGGGGAAGCTGTAGGCATGCGCGCTGGGCGTTGCCGGAATGCCCAGAACATCATTTCCAGCTGTGCGCGGGCTATCCCATCCCGTTTGCAATACGGGCAATAGTGGGGATCGCAGTCGATGGAAAGGCTGAGATTGATGATATTAGGGGTACACGCAGCATCGGCCACCAGCAATCCGCCAAGCAGAGACCAGACGGTTCCAGCCCTGTCGTAAATCTGGACTGATGTAATTTCGGCTTCGGGTGCAATCCGCCGGATGATCTCGATCACGGCCGTTCCGTGGCCAGTCAAATCCCCGCTCCCGGCTGGAAAGGAGATTGCAGAGTACTGAGCAGGAGCCCGACGTGCCGAATTGGTTGGCTGCGCCCAACCACTGTCCAAGACCGCAATCCGTACTTCCCTTCCGAGAAATACGCCTGGGGACACGCAAAAATCGGCAATGATTGGAGCTAGCCAATCCTCACTCATCGTCACAGCAGCTGTCGACGCGGTGCTGAGATAGAAATTAGGACAGGCCGCCAGTGCCTCCCCGGAATTCACCGCTCTCCTGCTTTCTTCGACCTCATGACCCATCCTCACGGCACGGAGAATCGGGAGAAGCCAGTACGCGTCAGGTTTTTGCAATTTGACGCCTGCCCGTTCCAGGACGTCACGCGCGTTCTCGATC
>Ga0307516_10003242_pt1 | contig 21112 bp, 19 predicted proteins | sample 19_EM_MG_FD_203310 | JGI IMG/M metagenome (GOLD analysis project Ga0307516, IMG submission 203310) | Populus trichocarpa ectomycorrhiza microbial communities from riparian zone in the Pacific Northwest, United States - 19_EM | ecosystem: Host-associated > Plants > Roots > Unclassified | place...
TGGTCCTACATCGATGCCGTAACGCTCAACCCTGAGCGCGACTCCATCGTCAAGGCGCATTTGAGCGCCTCCCATACTTTGCCTCTGGCTGCATGACTCAGGCGACAAGTACCTTGACACGCGCCGGTCGTTGCTGGAACCGTGTTGCACGCGGCAACCAATGCGAGTGCGGCAGATGCCACAACTGCCCGCAGCGCCTTCTGAATCTGGATAACCATCATTTGCCTTCCATGAAAGAGTGTCGGTGTGCAGCGCTTCGAGAGCGAGGCGCTGCTGTGGCGTGGCGTGCGCACAGTTTTCGTCAACGCACAATGAAAAATCTCTCGGCGTACAAGCCGTTAACGGCCCTTCCACGTCAAACTTCTTGGCATGCCAGGATCATTAAAAGACTGACGGTCTCAAATATAGAAGACCATCAGTCTTATCGTGCAAACCTCTTCCGATGCATGCGTGCTTATGAGCAATCCATCAGCGATGCGTGGAATGCGTCTGTCGTAGGGCCGGAAGCTCATGCCGCCGGCATGGCGGCGGCCTGGTGGATGGCTGCACGGATACGCGGGTAGGTGCCGCAGCGGCAGATGTTGCCGGCCATGGCCGTATCGATGTCCGCGTCGGTCGGCTTGGCGATTTGCCTGAGCAACGCGGCGGCAGCCATCAGCTGCCCGCTCTGGCAGTAGCCGCACTGCACCACGTCGACATTGACCCAAGCCGCCTTCAGTACGGCTACCTGCAGCCCGGACAACCCTTCGATAGTGGTCACCTCGCGGGCGCCCACCGCCGAGATCGGAGTGACGCAGGAGCGCGTCGGCTGGCCATCGACGTGCACCGTGCAGGCGCCGCACAGCGCCATGCCGCACCCGAACTTTGTGCCGGTCATCTGCAATTCGCCGCGCAAGACCCACAGCAGCGGCGTGTCGGGCTCAGCCTGTACTTCGATGGGCTTGCGATTGATCGTCAACGTGGTCATCGGGGTTCTCCGGATCAGGTGAACTTCAGCGGCAGGCTGCGCAGCCGTTGGCCGGTGAGGGTGAACAGGGCGTTCGCCACCGCCGGGGCGATCGGAGGCGTGCCGGGTTCGCCGACGCCTTCGGGGCTCGCGTCGCTGGCGATGATGTCGGTTTCGATCACCGGGCATTCATCCAGCCGCAGCACTGGGTGGTTGTGGAAGTTGGTCTGCTGGACCTGGCCCTTTTCGATGCGCACTTCGTCGTTCAGCGCGGCCGACAGACCGTAGACGATGGCGCTTTCCATCTGCTGGCGGACGAGGTTCGGGTTGATGGCAAGGCCACAGTCGATCACGCAGGTCACGCGGTGAACGCGAATGCGCTTGTCGGTGGACACCGACACTTCGGCCACTTGCGCCACGATGGAGCCGAAGGACTGGTGCAAGGCCACGCCGCGAGCACGCTTGCTGCCATCGGCCGCGGCAGGCAAGGGCTTGTCCCAGCCCGACAGCTCGGCGGCGCGCTGCAGCACCTTCAGGTGGCGGGGGTGTTTCGCCAAGAGCCCGGCGCGGAAGGCCATTGGGTCACGGCCAGCGGCGCTGGCTACTTCATCGAGAAAGCTCTCCTTGAAGAAGGCGTTGTGCGAATGCCCGACGGAGCGCCAGAAACCCACCGGCACCGGCAGGTCCACGACCTCGTGGCCGATGCGCGCTGCGGGCCACTCGTAGGGCTGGTCGAAGGCGCCTTCGGAGGTGGTCCTGTCGGGCATCGCGCCGGGCAGGTCGAACATGCGCTTGATGACCTGCGGCACGATGGCCTGGCCGGCCGAAGTGTTCAGCCAGCCCAGCAGCTCACCCGAGGCATCGAGCCCGGCCTGGAAACGCGATACGCAAGCCGGGCGGTAGAAGTCATGCGTCATGTCCTGCTCGCGCGACCACATGGTCTGCACCGGCACGCCGCCGGCTTCGCGGGCGATGGCAGCCGCCTGGGCGATCACATCGACCTCGGCGCGCCGGCCGAAACCACCTCCGAGCAACTGCATCTGCACCTCGACCTCTTCGGGTGCGAGGCCCAACACCTTGGCCACGGCGCGGCGTGCCATGTCAGGCAGCTGCGTGGCCGCCCACACGGTCGCACGACCGTCCCTGAACTGGACTGTGCAGTTCATCGGCTCCATCGTGGCGTGGGCCAGGTACGGCGCGCGGTACTCGGCCTTGATGGTCTTCGCGGCATTCTTCAGCGCGGCATCGACGTCGCCATGGTTGAAGAAGTTGAACCCGTCGTCGGTGTCCAGCGATTGGGCCAGCCGCTGATAGATCTCGCCGGTGGACACGTTGGCGGCCGCGCCGTGGTCCCATTCGACGCGCACGGCTTTGACCGCGCGCATCGCGTGGTACGGAGTGTCGGCGATCACCGCGACGCCGCCGGTGCCGCCGTAGAGGCCAGGCACCGCGAGCGCCTTCTTCACACCGGGCAGCTTCTTTGCGTCCGCGGCGTCGAAGCTGGCGACGCGGCCGCCGAGCGTGGGGCACATCTCGACGCTGGCGTATTGCATGCCCGGCTGCAGCACGTCGATGGCGAAGCGCGCGCTGCCGTCCATCTTCGACGCAGCCTCGAGGCGGCGTCGCGGCTGGCCGATCAGCTTGAAGGTCTTCGGATCCTTCAGCACCACGGCATCAGGCAAGGGCTGGCTCGCGGCGGCAGACGCCAGTTCGCCGAACGAAGCGCTCTTGCCCGACGGGTGCAGCACGCGGCCCGACTCGACGCGGCACTCGGCGGCCGGCACCTTCCACTGCTGTGCCGCCGCAGCCGCCAGCATCGCGCGCGCCGACGCGCCGGCCTGGCGCATCGGCAGCCACAGGTCCCGCATGCTGGAGGACGAACCGGTGAGCATCAGGCCGAACTCGCGCATCGCCTTGCCGGTGACGCGCTCGACGACGGCCTTCAGCGTGCCATGGTCATCGGGGTGGAAGGGCAGCCCTTCGATGATCCCGGCGATGTTCTGGTAGATCTTGTCGATCGGCGCGCGCTCGACGCGAACCTGCGCCCAGTCGGCGTCCAGTTCATCGGCCAGCACCATCGCCAGGCCGGTGTGGATGCCCTGGCCCATCTCGGCCTTGCACATCACGATGCGGACCGTGTTGTCAGCCCCGATCTTGACCCAGCCGTTCAGTGCCGACTGTCCCGGGCCGACCGGCAGCGGATCGGTCGTGACCAGGCGTGGCTTGGGCGGCAACGCCGTCCAGCCGACCATCAGCGCGCCGAGCGCGCCCGCCACGCCGGCACTGCCGAGCAATACTGTTCTTCGGGTGACCATGGCCTTACTCCTGTGGTGCAACGTACACGGGACGTGAGGACGCCGCGTGCGGTCTGCCTGCGATCAATTCGTAGCGAGACGCAGGTTCTTCCGAATGGCGGTATCCACCATGCCTGCAGGTGCGAAGGTGCGCAAAAAGTGCAGGCGGCTCGCGCGTCCGCCAGCCGCGTAGCGCAGCTTCGGGTTGGCCGCGATGGCAGCCTTGAGCACCGTGTCGGCCACGACGCTCGGATCGTCTGCGTCCTCGATCATCTCTGTCATCCGCTTGCCAACCGTCCCACGGGCGTCACGATACGCATCCAGCTTGGCGTCCGGCTGCAGCAGATTCGCATCGAACTGCGTCTTGGTGTTGGCCGGCTCGATCACCGAAACCCGGATTCCCATCGTGCGCAACTCGTGGTCGAGCGATTCCGAATAGCCTTCGACCGCGTGTTTGGTCGCGGTATACAGAGCCATGTACGGCATCGGCAGGAAGCCGAAGATGGAGCTGATGTTGGCGATGCGACCGCTGCCCTGGCGACGCATGTGGGGCAAGACGGCGCGGGTCATGCGCACGAGTCCAAAGAAGTTGGTTTCGAAGATAGACCGCGCCTGCTCCATCGAGCTTTCTTCCGCTCCTGCGGGGGCGGTGCTGAATCCGGCGTTGTTCACGAGCAAATCGATGCGGCCCTCCCTGCGCAGGACCTCAGCGACTGCAGCAGCGACGGACTCGTCACTGGTCACATCAAGCGGCATCATCTCGAACGACCGCCCGCCCGCTTGCGCTCCCCGTCTGCTGGTGCCGTAGACCTTGAAGCCCCCGAGGGAAAGCCGCTCCGCCGTCGCCTTGCCAATGCCCGAGGACGCGCCGGTCACCAGCGCTGTCTTGTCGTTCGTGTTCATGATGATTTCCCGTTTTCCCGATTGAAGAAATAAGAGACTGATGGTCCTTACTGTAGCAGACCGATAGTCTCTTGTGTAGTTTTCTAAGATGCGACAGATGAACCACCCATCACCGTACTTGCGCGCACGTTCCCCCGAACAAAAAGAGGAGCGCCGACGCCACCTGCTCGACACCGCGAAGTCCCTGCTGCTGGAGATTCCGGACGTGCACGCCCTCGGTATCAATGAACTGGCCCGCAAAGCCCAGATGACCAAGTCGAACGTCTACCGATACTTCGAGAGCAGCGAAGCCGTCCTGCTTGATGTGCTGGTGGAGGAGTACATGGCCTGGCGTGGTGAACTGGTCAAGGCCCTGAGCCGAGGCGGCAAGCGCAGCGGGACCATCGAACACGTCGCGCGAGCGTTCGCCGCCACCTTCGTAGCCCGTCCGCTGCTGTGCCGACTTACCAGCATCTTCCCGTCGATCCTCGAGCGCAACGTTTCTGCCGAACGCATCCTCCAGTTCAAGCATGGCCTGCTGGCCCTGCGCCGGGAGACGGCGATCGACTTCCACGGCTGCGTTCCAAGCGTCCCGGCCGCCACGTTCGAGAGGTTCCTTCACTTTGCCCTGCCGCTGCTCATCGGGCTTTGGCCGTTGAGTAACCCCGGAGAGTTGGCCGCAGCCGCGATTCGGCGCGCCGATCTGGCAGCATTGAGGTACCCGTTCCAGGAGGATCTGGAAGAGGGAATGCTGATGCTATTGCGTAGCCTGTGTGGCAAGTAGCTGGATGCATATCAGCATCGCATCACCAGCAGGCCTGTGCGACACAGTCGATGGCACATGAACGATTTAGGAGTTGCGGCAGCCCTCGACGGCTGCGCCTGGCCAGCAGTGTGAGTAAGTCGGCGCCCCAGCAAGCCGATCTTCGGCGATGGCCCCCCGCCTAGTTGGCCGAGGGCAAGTACCTGAATCCTGCTGCGGAGCAGCTTGGTGGGCCCTCAACTTGATGGGAGACCATCATGGGAAGCCGCAGGCAATGCCTCTCTTAGCGAGCCATGGAACAAAGGCAAGATCGTCGGCCAGAAGGCGCCGTTCAAGCTGTAGGGCATCTGGACGCTGCGTGTCCGACTCCGGATGCAGGGCCGGTTGCGCAAGCTCGCGCTCCTCCTATAGGCCAGTGCCGCCGTCGAGCTACCCCAAACCTGCCGGTCGCCAAGGACAGCATTTGGCCCACGGACTAAACCGCTAACGCGGTAGTCGCTCCGGCCAGGTTGGTGGTGGCTCGTGGAGCCTGCGTCTCTGCGATGTTGATGACGAGCCAATCCGCCTCGCTCATCGACTGGAGCCCAACCCATGGAGACCACCTCTCGTCCCGGCGCGCCGCTGCGCCACCGCATGCTCGACAACATGAGCATGCGCATGTTTGCTGAGCACACGCAGGAAGGCTACATCCGTGCCGTTCGCAAGCCCGCCGCATTCCTGGGCCGATCGCCCGACACCGCCACCACCGAAGATCTTCGGCGCTTCCAACTGCACCTGGTGGACGCCGGCACTGGTCCGGTGACGATCAACGCCACCATCACGGGGCTGAAGTTCTTCTTCGACGTCGCGCTGGGCCAGCCCGACGTGATTGGCAAGATGCAGCACGTGCACGTGCCACGCAAGCTGCCCGTGATCCTGAGCCCCGTACAGGGTGACCGCGCCGGCATCGCCCAGACGCAGGTAGTGCTCGTGCCCCTGCTTTCGGTTCCTACCGTCAGTTCTACCGCCAACCAGCTCCGCTGGCCCCGGCGATAGCCCCCGATGGACCTGACGTCACTCCCACTCAATCGTCGCCGGCGGCTTGGACGACACGTCGTACGTCACCCGGTTGATGCCGCGCACCTCGTTGATGATGCGGCTGGACACGCGCTTGAGCAGGCCGTAGGGCAGCGGGGCCCAGTCGGCGGTCATGAAATCGCTGGTCTGCACGGCGCGCAAGGCCACCACGTAGTCGTAGGTGCGGCCATCGCCCATCACGCCCACGCTCTTGATGGGCAGGAACACGGCAAAGGCCTGGCTGGTCAGCTCGTACCAGTTCTTGCCAGTCTCGGCGTCCTGCTCGCGGCGCAGTTCCTCGATGAAGATGGCGTCGGCACGCCGCAGCAGGTCAGCAAACTCGCGCTTGACCTCGCCCAGGATGCGCACGCCCAGCCCCGGGCCGGGGAAGGGATGGCGGTACACCATCTCCGGCGGCAGGCCCAGCGCCACGCCCAGCTCGCGCACCTCGTCCTTGAACAGGTCGCGCAGCGGCTCCAGCAGCTTCAGGCCCAGCGTCTCGGGCAGGCCGCCCACGTTGTGGTGGCTCTTGATCGTGACCGCCTTCTTGCCGGCAGCGCCGGACTCGATCACGTCCGGGTAGATGGTGCCCTGGGCCAGCCACTTGGCGCGGCTAAGCTTCTTCGCCTCGGCCTGGAACACCTCCACGAACTCGCGGCCGATGATCTTGCGCTTGGCCTCGGGGTCGCTCACGCCGCGCAAGTGCCCCAGGAACTGCTCGCTGGCATCCACGTGCACGACCTTGGCTTGCAGGCGGCCCACGAACATGTCCATCACCGCATTGCCCTCGTCCAGGCGCAGCAGGCCGTGGTCCACGAACACGCAGGTGAGCCGGTCGCCGATGGCGCGGTGGATCAGGGCCGCGGCCACGCTGGAGTCCACCCCGCCTGACAAGCCCAGGATCACCTCGTCGTCACCCACCTGGGCGCGGATGCGGGCCACCGCCTCGGCCACGTGGTCGCGCATGATCCAGTCGGCCTTGGCGCCGCACAGGTCCAGCACGAAGCGCTCCAGCAGCACCCGTCCCTGCACGGTGTGCGTCACCTCGGGGTGGAACTGCACGCCATAGAAATGCCGGGCCTCATCGGCCATGCCAGCGATGGGGCAACTGGGCGTGGAAGCCATCAGCCGAAAGCCCGGTGGCAGCTCGGTGACCTTGTCGCCATGGCTCATCCACACCTTGAGCATGCCGTGGCCCTCGGGCGTGCGGAAGTCCTCGATGCCTTCCAGCAACCGCGTGTGGCCGCGGGCGCGCACCTCGGCGTAGCCGAACTCGCGGTGCGAGGCCGCCTCGACCTTGCCGCCTTGCTGCACGGCCATCGTGAACATGCCGTAGCAGATGCCGAGCACCGGCACACCCAGTTCGAACACCGCCTGGGGCGCCCGCAGTTCGTGCGCCTCGTAGGTGCTGGCGTGGCTGCCGGAGAGGATCACGCCCTTGGGCGCGAACTGGCGGACGAATTCGTCCGTCACGTCGTTGGGGTGGATCTCGCAGTACACATGCGCCTCGCGCACGCGGCGCGCAATGAGCTGGGTGACCTGGGAGCCGAAGTCCAGGATGAGGATCTTGTCGTGCATGGGGGTCATGAGGAAGTATCAGGGGCGACGGTGGTGGGCGCGATCACGCCGGCCGCCAGATGGCGGCGCTGGCGGGCAAAGTGGCGCGCGGCCACGAACACGGCAAGGGCCTGCAGCACGGCACCGCAGTAAAGCGGCAAGCCCAGCCGCCAGTCGCCGCGCGGCAGGTGCGACACCACACCCAGCAGCAAGGACGCGACCACCGGGGCCAACACGGCCATCAGGCTGTTGAGCGACGACACCGCCCCCAGCGTGCGGCCCTGGGTCTGCGCGTCGGCCGCGTTGGAGACGATGCTCTGCATGGCCGCAGCGGCCGCGAAGCCGAGGAAGTTGCAGCACACCAGCAGGAACATCATCCAGCCCTGCGGCGCCAGCCCGTAGCCGACGTAGGCCAGGCAGGAACTGGCCATGCCTGCCAAGGCCAGCCGCTGGGCCGAGAAGCGCTTGAGCAGGTGCTTGAGCAGCACGCCCTGCACCAACGCCGACATGACGCCCACCACGAACAAGGACCAGCCTGCCTCGCTGGGCCCCCAGCCGAACTTGAAGTGGGTGTAGAGCACCCAGGTGGAGTACAGGATGAACTGCGCGAGGCCCGTGAGCGCCATCACCAGCACCAGCATACCGATGCCTTTGAGCCCGGCCAGGCCACGCAACGCCGACACCGGATTGGCCTTGCGCCACTCAAAGGCCGTACGCCGCTCCACCGGCAGCGATTCAGGCAGCACGAAGTAGCCGTACAACCAGTTCACGATGGCCAGCCCGCCGGCCACTGCAAAAGGCAGGTGCAGGTCGATGGCCCCCAGCACGCCACCCAGCACCGGCCCCAGGATGAAGCCCATGCCGAACATGGCGCCCATCAGCCCGAAGTTCCGCGCCCGCTCCTGCGGCGGCGTGATGTCGGCCACGTAGGCGCTGGCCACCGCCTGGTTCGACTGCATCGCGCCGCCGACCAGCCGCACCGCGACCAGCACCCACAAGGCGGTGGCCAGCGCGGTGGCAAAGAACGTGAGCCCCAGGCCGCAGAAACCCAGCAGCAGCACCGGCCGGCGGCCATAGCGGTCGGACAAGGCCCCCAGGATGGGTGAGCCGAAGAAGTTGGCGATGCCGAACGCAAACCCCAGGGCACCGGCCCAGTAGGTGAGTTCCTCCGGCGTGCTGGTGAACTTGCCCACCAAGTGCGGCAGCACCGGGATGATCAGGCCGATCGCCATCATGTCGATCAGCACGGTGACGAGGACGAAGCGCATGGCCGCTGGGCTGCGGCCGGGGGTCGGTTCCGGGGGTTGCGACAAGCGCCTTACTCCATGCGGTAGTTCGGTGCTTCCTTCGTGATCTGCACGTCGTGCACGTGGCTCTCACGGACACCGGCGGTGGTGATCTCCACGAACTCTGCCCGCGCGCGCATGGCTTCGATGTCAGGGCAGCCGCAGTAGCCCATTGCGGCGCGCAAGCCACCGGCCTGCTGGAAGATGATGGCCACCACCGAGCCCTTGTAGGGCACGCGGCCTTCAATGCCTTCGGGCACCAGCTTGTCGGTATTGGGGTTGCTGCCGGAGGTGTCCTGGAAGTAGCGGTCGGCGCTGCCTTCCTGCATGGCGCCGATCGAGCCCATGCCGCGATAGCTCTTGTAGCTGCGGCCCTGGTACAGGATCACCTCGCCGGGCGCTTCTTCCGTGCCGGCGAACATGCCGCCCATCATCACGCTGCTGGCGCCGGCGGCGATGGCCTTGGCGATATCGCCCGAGTAGCGCACACCGCCGTCGGCGATCAGCGGCACGTCGGTGCCCTTGAGCGCCTGTGCCACGCTGTCGATGGCCATGATCTGCGGCACGCCCACGCCGGCCACGATGCGCGTGGTGCAGATGGAGCCGGGGCCGATGCCGACCTTCACGCCGTCGGCGCCGGCTTCCACCAGCGCAATGGCGGCGGCGCCGGTGGCGATGTTGCCGCCGATCACGTCGATCTGCGGGTAGCTGCGCTTCACCCAGCGCACGCGGTCCAGCACGCCCTGGCTGTGGCCGTGGGCGGTGTCTACCACCAAGGCATCCACGCCGGCCTTGACCAGCAGTTCAACGCGCTCTTCGGTATCAGCCCCCACGCCCACCGCCGCGCCCACGCGCAGCTTGCCTTGGGCGTCGCGTGCAGCATTGGGGAAGCTGGTCTGCTTGGTGATGTCTTTCACCGTGAAAAGACCGCGCAATTCGAAGTCGGCATTGACCACCAGCACGCGTTCCAGACGGTGCTGGTGCATCAAGGCCTTGGCCTCGCTGAGCGACGCGCCTTCGCGCACGGTGATGAGCCGCGAACGCGGCGTCATGATGTCGCGCACCGGGGCGTCCAGGCGCGTTTCAAAGCGCAGGTCGCGGCCGGTGACGATGCCCACCACGCGGCCTTCTTCCACCACCGGGAAGCCCGAAATGCCGTGCTGGCGCGACAGTTCGATGACTTCGCGCACCGGCACGCCGGGGGCGATGGTGATGGGGTCACGCAGCAGGCCGGATTCGTAGCGCTTGACACGCGCCACCTCGGCAGCTTGCCGCCGTGGTGACATGTTCTTGTGCACGATGCCGATGCCGCCTTCCTGCGCAATGGCAATGGCCAGGCGCGCTTCAGTCACCGTGTCCATGGCGGCGGACACGAGCGGCAGCTTCAGCGTGATGTGGCGGGAAAGGCGGGTCGAGAGGTCGGTGTCGCGGGGCAACACCTGAGAGAACGCGGGGACCAACAACACATCGTCGAAGGTCAGCGCTTTGCCAAGAAGGCGCATGGGGCCAACTCCAGTCGCAAAGAGCAATTATAGGGACGCGCGCCTCGGTGACATAGCTCACGGTTTTGCGGAACTGCGTGGCCGCACAGCCTCTACACTCGCGACCATGAAGATTGCCTACGTCATGACTGCCCCGTGCACGGCACTGGTCCTGGCCTTGTGCATGGCCGCCCTACCCGTGAGCGCGCAGACCCAATGGAAGTGGCGCGCCGCCAACGGCAAGGTCCAGTACAGCGACCGCCCGCCGCCCGCCGAGGTGGCCGAGAAAGACATCCTGGGCCGTCCGGCCGGCGCCCGTCGGCCCGAGGTGCAGGAGGTGCCTGCCGCCCCAGCCGTGACGGCCGCCGCCCCGCCGGCGCGCAAGTCCTCCGACCCCGCGCTTGAAGCCAAGCGGCGCGAGGCCGAACTGGCCGAGAAGGCGAAGCAAAAAGCCGAGGAAGAGCGCGTGGAGAAGCAGCGCGCCGAGAACTGCACGCGGGCGCGCAGCTACGCCAAGTCGCTGCAGGACGGGATGCGTATTTCACGCACCAACGACAAAGGTGAGAGCGAGATCCTCAGCGATGCCCAGCGGGCGCAGGAGATCGCCCGCACCCAGCAGGTGGTGACAGCGGACTGCAAATAGAGTCCAGCGAGGCAGGGTTCAGCGGGGCTTGCGCCCCACCCTGCCGCCCTGGCCTTGTGCCCGGTAGCGCAGGCGCCGCGCCTCTTTGGGATCCACCTGCAAGGCCCTGTACACCTCCACCCGGTCGCCGTCGTGCACGGCGTCTTCCAGGTTCGCAGGCTGGCCCCAGATGCCCAGCGCATGCGTGGCCCAGTCCAGGTCCAGCCGGCTGGCGAGCAAGGCGTCCCGCACGGTGGCACCCGGAGGCAGGCGCAGCGCGACGAGTTGCACCTCGCGCGGTGCCGGGCTCCAGGCCACCTCGATGTGCCACATGCCGGCCTCAGCGTGACCCGTACACACGCTCGGCCCGTTCGACGAAGGCGTCCACAAAGGTGTTGGCGATGCGGTCGAAGACGGGGCTGACCACCAGTTCCAGCGCGGCGTTGGCAAAGGTGTAGTTCATCTGGAACTGGATTCGGCACGCGCTCGGAGCGGGGCTGGCAGCCTCAGCACCCGCCGCGGGCGCGCCCACCGGCAGGAACTCCCAGTGGCCGTCCAGGCGGGAGAACGGGCCATCGACCAGTTGCATGGTGACCGCACGGCCGCTGACGTGCGTGTTGCGGGTGGTGAACGATTGGCGCACGCCCCGGTATGACAAGTGCAGGCGCGCCGTCATGCCCTGGTCGGACTCTTCCAGCACCTCGGCGCGCTCGCACCAGGGCATGAACTGCGGATACTCGCGAACCTTCAGCACCAGCTCATACATCTCGCGCGCCGTGTACCAGAGCAGAATCGACTTCTTCACTTGCTTCATACAATCGTTCGATTCTAGAGAGCCCACCCGCCACGATGAGCATCGCCGAAAACAAGAAAGCCTTCTTCAACTACCACATTGAAGAGCGGTTCGAGGCCGGCATGGTGCTGGTGGGGTGGGAGATCAAGGCCATCCGCTCGGGGCAGGTGCAACTGACCGACGGCTACGTCGTCATCCGCGACGGCGAGCTGTACCTGATCGGCTGCCGCATCAATGCCTTGCGCTCGGCCTCCACCCATGTGAAGCCCGAGCCCGACCGCAGCAAGAAGCTGCTGATGAGCAAGGCCGACATCCGCCGCCTGATCGGCAAGGTCGAGCAGAAAGGCTACACCCTGGTGCCGCTGAACCTGCATTACAAGGGCGGCCTGGTGAAGGCGGAGATCGCGCTGGCCAAAGGCAAGGCGCAGCACGACAAGCGCGAAACCGAAAAGAAACGCGACTGGGAAAAGGAAAAAGGCCGGCTGATGCGGCACAAGATCAGCGGGCCGAAGAGCTGACACGGGTCAACGCTCCCAAGGCAGCCGACACGTCGGCGACGAGGTCTTCCACCGCCTCCAGCCCGATCGAAAACCGCACCAGCGTGCCCTTGTAAGGCGTGGGCAGGCGCCGCATGCCGGCCATCCGGTACGGCACCGCCAGGCTCACCGGCCCGCCCCACGAATAACCCAGGCGGAACAGCCGCAGGGCATCGACGAAGGCATCGGTCGCTGGCGCGTCGTGGCCGGGATCGATCTCCACCGCCACCAGGCCGGCCGCAGCGCCGCCAGCACCGCACACGGCGGCCCAGTGCTCGTGGCCCGGCGAGCCTGGCAACGCGGGGTGCAGCACGCGCACGAACTCGCTGCGGCCCGCGCACCATTGCGCAAAACGCCGCGCGGCCGCGTCGTGCGCCGCATAGCGCAAGGGCAGGCTGGGTAGCGAGCGCAGCACCGCCTCCACGTCATTGGCCCCCACGCCCAGCCCCGAGCGGCTGCGGGTCAGGGCGAGCTGCTCGTACAAGGCCGGGTCGCGCACGGCGACCGAGCCCATCAGCACGTCGCCGCCGCCTGAGGCGTACTTGGTGAGGGCCTGGATGCTGATGTCCACGCCATCGCCCTGCCCCAGGTCAAAAGGCCGGAACGCCAGGCCCGCGCCCCAGGTGTTGTCCAGCGCCACCCGCGCCCCGGGGGCGTGTTCACGCACGCAGCGCACGAGGCCGCGCAGATCGGGGAACTCCAGCGTCACCGAGCCCGGCGCCTCCAGCCACACCAGCCGCGTCGCGGGCGTCAATGCCGCGGCCAGCGAGGCTGGGTTCATGGGGTCGTAGAACGCATGGCTGATGCCCCAGCGCGCCAGTTCGTGGCGCGCGAACTCCCGGCTGGGGGCATAGACGTTGTCGGGCAGCAGCACCTGGTCGCCGGCCTTGAGCAGCGCCGTGTCCACCAGCACGATGGCGGCCAGCCCGCTGGGGGTGAGCAGCGCGTGCGTGCCGCCCTCCAGCGTGGCGATGCGCGCCTCCAGCGTGAAGCTGGTGGGCGTGCCGTGCAGGCCGTAGGTGTAGCCGGACTTGTCCAGCCACGTGCGCGACCGCATGGCCGCCACGTCCGGGAAGATCACCGTGGAGGCCTTGTGCACGCCGGGTTGCACGGCCTCGAAGCCGGCCGGGGGCGTGTACGGGTGGTGGATCAGGCGGGTGCGCAGGTCGTTGCTGGAGTCACTCATGGCAAGGGTCAAGTCACCAGTTCACATTCGGCCGCATGCAGGTCCAGTCCCAGCGGCAAGCCCGGCTTCAGGCCCTCGATCCACGGCATCAACACTTCCACGATGCTGTCGTTGTGGAAGTGCGCAGCCTTGGTCTCGGGGTGCGGCCGGTACACCCAGCCTTCATGCAGTCGGTTGCCGAACTCGATGCGGCAAGGCGAGAACGAAAAGGTCTCGGGCGGGTGCAGATGGGTCCAACGCAGGTGCTCGAAGGTGTGGCTGGCCCGCAGCAGGCGCCAGCGCAGCGGCGCAATGGAGAGATTGAGCGTGCCTTCAAAGAGACCGTCCAGGTTCAACCCCAGCGCGGCAAAGAAGGGCTTCTGCATGGCCAACGACCCCTGCGGATAGGGCGTGTCAGCCCCCCGTCCGGAAGCCACGCCGTGGCCCGGCACCACGGTCGCTGGAGCACGCAGCCACGCCATGCCTACACCGGCACGCCAACCAGGTCGTGGCCCTGCGTGCCGACGATGCGGGCCCGCGTGAACTCGCCCACGCGCAGCACCTTGGAGGCCTTCTCAGGCGGCAGCAGGCGCACGCAGCCATCGATCTCCGGCGCGTCGGCATAGCTGCGGCCCACGCCGCCCTTGCGGCCCAGCGCGGGGGCGCTATCCACCAGCACCTGCATGGTGGCGCCCACACGGCGCTCCAGCTTGCGCGCGGACACCTCTTCGGCCACGGCCATGAAGCGTGCGCGGCGGGCTTCGCGCTCAAGCTGCGGCAGCAGGCCGGGCAACTCGTTGGCCGCGGCGCCGGCCACCGGCGAGTAGGCAAAACACCCGGCGCGGTCGATCTGGGCCTCGCGCATGAAATCGAGCAGGTGCTCGAACTCGGCGTCGGTTTCGCCCGGAAAGCCGGCGATGAAGGTGGAGCGCACCACGATCTCCGGGCAGGCCGCGCGCCACTTGGCCAGGCGCTCCAGGTTCTTTTCGCCGTTGGCGGGGCGCTTCATGCGCTTGAGCACATCGGGGTGGGCATGCTGGAACGGCACGTCCAGGTACGGCAGCACGCGGCCGCTGGCCAGCAGCGGCAGCACCTCGTCCACGTGCGGATACGGGTACACGTAGTGCAGGCGCACCCAGGCGCCGTGGGGCTCGGCCAGTTCGGCGAGCTTCTCGCACAGGTCGAGCATGCGGGTCTTGACCGGCTTGCCGTCCCAGAAGCCGGTGCGGTACTTCAGGTCCACGCCGTAGGCACTGGTGTCCTGGCTGATGACCAGCAGTTCCTTCACGCCCGACTCGAACAGCGCGCGGGCTTCGTTCAGCACGTCGCCGATGGGGCGGGACACCAGGTCGCCGCGCATGCTGGGGATGATGCAGAAGCTGCAGCGGTGGTTGCAGCCTTCGCTGATCTTGAGGTAGGCGTAGTGCTTTGGGGTGAGCTTGATGCCGGCTGCAGGCACCAGGTCCACGAAGGGGTCGTGCGGCTTGGGCACGTGCTGGTGCACCGCATCCATCACCTCCTGGGTGGCATGCGGGCCGGTCACGGCCAGCACCTTGGGGTGGGCCGCCCGCACCAGGTTACCGCCGTCGGCGCCGGACTTGGCGCCCAGGCAGCCGGTCACGATGACGCGGCCGTTTTCGGCCAGGGCCTCGCCGATGGTGTCCAGGCTTTCCTTCACCGCGTCGTCGATGAAGCCGCAGGTGTTGACGATCACCAGGTCGGCGCCGGCAAAGGTCTTGGAGGTTTCGTAACCCTCGGCGCGCAGTTGCGTGAGGATCAGCTCGGAATCGGTAAGGGCCTTGGGGCAACCAAGACTTACGAAGCCGATGGTGGGGGTGCGGGCGCCGGCCGCAGCAGGCGCCGGGTCAATGGTGGGCAGACTCATGGGTGCGATTGTCCCTCAGAGGCGCTCGGGGGATGATCGCGCCCATGTCTTTCGATTTCTCACAGGTCACCGCCCCGTTCCGCATGCAGCCGGGGCTGCGCCGCCTGGCCCCGGGGGCCGCGCAGTTGAGCCCGCTGCCGCCCGGCTCGCCTGCGTTCGCGGAAAAGCTCGCCGTGCTGCAGCGGCATGCGGAGCAGGCCCTGATTGCGCGCGATGGGTTCGATGCCCAGCCGGCCTTGCTGGCCCTGGCGCGGCAGGCTTGCGTGGATTGCCCCGGGGCGATCCGGCTCGACGGCGCTGAACTCCACAGCCCGGCACTGGGCTTGCACGTGCAGCTGGACCGTGGCGAACTGCACGGGGAGGCCATACACCACGCCGACGCCGCCGCGACGCTGCAGGGCCTGCCCCCGCCCTGGCGCGCCGCCGGGCTGCTGAGCCTGGCCTTGCACGCCGACTTTGCCGTGGTCGACGGCACCCGCGGCACCCTGCCCTGGATGGCCGTGTGCCTGCCCTCCCACTGGGACCCCGTGGAAAAGGTCGGCCGGCATTTCACCGAGGTCCATGCCCCAGTGGCGGACAACGCCACCTTGCTGGCCGCCGGCGCGCACCTGATGGGCCTGGTGTGCGAAACGCAGCGCTGGGAACGCTTCGTCTGGACCCTCACGCCCAACCCGGCCTACGACCACCACCCGCGGCGCCGCGTGCCCACTGCATGGCCGGCGGAAGCCCGGGCCGTGGCGGCCTGCGCGCATCTGCGCACCGAGCGGCAGACCTTCATTCCCCTGCCTGAACACCGCCAGGCGGTGTTCACCATCCACGTGGAAGTGCAGCCCTTGGCCCAGGTGCTCACACGGGCCGATGAGGCACAGCGCCTGCACGACGCGCTGGCGAGCATGAGCGATGCCGTGCTGGCCTACCGCGGATTGACCGCCGCACGGCCCGCGCTGCTCCACTGGCTGGCTGCGCGGGCTGCACAGCCGGCATGAGCCCGCACGGCCGCCCACACGGCGATTCCCTGAGGCCACTGGCGGAAGGCACCCAGTGAACGCGCCCATCCTGCCGGCCCAGATCGAATTCCACCCCGACGGCACCCCGTTCTCGCCGCTGTACGGCGACATCTACCACTCTGCCGATGGCGCCCTGGCCCAGGCGCAGCATGTATTCCTGCGCGGCAATGGCCTGCCGGGCCGATGGGCCGGCAGGCACCGCTTCGTGATCCTGGAAACCGGCTTCGGCCTGGGCAACAACTTCCTCGCCACCTGGGCGGCCTGGCGCGACGATCCGGCCCGTTGCCAGCACCTGGTCTTCATCTCCGTGGAGAAGCACCCCCTGCACCGGGCCGACCTGGAGCGCGTGCATGCCGCATCGCCGCTGCGGGCGCTCGCGGCCGAGCTGGCCGCCCAATGGCCACTGCCCACGCCCAACGTGCACGGGCTGGCCTTCGAGCAGGGCCGCGTCGAACTCCTGCTTGCGCTGGGTGACGTGGGCGAGATGCTGCCCCGGCTGCAGGCCCGGGTGGATGCCATCTACCTGGACGGCTTTGCCCCCGCACGCAATGCCGACATGTGGACGCCAGCGGTGTTCAAGCGCCTGGCGCGGCTGTCATCGCCCGGCACCAGCGCCGCCACCTGGAGCGCCGCGCGGACCGTGCGCGACGGACTGGCGAAGGCCGGCTTCCAGGTCGAGACCGCCCCCGGCTTTGCGCATAAACACGAGATGAGCGTGGCCCGTTTCGAGCCCCGGCACATCGAGCCGCCGCCCGCGGCCTTCATCCATCGCGACGTGCCGGGCGAGGCACTCATCGTCGGCGCGGGCCTGGCCGGCAGCGCCGCCGCCAGCGCGCTGGCGCGGCGCGGCTGGTCCTGCACGCTGCTGGATGCGAAGCCCGACCTGGCCGGCGCCGGCAACCGCGCCGGCATCTTCCACGGCACCTTCAATGCGCCGGACAGCGTGCATGCGCAGTGGCATCGCGCCGCCGCCTTGCATCTGCAGCGCATCGTGGCGCCGGCCTTCGCAAGCGGCCACCTGGAGGGCGCCAGCCCGGGGTTGCTGCGGGTCGATGCCCGCTTGCGCGACGACATCGCGCAAGCCCAGTTGCAGCAGGTGGGCCTGCCGTCCGGGTACGTGCGCTGGCTGGACCGCCAGGCCGCCCGCGAGGCTTGCGGCGTGCCCGTCCTCAGTGGGGGCTGGTGGTATGGCGGTGGCGGCTGGCTGGTGCCGCGGGGCCTGAGCGGGTGGTGGCGTGCCGCGGCAGCACCGCGCCTGCGCGTCGTGCACGGCGCGCCGGTGGCACGCATCGAACGCCGTGGCGCACACTGGCTGGCCCTCGATGCCGCGCAGCGCGAACTGGCGCGCGCCCCGGTGCTGGTGCTGGCCTGCGCCGCCCACACCGCGGCCTTACTGGCCCCAGACCTGCTGCCGCTGCAGCCCTCGCGCGGCCAGGTCACCGGCCTGGCTGCCGACACGCCGGGCCTGCGCCGGCCGGTGGTGCCGGTGGCCGGCAACGGGTACGCGATCACCCTGCCCGACGGCGGCCTGCTGATCGGCGCCACCTCGCAACTGGACGACCCGGATCCCGCGGTGCGGCCCACGGATCACCACCACAACCTGCTGCAAGCCCAGGAGTTGGGGCTGCTCGACGCCGAAGCCGCCGAGCGCCTGCGGGCCAACCCATCCGTGCTGACCGGGCAGGTCGGCTGGCGCGCGGTCACGCCCGACCGCCTGCCGCTGATCGGCCCCATGCCCGACGCCGCGGCCTGGCAGCGTGCCTTGGAGCAAGGCCACCGGGCCGATGCCCTGCGCCACCTGCCCCGTGCGCACGACGAACAAGCCGGCCTGTACGTCTTCACCGGCCTGGGCTCGCGCGGGCTGACCCATGCCGCCTTGGGCGCCGACCTGCTGGCCGCATGGATCACCGGCGCGCCCTGTCCGGTGGAAGCATCCCTGCGGGACGCCACCGATCCGGCGCGCTTCAGCCTGCGCGCGCGGCAGCGTTCAGGGCCGCCCCAGGGCGGCTGAACACCCCCACCTCAAGCCGACATCGGCTGCGCAATGGCCGGCCGCACCTGCGCCGCCGGCCATTGCGCAGCCAGCACCAGCAGCGCCATCAACCACAGCGGCGCAGCCGGGCTGGTGGCCGCGCTCAACACGCCAAAGCACAGCGGCAGGAACACCGTCACGCCGTTGGTGCACAGCATCCGCAAGCCCAGCGCCTGGCCATGCCGGGCCGCTGGCGTGGCCTGGTGCAAGGTGGCCAGCACCATGGGCTGCACGGCGCCCAGGGCCAGCCCCAGCACCGCGGAGCCGCACAGCAGCCCGGCCATGCCAGGCAGCCAGGCATATACCGCCAGCACCACGGCCGTCACCGCCATGGCGGCACGCAGGGCCCGCATCTCGTCGAAGTGCTCGGTCCAGGTGGAGATGGTCAGGCGCACCGCCGTGGCGGCCACGGCGAAAGCACCCAGCACGAAGCCGATGCTGGACGCGCTCAGCCCGCGCAGGTGGCCGATGATGGGCATGGCAAAGGTGTGCGCGTCCCACGACGAGGACAAGGCCATGTTGACGATCAGGAGGTTGCGCAAGGCGGGGATGCGCAGCAGCGTCCAGGCCGGCTCGCGGTTCGCCTCCTCGGGACCTGCCAGGTGCGGCGTGCGCGGTATGCGCGTGGCCGCCGCCATGGCCAGCAAGGGCAGCAGCGCCGCAAAGGCAAACCCGGCGCTGTAACCCAGGTGGTCGATCAGCAAGCCGCTGATCACGGGCGAGAGCGAGTTGGAAACGGCCGGCCCCAGGGCCACCCAGCTGAACACGCGCTTCAGGTCGCCGGCGCTGCGGGCCAGCAGCCCAGCCTCGCGCTGGATCGCGACGGCCGCCACCGCGATGGCCCCGCCCGACAGCAGCGAGGCCACCGCCAGCGCCGCCACGTGCTGGGACACCAGCGCCGTGCAGGCACCGACAAACGCCATGCCCAGCCCCACGCTCACCGGGCGATGGAAGCCGTGCCGGTCGGCCAGGCGCCCGGCCCACAGCGACAACACGATGGGCGCCACCGCATACAGCGACAACAGCCCCCCCACCATCCACGGCGGATGGCCTTGCTTGATGATCAGCAGCAGCGCGGTCACCCGCGTGGCGGCCATGCTGGCATGCACGCAGACGAAGGCCGTCAGCAAGCCCAGCAAGGCACCGCGCAGGCTGCCCGGCAAGGCACCCCGGTCAGCGGAGTTCATTGTTCGTGCTCCACCTCGGCGTGCCCGGCCTGCGCGTCATCCCCCAGCAAGGCCTGCGCGCGGGCGTCCGGCAAGGCCTCCACCGCGCGCAACTCGCGCGCCATCGCGCGTGTGCGGCGCTCGGCCATGTCGATGCTGGAGCTGGCTTCGTCGAGCTTTTTCTTGGTCTTGGCCAGCACGTCGCCGAACTTGCCGAATTCGGTTTTCACGGCACCCAGCACCTCCCAGACCTCGGCACTGCGCTGCTCCAGCGCCAGGGTGCGAAAGCCCATCTGCAGGCTGGTGAGCGTGGCCAGCAGCGTGGTGGGCCCCGCCAGGCTGATGCGGTGCTCGCTCTGCAGCGCCTGCACCAGGCCCGGCCGGCGCAGGGCTTCTGCATACAAGCCCTCGGTGGGCACGAACAGGATCGCGAAGTCGGTGGTGTGAGGGGGCGCGATGTACTTGTCGCGGATGCTCCGCGCCTCCAGCCGCAGCCGCGTCTCCAGCGCCCGCGCCGCAGCCTCCACGCCCACCGGGTCGGCCCGGTCCTGCGCATCAAGTAGGCGCTCATAATCTTCGCGCGGGAACTTGGCATCGATGGGCAGCCACATGGGCTGACCGTCGCCGCGGCGGCCTGGCAGGCGGATCGCAAACTCCACCCGGGCGCCGCTGCCGGGCACGGTTTCCACGTTGGTGGCGTACTGCTCGGGCGTCAGCACCTGCTCCAGCAGCCCGGCCAACTGCACCTCGCCCACGATGCCGCGGGTCTTGACGTTGCTGAGCACGCGGTGCAGCGACCCGACGTCGCGTGCCAGCGTGTGCATCTCGCCCAGGCCCTTGTGCACCTGCTCCAGCCGCTCGGCCACCTGCTTGAAGCTTTCGCCCAGGCGCTGCTCCAGCGTGGCATGCAGCTTTTCGTCCACGGTGGCACGCATTTGCTCCAGTTTCTTTTCGTTGCCTTCCTGCAAGGCGGCCAGGCGCAGCTCCACGGTGGCGCGCACATCGGCCAGGCGCCGCTCGTTGTCGGCAGACAGGGCCCGCAGTTGTTCGCCCAGCGAATCGCCGAAGCGCTTGAGCGCCAGGTCCAGGGATTCGCGGCTGCCGCGTCCCTGGTTCAGCACCACCTGCTGGAAGCCGGCCAGGTCGGCCCGTGCAGCCTGCGCATGGCGGCTGAGTTCGTCGCGCAATTCACGCTCCAGCCGCGCGGTCTCGGCCTGCGCAGACGCCTGCAGGCCCTCGGCCAGATCGCGCAGCCCCTGCTCATCGCGCCCCCGCCACACCAGCCACAACACCAGCACCAAGGTCAGCGCGCACAGCGCAAGCGTCATCCATTCGAGCATGCGTGGATTGTGTCAGCCTGCGCCGGCCCCCGCGTGCAAACCCACACGGCTTGCGCTACGCTGCGACGCATGTCACGGCGATCCAACCCAGGAAGAGGAAATCCACAATGATCAAGCTGTCCGTCAATGGCAAAGCGGTGTCGCTGGACGCCGAACCCGACATGCCGCTGCTGTGGGCGCTGCGCGAAACGCTGCAGCTCACCGGCACCAAGTTCGGCTGTGGCATGGCCTTGTGCGGCGCCTGCACCGTGCACATGGACGGCCAGCCCATACGATCCTGCTCCACCCCGCTGTCGGCCGT
>Ga0307516_10003243_pt1 | contig 21100 bp, 27 predicted proteins | sample 19_EM_MG_FD_203310 | JGI IMG/M metagenome (GOLD analysis project Ga0307516, IMG submission 203310) | Populus trichocarpa ectomycorrhiza microbial communities from riparian zone in the Pacific Northwest, United States - 19_EM | ecosystem: Host-associated > Plants > Roots > Unclassified | place...
ATAGAAAAAGAAATAGAAGATCATCACACGTCAACGATACAATCATCTCGTCAAACCTCTTTCTCTCTCTCTCTCTCTGCTCGTGTGAAGACTTTAAGAGAAACGGTGATCGGGCAAACTTTTACACTACCCCCCCCTCAGTTTGATGGCGGTACTCCGAATGCCTCGATAGTGCATCTGGTTTCCCGTTCTGAGTGCCTGGTCGGTAGTAGATTCTGAAGTTAATGCCGGCCAGCTCTTGTACCCATCTTGCTTGACGTCAGTTTAATACTTTAGTTGTCGTAAAGTATTCCAAATTCTGATGGTCTGAATAGACCTGGACCTGGTGGGTTGCGCCTTCACAGTGTCGTCACCAGTTTTTGAAGGTGTCCACTACCGCCAGAAGTTCCTTGTCGTGGATCTCGTAGTTGATTTCCGCGGGTTGGAACTTCCTGGAGTGGAATGCCACCGGGTGTAGGCATCTCCCCTCGTCCCGCTGCGATAGTATTGCTCCTATCGCAAAGTCCAACACGTCGGTTTCAATGATCACTTCTTTTATGGGGTCAAAGTGTGCTAGAATCGGGGCCGTAGTGAATCATCATTTTAGTTCTGAGAAAGCTGCATCTGCTTCCGCATTCCAGGCCCACTCCTTGTCTTTCTTGGTCAGCTCTGTAAGCAGTCTCGCCACTCGGGAGTAGTCCTGCATAGACCGTCTGTAAAAGTTGGCGAACCCCAAAAACGATTGCGTTTCTGTTAGGGATTCCGGTGTTTTCCAGCTGAGTATTGCCTCCACCTTTTCTTCCGACATTCATATCCCTTTCCTTGCCATAATATAGCCTAGATATTCCACTTCCTGGGCTTTCCATACGCACTTTCGGGCAGTGTTCCGCATAGTCCAGTCTGTCCGTCCTGGGCCTCGGACGGGACTACATAAAATTCAGGCCATCCGTCCAATCTCTGAACTGGACGGTACACTGTCCGGAGTGTCCAAGGACGGGACGGACTGTAGTCGACGGCGGTCGACTGCCAAGGCGCCACCAAAATAGTGCTATTTCCGGAGCCCCCAATTATTTCTTGCTGGAGGCAGGTTCAGTAGCTGAAGTGCCTATGGCGGCGATCCAATGGGCCAGACATCCGTAAAGGCCTAATGAGCGGGGTGGGGTAGTAGTTGGCACATCACGGCGGTTGTAGATAGAATCGTAGAAAAAAGCAGAGTCCTGATCGAGAATCTCTGCCACCGAATCGGAATCGTCGATGGGATCTCTGCTGTTGGTGTAGGCCTCCGCCGAAGACTCAGACGAACCAGCATGGGAAACTCGTGCGGATGGGCGTATCATTCGGGTGACTTCTCGGCTACTGGAATGTAGCGGTGCCGTCGCTTTGTTGCTCTTCTTCGCCCGAGGTCGCGGCATGATTGTGGTGGACTGGTGGCGGTAGATGTGCAATCCTTCGGCAGAGGATTTAGGAAAATTTTCATGCACTTAGTACTTGCACGTGACATATTACCTAACAATACTAGCGCCATCCGTTCAATACTAGCGCCGTCCGTCCAACAGCAAGGACGGGGACGGGCGTTGTCCTCCCCCATCACAGACGGGACGGACTATCTCAGTACAGTCCCTCAGGAACTCGGACGAGACTACCAAAATCCTGTCCGGACGGCGTGGACGGCCGTCCGGACCGGACTATGCGGAACACTGCTTTCGGGCAAGACGGCCAGACCATTGTCCTGCAGGCGTTTCAGGACTTCTCTGACCATTTCGTCATGCTTTTCCTCCGTATCGGCGTAGACCAGTATGTCGTCCATGTATGCCAATGTTCCCGTGTCGAGCATGTCGGAAAAGATATGGTTCATCATATCTTGGAAAGTGTAGGGGGCATTGGTAAGCCCAAATGGCATAACTTAGAATTCGAAAAGCCCGTATCGGGTTCTGAACGCGGTTTTCCATTCGTCCCCTTCGTGGATTCGGATCAGGTGAAATCCATTTTTAAGTTCGATCTTCGTGAACCATTGCGCCCCTTGGACCCGATCTTGCAGCTCCTGCATGAGAGGTAGTGGGTACCGGTTCGGGATTGTGATCCGATTTAGGGCCCGGTAGTCCACACATAGACGTAATCCTCATCCGTGTGGTTTTGGCACGAAGAGGATTGGTCAGCCAGCTGGGGACGTGGAGCGCTTGATTTTCCCCGTTCTTTCCATTTCTGTCAGCCATTCTCTCAGGGTCCGGAGTTCTTCCTCTGAGAGGGGGTATATGGGTCCCCATGGCGCGGTGCTTCCATCCTGGAGATCGATCTTGCAGTTGTAGGGTCGGTGTTCTGGGAGGGCGTTTGCCGCCTCTTTTCCCATGATTCCGACGTGTGGACGGAATTCCATCGGAATGGCCTTTAATGGATCTTCCTCCGCTGCTGCCGACACATACCCGATAACTTGAGCGCTGGGATTGGTTGCGATTGATTCGTCCCAGGTTAGGGAGAAGGACCCCATTTCGTACCGGGTGCATTTCCTCATGCATTCCGCGCTGTTGAACCGTACTTCTTCATTTGTCCAAGCCCCCTGCGGCGGGTGCGTTGTTATCCAGTCGAAAGGGTGGAAGACGTCGATATCTGCCTCCATTGGTGAGATCTCGAATTTCTCCTTCGTATAGTGCTTTCGGTGCAGGAGGAGTATGGGCTCTGTATAACATTGGGCTGCTCCCTGGACGCTTTCTGCCGAATAGCTTTCTGTGCTATGGGCTCGTTTGCGTTTCTTCTTCGGGATACCGAGTCTTTCCACGGTTTGGCTATTAAGGAGCGCGATAGAGCACCCGGTAGCCAATAGCACCCGGATTTGATGTTTCTTCCCGTCCAGGTGTAATAACATGGTGATGATGGGACGGGTGCCGCGTGTTTCTCCCCTTGGTTTCTTTGACCATGTTCCAGCACTTGGTTCCTGGTTCTTCCGTTTCTGGGATAGTCCACATATTGTGGTAGAGGTCTCCGGCTGCGGCGGTTCCTGACCCCTTAAAAATCCGAGTTGGATTCCTCCCACAATGGTGCTTCCGCATCCATTTCCATGGCTTCCACTGCTGCAACCTTCTGTTGCTTCGTTGCGGGGGCCTCTTCATTTTCTCCATCTTCCCTTCCTCACTTTTGCCCGATGACAACCGCCTTTGACGGGGCACGGGGAAGTGTGGTTCCATTCACCGTGCTGAAGGAGAAGTATTCTTAGGTTCAGTGTCCGCTTCTCCCGCACCTCCAGCAGTCGTCGCGCCTTTGCCCATAATCTTCCTGTTCCTTAGCTACTACTCCTTTCATTGCTTCGTTCCTAGAAGCCCAGTGATCTTTTCCTCCCCACCAGGGGCGTTTGTCTGGTTGGGGTCCCTTTCTGTCCTGGCGGGGCTTGTCCGTCTCTTTTCCCCGCTTGTTGCCCTCGGAGTTCTTCCTGTCCTGCCCTTCCTTTCTTTGTTCGTCATTTTTCCCATTGGTCCCTGAGGAACTGGTGCCCTTTGTTTGTTCCCAGGCTTGTTTCAGTGCCGTTTTCTTCTCCACCTGCAGGCCTGCTTGGTGGGTGGCTTGCAAGAAGCCCTCGTCATCCACGAAATCTTCTAGGTAGTGGGCGAACAGCATGTCGAGTACTGCGTCGGGCACTACGATGTCGACCTTTGCGTGTAAGGCTTCGCCAGTTGCTCGGGCGAAGTTGTTAAGCGCCCGGAACTCCGTGAGGTACGCGCGGATGGACCCTTGGTATTTGAGCTGCCCCAACTTGAGTTGGGCGTCCGCCGCCTCCCGTTCGTTCCGATATTCCGATCGGATAGCCGCGGAGTAGTTGATCCAGGTGTAGTTTTCTCCCTGTTCTCGGTGCCGGTGGAGGTGCCATACTAGGGCGGTGTCGGTTAGAAGAATTCCGACCCAGGTGATTTTCTGGCAGTCAACCGTTTCCGGATAGAATCCCAGATACATTGTGACCTATTTCCACCATTGGTTGAAGGTGGACGAGCTTTTTCCGTCGAATTTCTCGGGATTTTCCATTTTGAGCCTTGGAGTGTGTACCCGATCTTCCCTCACCGGCTGTCTTATGGCTTGTGCCGCCGTGATTCCGGCCCCCACTAGCTGGGCTATTTCTCCCAGCATAAGCATAGTTGCCTGCTGGCCCTGGGTAGGTTCCCTTGTGTGACAGTGGGGTTGAATCATAACCGGAGTGCGGGTAGAATCAAAGGTAATCAGGCTACGTTCGATAATTCACAACAGAATAATCTTAGATCTTGGGTGTGGGTTTTGGTGGTAGTGTTCGTGAGGATGTTCAGGCTGATTTTCCCTTCTGTCAGAACGGAAGACCTCAGTCTTATACCTGAGTGACCCTGGTGTGAGAGGTGGTGACTCGGATTTGGATTCCCCCGAGGTGCATGGACCTCATGGGCGACTCATTGGTCCTGGCCTGGTGTAGATAAGGGAGATGAGCTCTTCATGCAGCTGAGTGGGGAACTTTTCTTGCTCCAGACACGTACGTGGCCTCCCCCGCAGGGCCCAGACCTCTTCGTACGTGGTTCCTCCATAAGGACTCGGATCTCTCGTTCAAGACCCCTCCGTAAGTAGGCCAACCAGTGTCTGCCAAGTTTCTTCTTCGCTCGTTTGCACTTTGACCCCTCATCTCGGAGTTTCTCTTCTTACAACCGATTCTTCTCGGCTGCAAGCTAACTCCGGCTCCTTAACTCCTGCCTAGACTCTCTGAGTGCGTTCCGTCATCCTTACGTACTCCCCCTCTAGCTTAGCTACGTACTCGGGATATTTCGGGTGTAATACTACCTCCCCCTCCCTTAGCCTCGTCCCGAGCGCTAACACTTTTCTCTCTTATCTAGGTAGCCCGTCTCTTTCTAGATGTGTTGTCTTTCTTGGGGTATCTTTTCGCAGATGTGGTTACCGTGACTGTAGTCCTCCTCCCCTACAGCCCTCCAAGTCAACGGATCAGGACATGACTCTGTAATCCGTCGAAATGACTGGGCCCTCTGAGTAGGCCGGTGCGTACTCATACTGTCGGGTCATATTAAGTCGTACTCGCCGCCGCGCTGCGTCAAGGCGTGGCCGGCTCAGGGGGGCTTCGGGGTCGTAGTCGGCACAGGGAATCGGGAAAGGCATGGCTTCCTTCATGCTAGTAACCTGTATACTCGGCAGTGAACGCGCCTACGTCCTTCCGGGGGGAGACTAGTATGCTAGAGTAGTGACAGCGCTGTCGGGGACTCACTTCATCGCTTGTATGCCGCCTGCGCCGTTTCGTCTGGTCCGAGTTGGTCGCCAAGAGGTCGATACGTCTGTTCTGAACGGTTTTCCTGACTCTCAACGGTTTCGGTCGAGTGCACTCTTCGCTGGGCGCCGGGTCGGTGGCTTTGTTGCACTGTGGGATTGGTGCCTGAGAAGCGGGTCATTCTTCCGGTTGTTCCTCGTTTTGGACTTCAGTTCCGGGGTCGATTCGAACCGAGCTCTTGGTGTGCAGGGAGAGCCTCTGGTGCCCTTCGTGCTGGTAACCGGGATCCGGGTAGTGGCCTCCTGTGGGTGTGCCGAGGAGTGCCCGTGCTAGCGGGGGTGGGGTGCACCCACATCCCTAGATCCGAACTGCTGGTTCCTAATCCCGAAAGTTGGTCAACCGGGTGTCATAGGTGTGCGGGAGATGAAGCTCTCCAACCCCTTCATCCTTACTACCGCTCGTACTTCGTCGGGCCCTTTTATGGACCTCCCGTCTAGGCGTCGGTAAGCCGGTAGTCCCTCGGCACGCCTGGATTTCATTGATGAAATTCTCGGAGTTTCTCCAAGCCGCCTACTGAGAAGTCGTCGAATGGTTCTTCCGTCCAGTCTTTGCGTTCCAGATAGTCGTGCCACTTGACAAGGTATAGGACCCTTTTGTTGTTTCTCAGGCCGCGTTCGACCGAGGACACAACTTCATGGATATGGTATTCCTCCGACTGTTCGATGTCGTCAGCCTCTAGGAGCACCATTGGCGGGTCCTGTGGTGCTCGGTGCTCGCTAGTTCGGTAGGGTTCAAGCAGCGAGACGTGGAAGACGTTGTAGATCTTCCATTTCCAAGGCAGCGTGAGGCGGACGGCTGAGGGGGAGACGATTTTCTCTAACTGGAAGGGACCGTTATTCTTGCGGTCTAGTTTCTTCGAGGGGCATCGTGTTTTGATGTTGCACCCGTTGAGCATCGCCAAGTCTCCTACTTGGTATGCCGGGGGTTCCTTTCGCGCCGGGTCGGTGTATTGGCGCATTCCCTCCTGTGCGTCTTCCAGCCCTTTCCGGGATTTGTCGTGCACGGTGTGCATCCAGTGGGCATCGACTTGGCTCGCTGGTTTCAGAGGTTCCGTTGACGCGGGGTCCATGGCTGCTGGGTGGAAGCCATAGTTAGCGTAAAACGGAGACATACCATTGCCCGTGGTGGTCGAGTTGTTGTAGGCGAACTCGGCCATCAGCAGCAGGCGTACCCAGTCGTCCCGTTCCTTGCTGACAAACACTCGGAGGTAGGCTTCGATCGTCTGGTTGAGCCGCTGCATCTGGCCATCGGTCTGCAGATGGAACACGGTTGACATTCGGGGCCGGATTCCCGATAGTCGTAGGAACTCCTTCCAGGTCTCCGAGGTAAACCTGGAGTCGCGGTCTGACACAATATCGGTGGGGAGGCCGTGATACTTCCATACCTCTCGGCCAAAGATGACGGCCAGATCTGCCACTGTCTTTCCCTCCGTTCTCAAGGGGAGAAAGTGCGCCATCTTGGTGAATCGGTCGGTGATCACCCATAGCTGGTCGCAGCCTTTCGAGACTGGGAGTTCCGTAATGAAGTCCATTGCTATGGATTGCCACGGGGCGTAGGGCAACTCTAGCGGGGAGGACAGCCTGTAGGGTTGGTGTCGGGATACCTTATTCTGCTGGCATACCGCGCAGCTTCTGACAAAGTCGATGATCCGTTCGTTCATTTTTGGCCGCTAGAAGTTTCGTCGGATTAGCTCGATGGTTTTATCCTGTCCCATGTGTCCGGCCACCTTTGTGTCATGTTCTGATTCCATAATCCTCTGCACCAGTCCTTTTGGTACCCAGAGCAGGTTCCGTCTGTACAGTAGGTCGTTTTCGCAGCTCAATTCCCTGACCTTTCTGTCCTTCGCTGACGGGTGTTCCGTCGCCGCTTCCTCTTTTCTTGCCTGTTCATAGGCTTCATCCATTTTCCCATCTTCCCTGACGTTTGCCAGGAATTCCTTTGTCCGCCTTCTTTCCAGGAGGGATGCCAGCCACGCCGAGGAGCAGATGAACGATCGCGTTAGTCGTTCCTCGAAGTGATTTTTTCCCAAAACCGTGGTTATCGGCTGCTTTTCTACCCCCCCCTTTTCATGGCGGTACTCCGAACGCCTCGATAGTGCATCTGGTTTCCCGTTCTGAGTGCCTGGTCGGTAGTAGATTCTGAAGTTAATGCCGGCCTGCTCTTGTACTCATCTTGCTTGACGTCGGTTTAATACTTTAGTTGTCGTAAAGTATTCCAAGTTCTGATGGTCTGAATAGACCTGGACCTGGTGGGTTGCGCCTTCACAGTATCGTCACCAGTTTTTGAAGGCGTCCACTACCGCCAGGAGTTCGTTGTCGTGGATCTCGTAGTTGATTTCCGCGGGTTGGAACTTCCTGGAGTGGAATGCCACCGGATGTAGGCATCTCCCCTCGTCCCGCTGCGATAGTATTGCTCCTATCGCAAAGTCCAACGCGTCGGTTTCAATGATCACTTCTTTTACGGGGTCAAAGTGTGCTAGAATCGGGGCCGTAGTGAATCATCATTTTAGTTCTTGGTAAGCTGCATCTGCTTCCGCATTCCAGGCCCACTTCTTGTCTTTCTTGGTTAGCTCTGTAAGCGGTCTCGCCACTTGGAAGTAGTCCTGCATAAACCATCTGTAAAAGTTGGCGAACCACAAAAACGGTTGCGTTTCTGTTAGGGATTCCCGCTTTTTCCAGCTGAGTATTGCCTCCACCTTTTCTTCTGACATTCTTATCCCGTTTCTTCCGATAATATAGCCCAGAAATTCCACTTCCTGGGTTGTCCATACGCATTTTTCGGGCGAGATGGCCAGGCCATTGCTTTGCAGGCCTTTCAGGACTTCACTGACCGTTTCGTCATACTTTCCCTCCATGTCGACGTAGACCAGTATGTCGTCCATCAATGCCAAGGTTCCCATGTCGAGTATGTCGGAAAAGATATGATTCATCACATCTTGGAAGGTGGAGGGGGCGTTGGTAAGCCCGAACGGCATAACTTGGAATTCGAAAAGCCCGTATCAGGTTCTGAATGCTGTTTTCCATTCGTCCCCATCACGGATTCGGATCAGGTGAAATCCATTCTTGAGGTCCATTTTCGTGAACCATTGCGCCCGTCGGACCCGATCTTGCAGCTCCTGCATGAGAGGTATTGGGTACAGATTCGGGATCGTGATTCGATTTAGGGCTCGTTAGTCTACACATAGGCATAGTCCTCGTCCGTGTGGTTTTGGCACGAAGAGGATTGGTGCGCCAGCTGGGGATCTGGAGCCCTTGATTTTCCCCATTTTTTCCATTTCTGTCAGCCATTCTCTCAGGGTCCGGAGTTCCTCTTCTGAGATGGGGTAGATGGGCCCCCATGGCGCCGTGCTTCCCTCCTGGAGATCGATCTTGCAGTCGTAGGGTCGGTGTTCTGGGAGGGCATCTGCCGCCTCTTTTCCCATGATTCCGAGGTATTGACGGAATTCCATTGGAACGGTCTTTACTGGGTCTTCTTCTGCTGCTGCCGATACGTACCCGATGACCCGAGCACTGGGATTGGTTGCGATTAATTCGTCCCAGGTTAGGGAGAAAGGCCCCGTTTCATACCGGGTGCATTTCCTCATGCATTCCGCACTGTTGAACTGTACTTCTTCATTTGTCCAAGCCCCCTGTGGCGGGTGTCACTCTATCCAACTAAACGGAAGGAAGATGTCGATAGTTGCATCCATTGGAGTCACTCTGAAGGTTTCCTTTGAGAAGTGCTTCCGATGTTGCAGACGCATTATCCCCGTGTAGCTCTGCCCAGCTCCTTCTACAACTTCCCCGGTGAAATTCTCGATGGTTCTAGGGTTTTTGTTTGTTTTGGTCTGAATTCCTAGTCGTTCAATCGTTCGTTGGTTGATCAGGGCGACTGAGCACCCTGCGTCTAGTAGCGCCTTTACCGGGTGCTGGCCTTCATTCCAGTGGAGCATCATGGAGATTATTGGTCGATTGCTCTTCTTCCTTTTCTTTCTTGGCGCTGAATCTTACGGGCCCGGCTCCTTCCTGTCCCTTTTCGAGGTGCCGCATACAAGGTGTCTTACTCCAGCTGACAATGGGCCGGAGTTTCTCAAAAATCCGAGTCCTCGGAATCAGCCCACAGCGGTAGATCCATGGCCATTTCCTCGACCGCTGCCACCTTCTGCTGTTTTGCCACCAGGGGTTCCTCCAGCTGGTCTTCACTTTTCCATTTCGTTGTTTCTACGGCCGCGACCTTCCACGGTGTCGGTGGCAAGATTGTTCCCTGTACCGTCTGGAAGGAGAACCAGTTGTAGGTCCTGTGGCCTGGTCGGCCGCATCGCCAGCAGTCTTCCCGGCTCTTTCGGTATTCCTCTGCCTCTTTACTTGGCACCCCTTTGAGGGCTGCATCTTGCGACGGCCAGGAGTCCTTTCTTGGCGGCCTAGTGTTGCTTGACCTGGGTTGCAGAGCTCCCTCCTTGACACTTGGTCATGCGTCGCTTTTCTTCCCGTGTTCCTTAGGGCTGTCGTTTCTCGTACCCTCCTTGTTGGGTGTTGCCCCACTTCGCATTGCTTCCTTGGCCACCCTGAGCGCCTTCTTCTTTTCCACCTGTAGGCCGGCTTGGTGGGTGGCCTGCAGGAAGCCCTCATCGTCCGCAAAGTCCTCGAGGTAGTGGGCGAATCACATGTCCATTACCGCGTCGGGCATGACCAGGTCCACCTTTTCTCTTAGTGCTTCGCCGCTTGCACGCGTGAAGTTATTGAGCGCTCGAAATTCCGTTAGGTAGGCGCGGATGGACCCTTGGTATTTGAGCTGCCCTAACTTGAGTTGGGAGTCCACCGCCTCCCGTTCGTTCCGATACTCTGTTCGGATAGCCGTGGAGTAGTTGATCCAGGTGTCGTTTTCTCCCTGTTCTCAATACCGGTGGAGGTACCATACCAGGGCTGTGTCGGTTAGAAGGGTCTGGACCCAGGTGATTTTCTGGCGATCGACCGTTTCCGGGTAGAACCCCAGATACACTGTGACTGACTCCCACCATTGGTTGAAGGTGGACGAGCTTTTCCCGTCGAATTTCTCGGGATTTTCCATTTTGAGTCTTGAGGTGTGTATCCGGTCTTCTCTCGCCGGCTGTCCTACAGCTTGTGCTGCCACGATTCCGGCTCCTACTGACTGGGCTATTTCTCCCGGCGTAAGCATGGTTGCCAGCTGGCCCTGGGTAGGTTCCCTGGTCCCTGGTGGGGGCCTTCCTGTCGAAAGGTTCCGTTCGTACAGGTCGTTGTCGTCCTCGCTAGGAGGGGGTGAAGGCAAGGGCGATGCTCCCCTTCACGGAGGTTTCGGTAGGGGTCCACCTCTTCCTGCTTCTCCTGTGCCTTGGGGTCTTTGCGGCGGGTCTGTAGCCGGAACTGCCGGGGGTCTTTGCCGTCGTTGTTGGGTTCCTCTGAGCAAGGGGCTCCCCAGCACCAATCTGGTTGGCGGTGCCCTTGGGCTTTGAGTGGGCCGGGTCCGTCCGGCCGGTGTCGCGGGCAGGGCGACTGTAGTTGCTACCTGCAATAATTCGTCCTGTGCTCGGGCCAGCCGTTGCTCCAGGCTGGCCATTCGATCTCGGTCCTCGTTTCGTTGCCGCTTGAGCGTTTCTACCTTCTGTTGGTGGTCAGCAGCCCATTTCTCCACGTTACCCTGGAACTCCATCAGGTGGACGTTTCTGGCCAGGTTTGCTTCTGACAGGAAAGCCACCGCGTCGTGCATTCGGGCTACTTGGGTCCCCTTGTGTACCCGATGTAGATCACTCATCTTGGAGTGCTCGATAATGGCTTCCCAGACCTGTCTCGTGAATGCCTGGTACGCATTAGCGCATACCATAAGCTCGTTCCTTACCCAGTCTCCTGAGATCGGTTCCTTGGCTTCCATCTGCTCGTAAACATATTGGGCTCCTTGTGCCAGTCGGTTGTAGGCTGCTTCAATCCGCCTGATGTGCCAGTCCGTATTGTCCAATGTATTGCCGCAGACGTCCATTAGCTGGCGTAGGTCTTGCTCAGCCTGCTGCTGGTGGTTGGCCATCGCCCGCATCCACCCGTCCGGGTTGGCGATCTCCAGGGTTTCCTCCTGAGGTTCTTTGTCGTTGGTGATCTGGAGCAGCCCACGGGGCTCCTCCAACCGGAGCATGTTATAGTTGGACAAGGTAGACATTTCTTTAATATAGGTCAAGGAAGTGTCCTGTGTAGATGGTTTCGTCATCGGTGAAGTGATAGTCACAGAGATCCCGTAGCTCGTCTTCTGTGAACTCAGCGTTCTCGTGGTTATAGGCACAGTTGAGCCAGTACTGCATATACCAGTTCCAGGGCTCGTGGTCACCTTCTTGGTAGGGAGTAGGGATAGGACCGTCGCTGAATGTGTCCCACAGTACGTAGTTGGCTAACTTGCTATCGATTGATTGGAACGTGTAGTCGAAGGAGTATTGAGATTTAGGTTCCAAGAGGGTAGATAGTTCGAGTAGATAGAGGTGGTCTTCAAAATAGGTGTCGTCGAGGTAGGGCATTCGTTGGGTTTGATTCGTAGGGTGATTTTTTGGATCGAAGATTATTGTCACGGCGCAGGTCCCGGCGCTCGATTTGGGTTTGGTTGTTTGATTTGGTTGTTGATGCCGGCACCTCGCTCCAGATGTCTCAATCTTGGAAAGAGTGTCGTCACCTCACTCCGGATGTCTCGATCTTGGAAAGGGTGTCGGTTACGGGCCCCGGTTGCATTAGAGAAGGTTGTATGAGTTGTGTGGTTATGAGCACATATGTGAGTATGAGTACATATGTGAGTTGCGCGGGTATGAGTAGGAGGACGTATGGGAGTTGCGAGAACTGTGTATATAAGGAGGGTGTCTCCCATGTTTTGTCTTCTTCTTCTCTTCATGCAACCACTTGTATTCTATTCGGAATATCAACCTCGTCTCCGTTTCCTCCGTTTCCTCCGTTTCCGTATCTCCGTATCGGCGACGCTCGTCTAGCGCCGCCCGTCTCTGTCCGACACGTCCGTCCGACACTGTCCGTCTCTCTGTTCGACACCTCCATCTGACGTTGTCCGTTCCTGTCCGACACGTCCATCCGAAACTGTGCGTCTCCCTGTCCGACATGTCCGTCTGACGTTGTCCGTTCTTGTCCGACACGTCGGTCTGACGCTGTCCGTCTCTGTCTCCCATTCCCGTTCCCGTTCCCGTTCCCATTCCCGCTCCCTTCCCGTTCCCGTTCCCGTTCCCGTTCCATTCACGTTCCCGTTTCCCCCCCCCGCTTCTGCTCCCTCTCCCGCTGTCACCCGAACTCACTCGAGTACCTTGGAGAACCGCCGCCGTTACAATTATAGTATGACACTGGGGTTGAATCGTAACTGGAGTGCAGGTAGAATCAAAGGTAATCAGGCTACTTTCGATAATTTACAACAGAATACTCTTAGATCTTGTGTGTGGGTTTCGGTGGTAGTGTTCGTGAGGATGTTCAGGCTGATTTTCCCTTCTGTCAGAATGGAAGACCTCCGTCGTATACCTGAGTGACGCTAGCATGTGAGGTGGCAACTCGGATTTCGATTCCCCCGAGGTGCATGGACCTCGTGGGTGACTCATTGATCCTGGCCGGGTATAGATAAGGGAGATGAGCTCTTCATGCAGCTGAGCGGGGAACTTTTCTTGCTCCAGACTCGTACGTGGCCTCCCCTGCAGGGCCCAGACCTGTTCGTACGTAGTTCCTCCATAAGGACTCGGATCTCTCGTACGAGACCCCTCCGTAAGTAGCCCAACAAGCGTCTGCCAAGTTTCTTCTTCGCTCGTTTGCACTTTGACCCCTCATCTCAGAGTTTCTCTTCTTACGACGGATTCTTCTCGGCCGCAAGCTAACTCTGGCTCCTTAACTCCCGCATAGACACTCTGAGTGCGTTCCGCCATCCTAACGTACTCCCCCTCTAGCTTAGCTACATACTCAGGATATTTCGGGTGTAACACCTTGTTCCTGGTGGGGGCCTTCCTGTTGTAATGTTCCGTTCATATAGGTCGTTGTCGTCCTCGCTAGGAGGTGCGAAGGCGACGGCGGAGCTCCCCTTCGCGGCGGTCTCGGTGGGGATCCACCCCTTCCTGCCCCTCCTGTACCTTGGGGTTTCTGCGCCGAATCCATGGCCGCAACTGCCGGGGGCCTTTGTTGTCGTTGTTGGGTTTCTCCGAGCAAGGGGCTCCCCAGCACCAGTCGGGTTGGTGTTGCCCCTGGGCTTTGAGTGGGCCGGGTCCGTCCGGCCGGCGTTGCGGGCAGGGGGACAGTAGGTGCTTCCCGCAACAATTCGTCCTGTGCTCAGGCTAGCTGTTGCTCCAGGCTGGCCATTCGATCTCGGTCCTCGTTTCATTGTTTCTCGAGTGTTTCTACCTTCTTTTGGTGGTCAGCAGCCCACTTTTCCACATTACCCTGAAACTCCATCAGGTGGACGTTTCTGGACAGGTTTGCTTCTGACAGGAAAGCCACCACAACGTGCATTCGGGGTACTTGTGTCGCCTTGTGTACCCGATGTAGATCACTTGTCTTGGAGTGCTCGATAATGGCTTCCCAGACCTGTCTAGTGAATGCCTGGTATGCGTTAGCGGATACCATAAGCTCGTTTCTTACCCAGTCTCCCGAGATCTGTTCCTTGGCTTCCATTTGCTAGTAGACATATTGGGCTCCTTGTGCCAGTCGGTTGTAGGATGTTTCAATCTGCCTGATGCGCCAGTCCGTATGGTGCAACGTATTGCCGCAGACGTCCATTAGCTGGCGTAAGTCCTGCTCGGCCTGCTGCTGGTGGTTGGCCATCGCCGGTATCCACCCGACCGGGTTGGCGATGTCTAAGGTTTCCTCCTGAGGTTCTTCGTCGTTGGTGATCTGGAGCAGCCCACGGGGTGCTTCCAACCGGAGCATGTTATAGTTGGATGAGGTAGACATTTCTTAATATAGGTCGAGGAAGTCTCGGCTGTGGATGGTTGAGTCGTAGTCGAAGTGGTAATCAAACAGGTCGCCGAGTTCGTCTTTGTCGAAGTTGGCCGGTTGGGATAGCAGCGCACAGTTCCACCACTGCTGGGTATACCAATGGTATGGGGCGCCCTCAATTGTTTCGTGGATTGGCTTGGGTCCATCAAAGAATTCTTCCCACTGCTCGTGCCTTGAGATTTCTTCGTCGATTGACTGAAAGGTGTAGTCTAAAGAGTATTGAGACTTAGGTTCCAAGAAGGTGGATAGTTCGAGTAGATAAAGGTGGTCTTCAAAGTAGGTGTCGTCGAAGTAAGTCATGAAAGTAGGGTGATTTTTGAGATCAAGATTATAGTGTGACACTGGGGTTGTATCGTAACCGGAGTGTGGGTAGAATCAAAGGTAATCAGGCTACTTTCGATAATTCACAACGGAATAATCTTAGATCATATGTGTGAGTTCGGTGGTAGTGTTGGTGAGGACGTTCGTGCTGAATTTTCCTTCTGGCGGGGCGGAAAACCACTGTCTTATATCTGAGTGAAGCCGTCGTGAGAGATGGTGACTCGGACTTGGATTCCCCCAAGGCGCATGGTCCTCGTGGGCGACCCATTGGTCCTGGCAGGGTGTAGATAAGGGGAGATGAGGTTTCATGCAAGCAGGTGGGGTGCTTTCCTTACCGGACTCTCTTCCGTGTGCCATCAGCAGGCGACGCGGCATCCCCTCCTTTCAGGGGAGGGGTCATAGCCCAAACATCTCGCCGTTTGCAATCTTCCCCTCACCTCCGGAGATATATGTCTTAGGTCCGTCTCGGCCGTAAGCTCATCTCCGGACCTTATCTCCCTCCTAGACTCTCTGGGTGCGTTCCGTCATCCTTACATACCTGTCTTTAGCCTAGCTACGTACTCGAGATATTTCAGGTGTAACAGTCATTGATTGATTGGTTCGTCTCACACTCGTGGAGCGTGTTAATTACTTCTTGAACTGTTACTTTCGCGCGAGATTGAAGAATCCGAATCGTGACGGCATAGGCGGGAGGGAGAGTCGTGTAGATATGGTTCTTAAGAACCATGTCGGGAACTGCTTCTTCGGAGCCAGCAAGTTCGGTGGTGATATCAAGCAATTCGGCAAAGTAGGCATTGAGGGGCTGTCCAGGAGTGGGACGGAACGTGCTGAATTTCCGAAAGAGTGCCATTCTCCCGATGGAGGAGTTGGCGGTGTTTGTTCGCGCTTCGAGTTCTTTCCACGTCTCGATGGGATCGTCTATACCTTTGATGTGTACCTTGATAGCATTGGTACAGGAGCTATAGATGATGGCCAAGGCCTGCAATTTCCGTTGCTTGTAGTCCTTGTACGCCTTTCGTGCTAGGACAATGTTACGGGTGAAGTTGTTGGGTCTTCCTAGATCTTCCTGCTCTTCTTCCCTCTCCATCACGATGTCCCAAGCCATTATTCCTTGTAGAACCTTCATGCAGTCTTCTTTCCAGACTGCGTAATTGGTACTGTCGAGAAGGTGGATGTTGCCCAGCGGGTGTTTGAAAGATTCTTCACTCATGATGAGAATCGTATCGATGCGCGAGGAGGGAGATGTTTGTCGACAGTTACAGATCTTCTATTGCTAATATGATTAGCGCTCGATTTCGAGGAGAAACAGTCTAAGTAAGACGTAGGGAAAAGGGCCTCGGAATCGCTGGCCCCTGCGTTTACCACTGGCTCCTGAGGAGCTATTTTTCGCGCGAGAGTATGGCGATTGAGAAGATACATGATCGGCGTGAGGTTTGTAGGTATTTGCAGCGGTTACGGCTCCGGGCTCATAACCTGTTAAAGATTGCCCGATCACTGTCCGTTGTAAGTTCACAAGTAGAAAGAGAGAGAGAGAAAAGAAGAAGACAGAATGAGATGGTTTGATCGTTAACGTGTGATGAAAACAGCTCCGACAGACGCGTCCGGTCTAATTCTCTGCTATGTCAAAGTATTTTAAGTGTACAGAAGAAAGTATGCAAAAGACGCTGCTATAAGAATGCCAAGCCGCCGTTACCAGGGTTCCTGTCAGGGGAGGAAGCCAAGAGCCGAAGGGCTTGGCGACTTGGCGGCTTGGCTTTAGATTGTGTTCGCGGCCGAAATGCGGCCGCTCTCTCGCTCGCTCTCTCAATCTCGCTCTCTTCACTAGACATCAATACATACTTTTCCCACTCACTGCGGACGGTCCGTCCGCATCTCCTTTCCGTGATCCTTTCTCGTGATCCACCTTCTCGGCCCTCTCCGGCCGTAAACCTTGAGCCTCTCCGCCGTAACGGTCCGTTCGGCCTTCTCACCACGTCACAAGTGGCGTCAACGGACGGTTCGTCCTTGTCACCCCCGAAGGCATCTCGCCCAAGCTCCCAAAAGACAGCAACCATTCCACCTCCACCCATTCCCCCACCAAACGCAGCCACCTATTGGCAGCGGCCCAGCAAGTGTCCAGCCCTGGGACGTCGGTCTCACGACACTTCATCAGCAAGAAAGAAGAAAGAAAAACAAGCCTCAGCTGAGACTTCAGCCGAAAATTCCCCCCCACCCGCACCCACCCCCGTTACAAAGACCTCCACCGTCTTAGTCTTGGCAAGGACTCCACGAAGAGGAGCAGAAGAAGCTGAAGAAAGGGGTCACCAGGAACCCGACGAGGCTCTTCTCATCGAATTCAACCGAGCGTCACCTCCGTCACCTACGGGATCTCGCGAAGACGTACTGAGCATACACACCCCCAGACCGCCGGACTTCGCCATATCCAGGAGCATAGTATGCCGATCAAGGAGACGAGCAACTGCCTCCCTTCCCTCTCGCAGTCTCATCTACCCACGAAACCCCTCCCAGTTCACGAGGTACCGGGGCCAAGAAAGGAGCCCCTCGAGCTCCCCACCCGGAACGCCGTCAAAAGAACCAGCGTGGCCAAACCCGTTTGCTAGAACTAAGGAACCAGAGGGACAGCCGGACCCGGAAGCACTCCAAAACCTCACCATCTCCTTACCCCACCCCACCCCGTGGAAAGACTCAAGGCCGTCTAGAGCACTCGCCTTGTCCTTACTACACCGCCACAGACCGGAAACCACAGAGCAGCAGGCTGAACCACCGGCGGCATCACCTCTGCCACCCACACCGACTCCACCACCTCTACCGCCCCGGACCGAACTCCCACCTCCAACACCTACACCACCACCAATACCACGACGGATTAACCTTCCACCCCTGCGAAGACCACCCCGTGTAACTGAGCACCGAATCAACCTACCGAGACCGGAAACCCCCTCACGCATCGGCTTCCACCCCAGTGACAGACCCGCATTCGAGGTGTTACGATTCCTCAGCAGGATGAACCGTGAGGAACTACAACAGTATATCACTGACGCTGTTACGGCGTCAGTGGCCGCCGTGCTGGCCGCTCAGCTGGAGCCCCTCCGTGACCAGGTAGCAGCCCTACGTGACACGACACCGAACGTCTCCACACGTACAAGGGACGCCGAACTCCAGGCAGCCAGGCAACAGCATGAGGACCGCCTTCAGAGGATAGATGCGGAGAGGGAGAAGATTCGAAATGCCACTTGGACACGTCCGGAAGTGGAGCTGTCTGGACCAGACATTATTGTCAACCTGCCGGCCAACATGATAACGTCCGACACGAACTCCGGACGAGGGTTCGATGCCAAAAAGCTTCCCAGGTATGCCTTTGGCAAAAACCTGGCGGAATGGATCAAGCTCATGGACATTATCGTCATGACCTATGGAGAAGAAAAGGTATGCCCCTCAGTACTGATGCATTGTCTAGCAGAAGGAGATGTCGTCCGAGACTGGTTCGTCTCACTCGGGAACACTGACATCGAGTTCATGACAACTCATCCCGGTTGTTGGGCTTTTATGAAATCGAAGTTTACAGAGAAGTGGCGAGCCTCGGCCGGACAGCTGCAGCTTGCATGTGACAAGAGGAAGAAGGAATACGGTGAGTCGTACACACAGTACGCCCTCCGGAAGTTGAACATGGTCGAGGATGCCTACCTACAGGCGAACGACTAAAACAAAATCCTGCAGGTCCGGCTCGGGCTGGACCCACCTGCTGCCCGCTACTGCAAGGCGTTCCGGAACCTACAGGCGTTTATCGAGGAAATCGGACATTATGACGAACAGCTGAACCTGGAAAAAATGTACAATGGCCAGACCAACCAAGGACAGCCTCGAGGATACAATGACCAGGGACAGCCTCGAGGATACAACAGGCCATATGACAACACACGTCAAGTAACTGGGAATGCCCGTCAGTACAACAACCGCCAAACAACGGACTCCTACAGACCTGCCTACAATGCCTCTGCCCAACCCGGACCTTCCAACACTGACAAAGGTAAGGGAACTGATACCAGTCGCGACCGGTACCGCACCAATGACCGAAATAGCCCCCAGCCCACGAGGGAAACACGCGGTGCGAAGCTGCGTGCGACCCTGAGGCACCGAATGAATCCAGCCACAGGTAAGATGGAGATGTCGTACACAAGGCGCAACTGCACACCTGTGTTCATGATGCGGCCATGCAACAAGTGCCTACGACAACGAGGACAGGACAACCAGTGGCACTTCGACTTTGACTGCCGTGAGGACCCAGCGATGAAGGCCTTCGTCATCAACTACGCCAATGATATTTTCGGAGACAATGTCTATGACATTGACAACTACCATGAAATCGATCATAGACTACGGACAGAGGCAGAGAACGTTTACGATTCGGACGACGATTCGGGAAACGACCTGGGGTTCGGGGACCTGTAGAGAAACCCGCACCCCGAGAGAAACCTCTACCACACCACAGATCTCCCGACCAACACAACAACGACACTCTTCTTTGTGCTACCGCAAGACTTATTCACACGCCCGACGACAATCAACTCGACACCCGTACTCACATCCCCATTCACAAACCCACTCATACTCACACGCACGACAATACCCAAAACCCCACTCATAATCACATGCCCGACAACACCCTTATTCACAGCCCCCGCCCTAATCACACGCCGACTCATACTCACATCACCATTCATAAACATACTCATATTCACATGCCCGACAATACCCGAAACCCCACTCATAATCACATGCCCAATAACACCCTTATTCACAGCCCCCGCCCTAATCACACACCCGACGATTGTTACACCTGAACGTTTTATCACGAGTACGTAGTTAGATAGAGACGATCCCGAGGCTGAGGGCAAAGGAGGCGGAGGCCGTGGCGAAGGAAATCAGAGAGTCTAGGCCGGAGATAGACGGAGTTAGAGCGATCGAGGCCAAACTCCGGGAAGGTGGGGAGATTGCCAAACGGACAGGAACAGATAGGAACAGACCCGGGCTAGACTCCTGCGGGACGATAGCTACTCGGACCAGAATCCTGCGGGAAGACGGTCACGCCGGTCCGGCTCCTGCGGGAGAACGACCGCGTCACTTCCAGCGGAACAGGGAAATCCCGCGGGACAAAACCCGGTTGGCTCCTGAAGGAGGAACCCCGCTCAAGGTGCGAGGGAAACAGAGTCTGGACTGACGCTGACCCCGCTCCGATGCACAAACACTTCATCTATCTTATCTACACCCCGACTATGACCAATGAATCCACCCACGTTCCTCCCGAGGAACAGACACCTCGGGGGAATCCAAGTCCGACCCACCCGCATCTCTCCGTAGGTACCTAGCTGCCTCGAGAGAAAGAGCGGTCCGGACCACTACATCTCACTCGCACGCTCACGGATAAAAAGAAAGAGGTTTCTCGCCCCGACAGAGAAACCAGGACGAACACTCTCACCAAAACACTACCACCGAAACCCACACACAAGATCTAAGATTATTCCGCTGTGAATTATCGAAAGTAACCTGATTACCTCTGATTCTCCTTACACTCCGGTTGCGATACAACCCCAGTGTCACACTATAATCTTGATCTCAAATCACCTTACTTTCATGACCTGCTTCGACGACACCTACTTCGAAGACCACCTTTATCTTGTCGAACTATCTACCTTCCTGGAACCTAAGACTCAATACTCTTTCGACTACACCTTTCAGTCAATCGACGACGAAATCTCAAAATACGAACAGTGGGATACTTTCATCGACGGACCTATCCCTACACCCTACCTCGAAGGCGACCACGAGCCCTGGAACTGGTATACGCAATACTGGTTCAACTGCGCACACAACCATACAAACGCCGAATTCACAGAAAACGAGCTCCGAGAACTTTGTGACTACTACTTCACCGACGACGAAACCATATACACGGGGCACTTCCTCGACCTATACTGAACTTACGAAATGGCGTCAACCGACTTCAACATGCTCCGTCTGGAAGCCCCCCGAAACGTGCTACAAATTACCGACGGAACGGAGCAAGCTGAGGAAACCCTGGAGGTCGCCAACCCTGCTACGTGGCTCCGCGCCCTAGCCAAACAGCAAAAACAAGCGGAACAGGACCTGGCGCAGCTAGTCCACCTCTGCGGAGATACGGTCGATCACGCCGACCAAAGAATCCAGCAGATCGAGCAAGCCTACCGAGACTTGTCTGACGGAACCAGGTACGTATATGACCGATTAAGCGCTAACCAGAGGATCACAGGAGAATGGATCCGGAGCGAACTAGCAGGCGCTGCTAGCGCCTACCAGGCCTTTGCGCACAACGTATGGGGCGCCATCATCGAACGGACCCAGGAGGCCGACCAGAAGCAGATCGGGCAAACCACGCAACTGGCGAGACTCAACGACTCAATATCATTCCTGGCAGAGGCAAATGTGGCGAGAAGTCAGCATTTAGCAAACTTTCAAGGTAACGTGGAACTCTGGGCGGAAGAACACCAAAAACGGGCGGACGAGCAACAACAGCGGGTGGAATACCTGGAAAATCAGCTGCGGG